>Ga0131853_10024023_pt1 | contig 11000 bp, 7 predicted proteins | sample TergutLab28metaG_FD_92764 | JGI IMG/M metagenome (GOLD analysis project Ga0131853, IMG submission 92764) | Labiotermes labralis P1 segment gut microbial communities from Petit-Saut dam, French Guiana - Lab288 P1 (version 2) (version 2) | ecosystem: Host-associated > Arthropoda: Insects >...
CTACTACTACTACTACTACTACTACTACTACTACTACTACTGCCACTGATACTACTACTATACTGTTACTAATATTACTACTGCTTCTACTACTACTACTGTTACTACTACTACTAATGCCACTACTGTAATACACGTCCAGCCTCCAATTCAATGGGTGCTGGGTATCATTCTCGGGGCAGAGCGGCCGGGGCGAGAATTTGACCACTCAACTCAAGGTAATACCGGGATTAAAAGCGAGTAGACGAAACAGTAGAAGAGTCTATATTCTATAAAAATGTTATTTGGAAATCTCAAGGAAATGTATTATAGGGGGAATACAAAGGAAAATGGGGGAGTAGTACACAAATACATAATTAAATTTGAAGTGGTCGAAACCTGCTCATGGTATATGCTTTGTAAAAGTAGCGGTGTTCATTCAGTTTCAAGAGAATTAGAAGAAGATACTGACAAGCAGATTAATTCTGGCCTTGTGCCGCACTTAAACGTCATGGAGTATATTTCCCTGTAATAAGCGTGATTACACAAATGTTTTACCATATACATGTTCACTCTTCCCTAAATTTAAAAAAATATACGCTTATCTTATTCGTTATTTCAGCACTCATCTAAATTAAACACACACTTTTTTTTTACAAATCAAGGGTCTCTCAGTTATTGGTCCATTTTCCACGGTTGCTGCTTCACAGTTAGATTACAAAGTAGGCCTACAGTGAGTCACTGTGTACTGTATTAAATATGCGGTTGACGTTTTGTCGGTGTGTCAGACGTTCAGTTTTCTAAAAGAAGCTACTTCATTTATTCAGAGCGACTGCCACAGAAGTTGAAAACTTTTTAAAACTTTCAAGCAATACTGACGGAAACCATTTCAGTTCTTCAAGACCAGGAACGTGCTGTATACGACGAAATGTTGCAACAGGGTAAGCTGTAAACCTGCACGAATTTCAAGGATCTTGAATTATTCCAAACTCTTTATTTGGTTTGATCTTGACCGATCAATTGTTGAAGATTCAGTTCGAAAACAGATCTGTATGAAACCGCGCTCGCTTTTGAATTGGACACGTTTAATGCAATTTTGAGTTCAAAAATTCTCCAATGCCTCATCTGCCACACTGCATAGAACATTAAACTTCCTGTTCCTTTATTACAAATTCAGATCTGCTGTACCAAGTTTCTATCACACTAAAGTTACTCTGCACAACCATGAATTCATTTCCTTGCATTTTATTATGCACAAATTCCAAACATATAAAGTACAACTCTCGTTATCAATACAGTCTTTTATCATCTACCAGGTTTTGCACAAAGCCTTTTAAAAACAAAATAAAAAATGTTCGATTTTAGCTTCATATAAGATAGAAATTATATTATGCACCTACAGATAGAATTATCTTCACAGGCTAAGTATGCTCATCTAAAACAGCCTGTACTAAAATCTTACAGAATTGAGCGCGTGATGTCGGGGATATAACATACGAATTGCCAAAAAGATAACAACCATCCGGCATATGTTCTTTGTTAGTTTTGTATAAAGAAAATTTACAGGAACATTACCACCCAGTACCAAGTATTCTGATGCCTTTCAGTCTGCGCCCTGTCTTCGTAGACCCATAATTGTGATAAACTGTTGATCCGCAATGTGAACACAGCCGAAACAACTTACGAGTATTCCGTAAGTTGTCGCAGAACATTTACACCACAACTTCAACGCTGAATTCAAATTTGCAAAAATATTGTTTTTCGTACGAGGTCAGTTGTCAGTAATCAGATACAGAGGCATTATTTTTAGTATCTTCTTTCAAACAGAACTTCACCTTATTTATTAGACAACGTTTAAAAGCCGAAGAACATTACGTAGCGTACACAATCGTCATTTGTCTAGATGAGGTACTCTCACGTGACACTTTTGATGTCGTTTACAACGTGATACTGAAAGAATTCATAGGGAGAAAAAGGTTAACATGGGCGTTCCGTATTTAATACAATAATTATAAAAAAAAGCCTTATGATCATGTACCAGGTTCATTGGATCCTTACGACTGTAAAGAAGTGTCACAAGAAATACGACTTCACGAATAACTGTGAGCCTCTTTCTTGCCGCCACAAACAACCGTATCGTGATTATCTCTCGGAGCAATAATAGGTGCCTGATAGCGAAATTACGGATAGGCAGAAGGACAAAATTACTTACGATGCAGTTTTGGTGAAAACCCAAAAGGAATGCAACTTTTGCCGTTATCATACATCGAAAATAAAGCCAGCAACTTACAGCATATAAACTAGATGTATCCCTTCTTTATATGGGGGAGGTACTGTCTACTGCACTACTTAATAGTTTGTTTCATGTCACCACGTTGTCACATCTGCATAAGTAACGAATGTCGACTGTTATGAACGATGAACTGGAAAGCACTTCGAACAAAACGGTCGTATTTAAATCCAACGTGGCATGTTTGGATCGAAGAAAACTTTAGCCTGGGTATATGAAGTTCGTGTCGAGATTTTAAGCATGGAAATTAAAAAATTCAAGGATATATTATGCGACCCTTTCTATGAGATTCGAAAATAATTCAGGTTACATGTATATATGAATATAAGTTGTTATGTAAAGCATCTGGACCAAGGCAAGGACAACTACATAGGGGAAACAACTCTATATGATATTCATTACTGCGATAAAATGAAGAAGACCAAGTAGGGTAGACATACATCTCGGTCAAAAAGGACCATAATGGCACAAAAAATTAAAAAAAAATTCTTCGACAGCCATGGAAAACCGAGGGGAAAATGAATGAACAACATTAATGTAACGTAAATATTGTTTAAAGTAATGACTCTTCTATTGTGTTTTAGATAATACTTATTCAGAACTATTTCCGATTATAAAATGTTGCTTGACGAAACATAAACCTCTGACTCAATTGGCCATTAAATTAGTCAATCGCCCTGTTTCTTAGCCGTTTCACCAGACGGTTAGTAAATAATTCTTTGAACAGGTCAGTCACTTATTAAACCAATCAGTTATTCAGTTACCAGACAATTACTTAACGCCCTTAGTTACTACTTACAAGTTTTCCAGTAAATTTCTTACATTTCATTGTTCCGTTAGGCAGTACTTGTTCTGATACTCAGCAAATCATTCAGTAAGCGAATAGAAGAGTTATTTGACCATCTGTTTTGGCAGTCCCTTAAATCTGCAGTGAATTCAATATGAATCACTTTGCAGGTGCAAGTTGTGACTTTCGGTAGCGCCCGCCATATTGTTAGTGTGAACTTCCACTCGCCCTGCAGTGTGCAAATGGAACCGTTGGTGGGAAATAGAAATCGTTTTGAGCCGTTTGGCTGATAGGTTACTTTTCTTTCTCAAGCCACTAAGCAACACTTGGTATTTTTCCACGTTCTCTGGTGCGAATTGGTTGAATGCGCTGCGAATATATTGAAGGCATCCTTCTTGTTTTTAAGCTTTGTATATAAACAGCCTACATAATTATATGCGTATATTGTCGAATGGGAAGAATATGGTGAAGTACAAAGTAAAAATCTTTGGAGGGTATTCCTCTCAACCCACTGGAAGGAACAACCTAAGCATTTCTTGGAGAGAATAAAAACCGCAAAGTATGAAGTTAAAACAACTGGCTTCCTCACCAGACTTCGAAGCCGGTCCTTCCAAGCAAAGCAGAAAGATTATCACAGATACATTTCAATCGTGTGTGTGTGTGTGTACATATACATTATTTATTTATTTATGAACTTTACTGCTGTATTGCACAAATAAAATCTTGGAATTAGCATGCTCTATGAACTGGTGCAGCTCACATAACAAAAATGTCATAAGAATAGTTGTATAATTTTGGTAAGATATTTTTATATATTTGCACTGTGTTACAGGCCAATGTGACACGGGGACTCTCGTTTTGCTTGTTTCTGATTCTTGTCTACAGGCATTTGAAAGGACGGACATCTATCCGTCACAAGACCGCTACAAGCACAGACAACACAGACACCGAAAGAGGGTCATACCTTCATACTCCCAGTGGGATTCAAATCTTTATCCCAGTATTCGAGCGTCAGAAGACAGCGCACGCCTCAGACAGCGTGGCGACTGTGGTCGTGTTTTTATCTGTACAAAGTACTTACTCGTACTTTTTATTATCAACGGCTGAAATCAAGTCACAGTTTCGCAGGGCGAGAAGATATTTTCGAACATCATAAACTTCACTAACGCGGACAATATAATGGAAGATATTTCAGTACCCAATATCATACTTTCTGACAAACGACTTCTATTAACCATCCGACTACTTATACAGCTCCTACCTGACAGAGAACACAGTACGTTTCCATTGCAAAAAAAAAAACAATCGATTAATCGGTTTAGGGTAATAGTGGACGAAACACTTAAAATGCGCAGTGCGCCGCTGACAAAGAGTACGTACTGAATGTTTTACCAGATCGTACATACTGTTGGCCGTGCTGTTGAAAGATTAATCAGTTTAATTTTATGAAAGGTGACTCGAAACAACTAACACCGCTCACCACAGGCATTATTTCGGGAAAGGCTAAGACGGCTTTCTAATGTCCCTTTTGTCTTTAAGCCAAGTTCAGAATATAAAGCTTGCTACTTTCCGTTTACTAATACGTGCATTATGGATCCACCAGTACAGTTCGGCGTCTGGCAGTGGAATTATATGGATACAAACGCGAAATCCTCAATTTGGTCCTTTCAGTTAGTGATACTACATTATGTTTCACGACACGTTCCTCTGGACACTTGTACACTCCGGACAGATATAGAGCGTTTCGTACGTAAATAAGTGCTAGGCTTTGAAACGTAAAAGTAAACGATATGTTCCATGGTACAGGACGTTCCATGAGGAGCTGATTGTTACTCAGATAATAATGAATCTGCTTTTAGCAGAACTGGAAGGTCCATTACTTTTAAACAAAATCACATAATTCAGTCCTATCCTAAACAAAATTAATTTAATTGGTCCTGTCATAGCAGTTACTCTAACATTAATTTTAATAATACGCTAGCAGTCATGCTTAGGCCTCCAGAGTCACGTTTTCTTTGCAGAAAATGGAAGGGCAAGTCCAGTTGAAAATACAGTTCTAGACTGGAGAACAGCATTAGCACAGATTTGGGGTGTTTCTTTAAAACAATATTACGTTGTTGCCCTGCAATTAAACGTTTTCTTATTCCTAGGAAATTATTCGAAAGATTGTTAACTGTCATTTTATTCTACTACCAATAATATACCCTTTGAAGATTCAATAGGATTTTTTCATGTTAAACACAAAAAAAATCGACATTTAGATCTACCTCCTTCCGATCACAATTTCCTGAGCCACCCGGGGCAAATGTGAAACACAAAACATTAGAACTCACAGTTTTTTACAGCGAAAATTGGAACGATTCCGAGGACAGATATAAGTTGCACAACAGCATCACTGCTCATGCTTATATTTATGTCAAAATACGTGCTGTAATATTGTTAAAACTTACAACCTCGTCAGAAAGACAGAAATTAATTTGAAATCAACAAGAAGTAACCATTTTTTATTAATTTATGGATATTAATATAAGTCAGAGAAAACACGTTAGCACTTTATATATATTGTCCATTCGATAAGTGGCTTTTCTACTCTTTACTAACACGGTTGGGATGTATTGGTAAAGGTGCATACAGTCGGGCCAACAAATTTTTAACAAGCACTTTTCTTCCACCCAGTCGATGGAAAATTACGGATTTTGGAATGACATAACGTTGGCGAGCTTCCTTCTAGGTCTTGTTATTGTATGAAATATCAACAAAGCGGTAATAAGTTTCCTTCACTGTACACCTGTCCAGATTTTTTCTTTACATAACTCCGAAGCATAGCAGTAATAGTTGGGTGTTGGTACTTCATACTTCGCAAATTTTCATTCATTTTGTACGTCCAGCTTAGAGAAGATTTAAATTTCATATTTAAAATAGCCAGGACTTATTTCTTAAAATTACTCCAAACAGCTTGTGACTGCAGTAATTATAGACACTTGAATGTCAGACAACACCGCAGCAGCTGCGGGAGAATTCCTACATGAAAACTCCTACGGACCCATTACTAATCTTCTTTATGATGACAGAGATTTTCCCTTTCCCATTTACTGCATAAATCGATAGGTTTTGGCAAAAATTGAAAAAGACACAACCAGCTTCAACACAAATATTTCAAATTATCACATAAATAAAAATCAAGACTTAACGGTGTAAGCGGTTACAAATGCCACAGTGGAGAGAATGACCATGGCTAGAGATCTCAGCAGTATTACCACCATAACGCAACTAGCAGGCGATCTACAGCGTACGGATCTAGTTACCCCGGTTTTAAAAACATGTAGATGCAGACTGGATTGATAAGACTTGGGATTGGGCGCAGGTATGCACCTTCGTGTAGCGGTTTAGAAAGATTGACTGGTTGAGCGACCATCAGTTTCTACAGGAGGACTCTACTATAGGCCACACTCGGACTGGTACTGGAAGGTTAGCAGGGTTTCTTCCTGGCTCTAAATTCACCGCGGTGTAAATTTGAACACTCAATTGTGCCTAGTGCCGAGGTTAATATGACTGTAGCTACTGTAACACTACTCCTATCTGCCATCATGGTGTAGAGACAATTGTATCTTTACCTCTACAAGAGAGAAGTTCTTAGCCTTTATTAAACGTGTTAGTAACTCTTACGATGTAATCATAAAAAAACTGCTACACACCAGTATAACCCCAAATTTCAATTTGAAGTTAGGCCATAAAAACCTGAAAAATGAAACCAACAATGTAAAAACATGTGTAACTAATAATAATGTCATGTAAGTGCGATATTATCACACGTTACCTGGCGTAGCGCAGATAATCTCTAATCATCAGGCAAATTAGATGTCGAAAAGCGTTAGATGTGTGTAAATAATAGAGTGTAAGATCAGGGAAGGCTTAGGTAATTTCAATAAACTCGAAATATTTTGAATATAATCCAAATACAAGTTGAATTTTTTCTTGTCTACAAACAGTGTAATTATGAAATTCTTTTCTACGTTAGTTCCATGACTGTACGAGAAACTCACATCATTTTTCTCAATGTGAACAGCTCCGATCGTTACTGCAATACGCCTGCTACACAATATTATCTGCAGTCTTTAGAGTGTGATACCGTGAAATGAACAGGCGGACACAAAGAGGATCAATCACTCAAAAGAACAATGGGTTACAGAACAGAAACCCGACCAGTCCAACATCTGGATGTTCCTAAAACCTATTTTGAACTATTATTTCCCAATTGTTTGTTTATTTGCTGGTCTTTTATTGTAAAGCAGTGCATAAGGCGAAAGATAGCAGGTACAATTCCTTCGTTTCTGAAGTCCAGACGTCGATATTTCCCTACCAATTATCATAATACGGTACATTAGATAGATAATTTGACATAAAATTTATTCGCGTCTGCACGGCTGCTTTTTCAGGTAGGCAGTGCATATCATATGAGATTCTGAAATGCAGTTCTTTATTAACTATAGACACAATCATTTTCCGGCCATGTATTATCAATTAATGTGAAACAGCTGTAAAGAATTGTGAAAGTTTTCCGATTTAAGGACATAACGTGTGGGAATTTGCTGAGCTAACATACCGGAGGGGGGGGGGGGGGGAGGACAAACTTAACTACCCGTGTCGACAGAACATGTCATGATCCTAAGGAAATTTCACTGTGTCACTATCTCAGAAGTCGGTTTCAATTTTAGAGAATTCAGACGTCAAAGTGAACTGTACGACACAACAAGCAACAGTATAAAATTAACTTTAAAAGAAACTATTTTATCTACTAGTATATTTTTGTAAATAAATGAAAAGATTTTTCGACAAAGAAAGGAAACAAGAACAACGGGAATAGGGATGGAAAATGCAATAGCGAAGGAAATAAAAGACGAAGAAAGTAAATACACAGAAAGCAGGAGTAATTACTCGTTGTCTACGTCACACTTAGGAAAGAATGAATATTGAAAATAAGTTGGAATAAACAAATATGTAAGCCTAACCACTTTAAAAATCATTTAACAAAAAATTTCATCACTTCTAATTTGTATTTCATAATTCTTGCTGGATTACTTCGATTATATTACTTTCAGAAGTAATACGAGTCCCTACACACACGTAAATTTCAGGAAATAATTTGGTAGGTGATGCTTCCAGGAAACATTTGAAAATTTGGATTGAAGTTTATTTCAAAATTATGAAAAATTGACAATTTTATTCCAAGAAGTTAGCAGATACCTTTGGTTATAAAACAACCATCACTGTCCTATGTAAAAACATGCCAATGTGTGTCCCTGAAAATGGTGTTTAAACCGCTAACATCCTAATGCCCACGGTAAGCGCACTTAAATTGCTGTGGCTGCGGTCAACAGTACATACTACATAGCCTCTACAGAAGTGGCGCAAGTCTGTCTGCAGTATTTATCTTGTTTATTATCACCATGGTAAGGAATATGGCTACAGAAGTTACAGAACCGTAACAAAAGTTAATATGTGAAGATAAAAATAAGCCTTTAGAAAGTGAAGCAGTTTGTACCACACTCCCGCTTTCGAAAGGCCTATCTCAAGAATCAAAATATGGTAACATGAGTACCTAAATTTCTACTGTTGTTATCACATTCATGTAGCATCCATGAATAAAGTAATTTTGCTCAACATTTACACCCAAGTCAATTGTGCATATTGATCAAGTGGTGCTGAATATTTTAAGGAGGAAGTAGGTGCTGCAGTTCAGTTACGACAATATTACAATATGAAATACACCACTATCTCTTGACAATGCGACACGCATGTTCTCGCCTACAATGTATGCAATCGCGTGTAATATTCCTTTATGTGTTCTTACAGACCGGACGCTGACCCAAGCCACCGAATTACCGAGTCACACAGCAGGTCAAGATGTATCTCGTCGAGGTCACGGGAGAAATTACGAAGAGCATAAGCTTGTTGAACTGGGAAAGGTGAGTACAATCAACACCGTCCTTAAAAATGGATAGATGCATTACGAATTAAATCAACAGTATTTGCGTTCATTTATAAAATCTCAGTCAACGAAGTGGCTGGAATGACCTGCACGATTGAGGTGTTGTTCTTGCTAGAGACGTGAGAAGTCTCCTATGAAGTATGAAGCCTAAAGTGCCATTCAAACGAAGCCCACATACTATTAAATGTTCTTCATTTCCCAGCCCTGGTAAGTGTGTAAACGTAGTTAAAGGAACCCTTCGTTTCTAATTTGTTCCTCTTCAGATACAGGCCAATTAGTCAACATCCTGTCTCAAACACTTTAACTCTAAACCCGCTAACGTGGAAAATATGGTGAGCTCTTAATACTGCCAGCAGATGGCAGATGGGATTTAACTCGGGGTTTAAAGGGTTAATACAACTTTTCTTAAACAAAAATGCACTCCAGTTCTAAGAAAAATTTTATGTGGCAAATTAAAAAATAAATAAATAAATAAATAAATAATATTTTGCCCCGATTCTCTTGCATCTCCTTTACGTTTCTTTGGAAATAAATACTTCACTTTTGGGATTATTATTTGGAAAAATCTGACAAAATAAAGGAGAAGGAAAGTGGGATAACTCAGCAAAATCTAGACATTTAACTAACAACTAACTAATTAATAAAACTCCATGTTCCATAATGCTGCAATTCAAGCCTACTAAAGCACTCCCCCCCCTACACCTTCTTTCCCGTCTGTTACATAAAAGCGAATTCCAAGATTGGAAGTATAAGGAATTACAGTGACAGTGATGGCAATTTCCAGAACTAGGAGTTACAGTTTATTACACACTTCGTATTTATTTCGTAGATCTCTTCTAGGATGAACGAATCCTCTATTTATTATTAAGCACTGATTTCTTCAATTGCTGGAGATGTCGAATCACAGTTAATAATTCTGTTAGAATTTCTCGTGAAAATTCAATATTCCTTTTCTCTATTTTGTTTTCCTCCAAGCAGAAGATTTTCAAAGGCCGGGTGCATCACTCAAGAACTTATAGCAAGTATATGCAATAGCTACTGATCCTTAAAACTTATTCCATAGGATTACGATAATGTATCTTACTAATATGCCCGAGTAAGTGCTGTCAATTTTAATTTTAATCTCTAAGTTAGGATGCTTTAACATCTAGCCGTAATATATATTTATGCCTTTTTTCACATAAGGTCCAATAGTATGATGATGCGGGAACTTACACTTAAATTTACAACAGCCAGCACTATTAGGATTGGCGACCTTATATTCAAATTCTAAACTACACTAGCAGCCAAATATTGCTGTCGGTGTAAATGGAAAATCAGTGACGTGTTGGCTGTTCTCTTCCAAACCGATTTGCACTTTTATATTGAACCTACCCTCTAATCAAACCAAAGCCTGTTATAATCACATGTAGTGTGCCATAATTTGAACGCAGTGGAAGCTTTCACATTTAATTATAGGCTGTAACAAGATTCGAGAAGGCTTTGAGTTACACGCCTTTGTTTGTACGATATTTAAACACATAAACTGAGGTGCGAACAGGGGTGCGGAGGGTTCAATATTATCACATTCCCGCCGTATGGCCAACCATTATTGTACCCATGGTACTTCACGTTCACTGATTTTCCTTTGTTTGCGCAATGAGGAAACATCAACAACCATTTTCATTTTGTTGGATTTTGAGAGCTAAGCATTATGACACTCGACATAAAAACAAGCATTTCTTACAATAACTTTATATTAAGAGTTTTGACGTTTTGTTGACCATGCATCTCAGTATATTTATCTCAGTAATTAACCAATTTGATGCACAAAATTTGTTTCACAATAAGTTTTTATTTCGTGCCTCTACATGTTTCGAGCACATGTGCTCATCATCAGGAGGTCAAAATTGCATTACACAGCCTCTGGTATCATCACACCTATAGGTGGCCGTCTCGTGCACAGGTTGAGAGAG
>Ga0131853_10024025_pt1 | contig 11000 bp, 9 predicted proteins | sample TergutLab28metaG_FD_92764 | JGI IMG/M metagenome (GOLD analysis project Ga0131853, IMG submission 92764) | Labiotermes labralis P1 segment gut microbial communities from Petit-Saut dam, French Guiana - Lab288 P1 (version 2) (version 2) | ecosystem: Host-associated > Arthropoda: Insects >...
AGTCTTTTTGGAGGGTCTCATGGTGGTTAATCGGGCTTTAAAGTTAAACATTTTTGGACTCCAAAAAACTACACACCTAATCTATACTTTTAGTGCACTTTTTGCTGACGATTTACAGTACAGGGATAAGGTTGTGCGGGATAGTATTCTCAAAACAGACACAATCCGCGTACCCTACCTGGTGGAAGTGGTTAAAGAGGTCAAAAAGCCGTTGTCGGGATGGCAAAATTTTCAACTGTGGTGGGGACGGTTGGCCTTGGCACTCTGTTTACTTACAACCATCTTTTTTGTCCGTAAATGTAAATCAGCCTAATACCGAAAAAGCCACTTGTAGTGGCTTTTGGTGTCTTGAATCATTCAAAATAAATGTAAAATATTGATAACCAAACATCGAAAAATTATTTACTTAAATAATTTGGAAAATGCCTCATCAAATTTTTCATCAAATTGATTATAAAACTCATCAATCTTAGATTTTATCATATTGAGATGTTCTTCTGTCATTAATCCTCTCAATAGTTCCATTTTTTCGTATATTCGTTTTTTTGAATCGTTAGTAGATGTATCAACCTCAGTATTTATTTTCTCCATCACTTTTTGCTGATATGAAAATATTTTTCCATAAATTTCATCATTAAGATATTGTTGGGTTGTCAGAAATTCAATACACATTTTGCTACATTCGTCAATATCTAAAGCCAGTACTTGAACATAGTATCCACAATAATCCTGATGATTATCAAAATGAGCAAAAATCGTATTCCTATTTCTCTTTATTTGTTCATAGTGCTTGTTATTAAATTCATTAAATAATTGCGCATATTTTTTAAAGTTCAATTCAACCCCAGCAGAACATGCTAATCCTTTTATTTTGGAAAAATCCTTATGATGACACTCTAAATATCTATATAGCTCTATATAAATGTATTTAATGTAAGCAATCTGCTCAGGTCGGCTTTTTGATAAAAAAAGATCTCTAATTAATATACTGATATTCACGTTAAAATCAATGAAAATACATGATAGATTTAACCCACAAATGAGGCTCGATATTACTGCATTTGCATCTTTGCGAACAACACCTTGCTTTTCTATAAAGAGCATAATTTTATCCATAAGTTTGATATGTTTTACAGTTTGGTCTAATAAAACTGCATATCCGGAGATATTATCTTTAACTTTTTGATAAACTGTAAAGCCCGTTTCGTTTGTAGAAATTTTAATTTCAAAGTAATCTCCGCTTTTTTCGATATTTGTCTGATTATCCATATATTGAATATTATTGATAGGTTAAGGAGCACGAATTATTTTTGCAAATATAGCTCAACTATTGAAAACCCGTCCATACAAGCAGGTTTCTATGCGCACAACAGTTACGTTAAACCACAAATATTTTTACCTTTGTACTGGCAATAAAGCATATCAGGGAAAAGAGATGAACAAAGGCAACACTTTATCAGAAAAAATTGAAAATCAAATCTATGGTCAGATAAAAGATATTCTGACCGCAGCAAGAGTAAAGGCATATTCGGCTGTTAACTTTGCTATGGTTGAGGCATATTGGCTGATTGGAAAACAGATTGTTGAGGCACAAGCAGGCAATGAACGGGCCGAGTATGGCGAACAACTATTGCAGTTCCTTTCCAAAAAGCTTATACAAGATTTTGGAAGAGGTTTTGATACCTCTACTTTACGTAGAATACGTCAATTTTACCTCACATTTCCAATTCGTGCCACGCTGCGGCACGAATTGGGTTGGTCACATTACCGATTGATAATGAAAGTGTCCAATGGCAATGCTCGCAGATTTTACATAGACGAGTGCGTAAACTCGAACTGGAGTACCCGCCAACTCGAAAGGCAAATCAACACGCATTTCTACGAAAGAATGTTGTCGAGCCAGGATAAAGAAGCGGTTTCTGCTGAAATTCAAAAAACAGCACCGGTGCTTGACCCAAAAGATTTTATCCGCAACCCTGCTGTTTTAGAATTTTTAGGTATAAAACCCTCATCCCATTTGTACGAAAAAGATTTGGAAATGGCTATTATCAATCATTTGCAGGAGTTTCTTTTGGAAATGGGCAGAGGTTTTTCCTTTATTGCACGCCAAAAACGCTTTTCTCTTGACGGCAGAGATTTCTATATTGATTTGGTTTTCTATCACTATATTTTAAAATGCTTTGTGCTTATCGATTTAAAAATAGGAGATTTAACACACCAAGATTTAGGGCAAATGCAGATGTATGTAAATTACTACACCCGCGAATTGATGAATGACGGCGACAATCCACCCATCGGTATCATCCTTTGTGCCGATAAAAGCGACGCGATTGTTCGTTACACCCTTGCCGAAGACAATAAACAGATTTTTGCTTCAAAGTATATGCTTTACCTCCCTACCGAACAAGAATTACAAGACGAGGTTTCTTCTGTTGTACGTCAAAAGCAATACTGATACCAATGCATATTTATTTTTGTTTCTATCTTTTTTATACCACATTTGTACCACGAATAAACTATTTAATTTATTATCAATTAAATATATTTTTTGTATAGGAAAGTAATTGTCTGATTATTAGCAATTAATAAATATCACGATTGACCACTAAATCATGGATATTATGATGATTAAAAACAACATTTGTCTGAAGTATTTTAAATGAGCTTACTTGAAATTATTATCATCGCTATCGGTTTATCCATGGACGCCTTTGCCGTCTCCATCACACTTGGTTTATCGGCGGCAAAACCCAAAATGAGAGAATTTTTAATTGCCGGAATTTATTTTGGTTTATTTCAAGCGATTATGCCGTTAATTGGCTATTTTGCAGGAATAAACTTTGCAAACAAAATTCAACACTCAGACCATTGGATTGCATTTGCGCTTCTCGGATTTATTGGCGGAAAAATGATAAAAGAGAGCTTCTCGAAAGATGAGAAAAAAGTGAGTACAAATCCATTTCTGTTTAAATCCATGATTTTATTAGCAATAGCGACAAGCATAGACGCACTTGCGGTGGGCATAACATTTGCTTTTTTAAAGATAAATATTTTCATGGCCATAGTCATCATTGGATGCACAACATTTTGTATTTCGATGGGCGGAGTCAAAATCGGGAACATTTTTGGGGTAAAATTCAAGTCAAAAGCAGAATTTGTTGGTGGGATAATATTGATAGCCTTAGGATTTAAGATATTGATTGAACATTTGCTATCCCATTAACCATTAGAATCAAAAGCGAAAATTTATTTTTTAGTCTCAAATCTTTTGCATATCTTTGTAACGTAAATAATTATAAAATGTTAAAGAAAATACGAATTTCACTCGCCGTAATCTTTTATGTCCTTATTACCTTGCTGTTTCTCGACTTTACGGGAACATTGCACGGGTGGTTGGGATGGATGGCAAAAATTCAACTCCTGCCTGCCGTTTTGGCCCATAGTATAGGAATCTTGTTATTCCTATTTTTGTTGACCCTGCTTTTTGGACGAATCTATTGTTCCGTCATCTGCCCCTTGGGGGTATTTCAAGACATGATGGCGTGGATGGGTAGACGGGGTAAAAAATTGCCTTACTCTTTTTCTCCCGCAAAATCGTGGCTAAGGTATGGTATTCTTGGCCTGTGTGTGGCGGCAATGATTTTTGGCGTAAGCGCGGTCGTTTCCCTGCTCGACCCTTATGCAGCCTACGGGCGCATAGCCGGTAGTTTCTTTTTGCCGGTGTGGCAATGGGGAAACAACCTCTTGGCTGTTATTGCCGAACGTGTAGACAGCTATGCTTTTTATACCACGGAAATATGGATAAAAAGCGTAACGACCCTTATTGTTGCGGCAGCAACATGGGTGGTTGTGGCTGTTTTGGCGTGGCGGAACGGACGTACTTATTGCAACACGATTTGTCCTGTGGGTACTCTGCTGGGATTGTTGTCGCGAAACTCTTTATTCCAAATCAAGATTGACGAGCAAAAATGTAAAAACTGCAACATCTGCGCCCGATACTGCAAGGCAGCCTGCATTGACTACAAAGAATTGAAGGTTGACCACAGTCGTTGTGTATTGTGTATGAACTGCATAGGAAAATGCACCAACAACGCCATCGTTTATACAAGGGGTGTCTCCCCAAAAACCAATGAAGGCCGTAAAAGATTTTTGGCCACTTCCATGGTAATGGCCACTTCTGCGCTACAAGCCCAAATCATTCCCAAAGCGACCGATATTAAAGTAGACGGGGGATTGGCCGATATACTTGACAAGAAAAGTCCCCGCCGTCTGACTCCACTCACGCCTGCCGGCTCAAAAAGCGCCCGCCATATGAAGCGGCATTGCACCGCCTGTCAACTTTGCGTAACCGTTTGTTCTAATGGAGTTTTACGTCCATCGACCTCCTTGGAAACCTTTATGCAGCCGCAGATGTCCTATGAACGGGGCTATTGCCGTCCCGAATGTGTAAAATGTTCGGAAATTTGCCCCTCCGGCGCCATCAAAAGGACGAGCAAAGAGGAAAAATCGTCCACCCAAATCGGCCATGCCGTATGGGTGCGCGAACGCTGCATTCCCCTCACGGACGCACAGCCTTGCAGCAACTGCGAACGTCATTGTCCCACAAAGGCCATCACCATGGTTCCCTCTGTGGCGGGAAATGAAGAATCACTAAAAATACCCACAGTCAACGAGGAGCTTTGCATCGGTTGCGGAGCATGCGAATATCTTTGTCCGTCTCGCCCTCTGAGCGCCATTTATGTAGAAGGACATCAAATGCACAGAATCATATAAATCTTATCCGACCATCCAATGAAAAAAAATAAAAACATTAACCGCAGGGAATTTCTTAAAGTTACAGGCGTTGCGGCGGCAGCTACAACGGCAACCATATACGGTTGCTCCCCGCGCAAGAAAGGTTCGGGGGCTTTAGGCCCTGTGCCGACCGATAAAATGACCTACAAGTATGTTCCGTCGCTTGGAGATAATGTGTCCTTATTAGGTTACGGCTGTATGCGTTGGCCTACCATGCCCAATCCGGACGGACCGGGCGAAATAGTCAATCAAGAAGCAGTAAATGAGTTGGTAGATTATGCCATTGCACACGGAGTCAACTTTTTTGACACGGCGCCGGGTTATGTGAGGGGATTATCGGAGCAGGCAACGGGCATTGCGCTTAAACGACACCCGCGTGAGAAGTTTTTTATTGCCACCAAGATGTCGAACCCTACAACTCCCGATTTCGACGCTTCGGTGGCCATATATAGAAACTCCTTTGAACGGCTTCAAGTAGATTATATTGATTATTATTTTTTGCACAACATAGGTACTTTGGGGCCACGCGGACTTGAGACTCGCTTTCTCAACAACGGATTGCTCGACTTTCTGCTCAAGGAGCGCGAATCCGGACGCATCCGCCACCTTGGTTGGTCATTCCACGGAGTTGCCGAGGGATTTGACCAAGCGCTTGCCATGCACGAGAAAGTACACTGGGACTTTGTGATGATACAAATGAACTATTCCGATTGGAAATACGCCAGAGGAATGAATGTGAATGCGGATTATTTATACGCCGAGCTGGCAAAACGCAATATCCCCATATTGATTATGGAGCCGCTCTTAGGCGGTCGTCTTTCAAACCTGCCGGTTCATATTGTATCGCGCCTCAAGGAAAAGAATCCCGAAGGCAGCGCCGCGTCTTGGGCCTTTCGTTTTGCAGGCTCTTTTGACGGAGTGTTTACCGTCTTGAGCGGAATGACCTATATGGAACATCTTCAAGATAATATCCGTACCTATTCCCCCTTGGTGCCGCTGACCGAAGAACAGAAAGAGTTCCTCTACGAGACGGCAGAACTCATGCTTCAGTACCCCATCATACCCTGCACCGATTGCCGGTATTGTATGCCTTGTCCTTACGGCATTGACATTCCGGGTATTCTGCTACACTACAATAAATGTGTCAACGATGGAAACATACCAAGGAGCAGCGCCGATGAAAATTATCGAAAAGCCCGCCGTGCATTCTTAGTCAGTTATAGCCGCAGCGTAGAGAAAATCAGACAGGCCGACCATTGCATTGCTTGCAGGCAGTGCATAGAGGACTGTCCCCAAAGAATCAATATCCCTGCCGAATTGCAAAAAATAGATAAATTTATTGAGCAACTCAAGCAAGAAACACTCTGATGAACTAATGGGTTACTATGTCCTACCCTATTGACCAAAAACTTGTTGTAGCCGTAGCTTCCAGCGCCCTCTTTGACCTCTCCGAATCCCATAAGGTCTTTTTGGAGCAGGGCGTAGAGGAGTACCGCAGGTATCAAGAAGCCAATCTTGGCCAAACTTTGGATAAGGGGGTTGCTTTCCCTTTTATAAGACGGCTGCTCCGCTTGAATCATGTTTTTGCAGAAGAACAACCTGTGGAAGTGGTGCTGCTTTCCCGCAACAGTCCCGAAACCGGTTTGAGGGTCTTTCGCTCCATACAGCGTTACGGATTGGGGATTACCCGTGCGGGATTTTTTTCCGGTGGTTCGCCCTATCCCTATTTACCCGCTTTTAACGCCTCGCTGTTCTTATCGGCCAATGCAGAAGACGTACAGGCCGCTTGCGATGAAGGCCATGCAGCGGGCAGGGTACTTGATGCCAAAATGGAAGACGACGATGACGAGGAACTTAGGATAGCTTTTGACTTTGACGGGGTGATTGCCAATGACGCTGCCGAGAAAGTATTTCAAGAAGAAGGAATGGAAGCCTTTCACTCTGCCGAGAGCGATAAGGCCCAAACGCCCCTGCAGCCCGGTCTGCTGGCCGACCTCATTGCCAAGATTGCGGTGTTGCAACAATTGGAACTCCAAAAAAGGCAAACCGACCCCCATTACAAACAAATCATCAAAACTGCCATTGTTACGGCCAGAAACGCTCCTGCCCACGAGCGTTTGATTAACACGCTAAAAAGCTGGGGTGTAGACGTAAACAAAGCCTTCTTTTTGGGCGGCATCGACAAAGGGCGGATATTAGATATTATGCACCCCCATATTTTCTTTGACGACCAATTGAGGCATTTGACTCATTTAAAAAGCATTCCGGCTGTCCACATCCCCTTTGGCATCATCAACGGCCCTCCTCCCGCGCCATAGACCTCGCTATGCCTTTTCTAAGCAATTCCCCTCATCGGCTGCACATCGGGGGCAATAATCAGTTGGGCTTCTGTGGCCGCTTGAACCTGCTCTATACTAAATTCGGGATGAATCTCCTTTAAAACAATACCTTGGGGGGTAATTTCCATAACGCCCATCTCGGTGATAATCATGTTTACCTGTCCGGCGGCAGTCAAAGGCAGGTTGCACTTTTTTAGTATTTTGTGCATACCCTTGGCCGTATGCTCCATAGTGAGCACTACTTTTTTGGCCCCTATCAGCAAATCCATGGCTCCGCCCATGCCGGGGGTCAGCTTTCCGGGAATCATCCAATTGGCCAAGTCGCCTTTTTCATCTACCTGCAAAGCGCCTAAAATGGTAAGGTCCACATGCCCGCCGCGGATGATGACAAAAGAGGTGGCGCTGTCAAAGGATACCGCTCCCGGAAGGGCCGTAATATATCCTCCGCCGGCGTTTACCAAATTAAGGTCTTCCGCTCCCGGAGCCGGAGCCGGCCCCATGCCCAAAAGGCCGTTTTCGGATTGCAGGGTTACATGCACGTCCGGAGGAAGATAATTGGGAATAAGGGTAGGCAGTCCAATCCCAAGATTTACCACATCGCCGTCCTTTAGCTCCAGTGCTGCGCGTTTGGCGATTACTTCTCTGATTTGATTTTTATCCATAGTTACAAATATTTGTTATTTATTTTTCATTCTTCGAGCCACTTCCTGCGCAATAAACGACGCCACGTCGTCGGCGTAGGTATTCATTCCAAAACCTGCGTCAAAGCCTAACTCCTTGGCCAATTCGTGGGAAATACGGGGGCCTCCGCAGGCTACAATAAGTTTGCTGCGCAAACCCTCTGCATCTAACATTTCTATCAACTCCGTCATATTCTTCACGTGTACATCCTTTTGGGTAACAGTTTGAGACACCAGTAAAGCGTCGGCCTCTACTTCTATGGCTTTTCTAATAAAATCTTCATTGGGTACTTGACTGCCCATATTAAAGGCTGTAATCATCTCATACCGTTCCAAACCATAATGCCCCGCATAGCCCTTCATGTTCATAATCGCGTCAATGCCCACCGTGTGCGCATCGGAACCGGTGCTGGCCCCCACCACTACAACCTTACGGCCTATATGTTTTTTTATAAACTCGTCCGTTTCGGCCATAGACCAAGTAGTGCTTTCTACTTTCTGCACCTTAATTTGGGTAAAATCAACGGAATGGGAAGTGTTCCCGTAACAGTTAAAGAAAGTAAAGCCCGAAGTCAGTTCTTTATAAAATACCACTTGAGGCTGGTCGAATCCCATCTTATATAATAGTTGTTTGGCAGCTTCAATGGCCTCGTCGTTGCAAGGCACGGGCAGGGTAAAACTGACTTGGGTCTTGCCGTCGTTCATGGTATCGCCGTAAGGCTTTACTTTGGTCAAATCCCTCGTTTTATCAAAATCCTTACTTGAAGTTGAATATAGTCCTGTACTCATTTTTTAATAATTTTTCATGATTGATATAAATGGATTCACATAGTTGACGCCTTTTTTACGAACGCCATCAAGGCCTTTACCACCTGTCATAGTACGTTTTACATTACCAAATATCCCCTTTTCGAGGGCAGAAAACAATCCCTCTTTGCCGACCTTGTCCAACAGCGCACAGGCCTTATCCAAGACTTCGGCGGCACGCCTGCAAACGATTCCATCGTCCTTAAATGCGACCTCGTCGCCTATTGATTTTAGGTTATCGAAAATGTATTTGGCGTTTTCGATGGCCAAAAACCTGTCGCTCATAAAAGGGGTGTGGATGGCTTCGGTGGGCATACCGAGCAGCTGAATACCCTGCTGCGTCCAAATACCGATAATGTTAAACAAAGCGTCTTGAAGATGGCCTTTGAAAATGTTTCCGGTCATGAATTTGGTGGGCGGCATATATTTGAGCGGAGCTTGGGGAAAAATTTCCCTCGTCATTTGAGCTTGAGCCAATTCATACAAAAATCCGTTCTCTAATTCGGGGTCCATTTCAAAGGCATGTCCCAAGCCCATTTGCTCTTGAGGCAGTCCGGCTAAAAGGGCCAATTGTTCATTAATCAAGTCGGAGGCCAAAACAGTATGGGCCTCTTCATAAGCGTCGGCGGTGGTTAGGTAATTGTCCTCTCCGGTATTGATGATTACGCCGGCAAATCCATTGATTACCCGCGAAAAATATTGGTCAATCAAGGTGCGCTGCGGATTAATGTCGCGGAACAAAATACCGTAAAGCGCATCGTTCAGCATCACATCCAAGCCTTCGAGTGCGCCCATAGCCGCAATTTCGGGCATACAGAGGCCCGAACAATAGTTACACAGACGGATATAGCGTCCGACTTCAAATCCGACTTCGTCTAAGGCTTTGCGCATAATCCGGAAATTCTCTTGGGTGGCATAAGTGCCGCCAAATCCCTCTGTAGTAGCTCCGTAAGGCACGTAATCCAACAAGCTCTGTCCTGTGGTGCGAATCACCGCGATAATATCGGCCCCCTGTCTGGCTGCGGCCAAAGCCTGCACCACATCTTCATAGATATTGCCGGTAGCCACAATCACATATATGTAGGGTTTGGCTCCCTCCCCTATTTGGGCAATCATATCTTCGCGGCGTTTGCGGTTGGTTTTGATACGTTCAATACCTTTATCTACAAATGGTTTTAACGCTTGATGGATTTCCGGAGCAGAACGGGGCGGAAAAGAACAAAGGTCTATGCCTCCTGCCGCTGACTGCTCTGCTATTTCCATGGGATTCAGACCTGTTGCTATTACCGCATTGCCCAATAAAAACAATACCCCGTCTTGTAGACGACCCTGCTCCTTGAGTTGCTCTACCACTATATTGGGCAAAGGCACTTGATTTTCGTCCACCCCGTCTATGCCAATCAGCCGACATAAAGTGCGCTCCACGGCAACGGTAGTATAATCATTCACAAACTGTTGCACATCAACAGCAATCTGCTGCGCCCTTTCTTTTGCTTTAGCAACTTTTTCTACATCCAGTCCTATTTTACTTTTTTGCATATTATTTTTTTTATATATCATTGTTAAGGTCTATCATCATAATGTCATATACCGGTAATTGCAGGGCTTCCTGCATCTGCTCTTTCAACACAAGAGGGTCTAAACGAATCCCTTCCGGAGACACAGGATTGGTGCAAACGGCCAGCAATTTTGGCTTTTGCAGCACTTCTATGCTCCCTCCCCTGCGGACAAATCGCTCGTACGTCAAGATAGAAAAAAAGAGTTTGGAAAAATCACGCACGATTAGCCTTATCCCGTTTTGAGGAAGTGTCGCCAACATGCGCAAAAAATCATCGGTCAAGGCGCCGGTTACATACACGGAATGGCACTCCGGCAATAATTTCCTTATGCCGTCTTGAGGCGTAAATACCGTGTCGGCTATTTTTATGACTTCCTGCTGCTCTGTTAACAACCATACTCCTCTATCTAAAGGAAATAACAAATCGTATAAAGAAGAAGATACGCGGGGCAAGTCAATCAAGCTACAGCGAAATTTTGTACGGCGAATCAACTCAGACTGTTGGGCGGAACAGGCCGCTCCGGTACACAAAATCATGGCATCGGTGACAGCAGGCGAAGCCAAACTCATGCGCGACAAGGCTCCATCCACCAAAGTAAGTGCTACCCCGTAAGCGGGCATAGTCGCTATTACCTCTTGCAGCCAAGCCGAGTCGGAAGGGCCGGAAAGCACCATTATTCCAGAGCCTTGGGCCTCTGCGGTAATCAATCGCCCCAAAGGAGTTGCCCGCTCCGAAACCGATAAGCGCCGGGCGGGAAAGCTCCGCTGTTCAAAGTCCTTTTCCGAAGTAACAAATACCATCCCTTGATGCAGCATAATCCG
>Ga0131853_10024026_pt1 | contig 11000 bp, 19 predicted proteins | sample TergutLab28metaG_FD_92764 | JGI IMG/M metagenome (GOLD analysis project Ga0131853, IMG submission 92764) | Labiotermes labralis P1 segment gut microbial communities from Petit-Saut dam, French Guiana - Lab288 P1 (version 2) (version 2) | ecosystem: Host-associated > Arthropoda: Insects >...
CCGCTAACCTCTAAAGTTTCATTTTATATATTTATTCAACAAATATAGGTACTGAATATTTTAAACATGGTATATACTCTCCGTTTTTTTCTCTTCAAAATTCAGTTTGTTTCATAATTCTAAAGTATTTGGTTCCTGTATTATTCACATTTTATACACAGGATGTGCTAAAATTAAAAAAATAATTCCGGCGCCAAAAGGTTAATCAGCAGTCATATGGACATATTACATATCAGTGTAAATAAATCTGGTGCTTGTGGTGGACAGGAGAATTTCATACAGGGTTCTGGTAGGGAAGCCTAACGGAAAGAGACAACTTAGAAAGCCTAGGCTTAGATGGTAGCATAATATTAAAGCTTAGTAAGTTAGTTTTTAATCATTTATGATCAATTTTGTCACGCTGTGTTGTTATTTTGAGGACTCCTTAGCAAAGTTGGGCTCTTCTGAGAGAATGTAACATTTTTAATCGAACAATGACTTCTCGTCGTCAGGGACAAAACTATGCACATTCCGGATCCGATTAATTTAATGCAGACAGCGCTGAAGACTAACAGAAGACTTCGCAATTTAACCAAAACTTATTTAAGGCAAAATGCTGCTAATTCATTCAGTAACACCAGATCAGCCGAAAGGATATTCCAGTGGTGTATAGCCCACTTTTCAATTTCGCGCAGTACAATACGTGTTTCCGTGGATATTATCACTCTTTTTTTCTCGTCTCCGACGCTTGTCCTTGGAGATCTGACCGGTAGCAACTTATGACAACAAAGTCTTTAAACGAAGTGACTACTTGTGTAGTAATTCAAATGCCAGGTCTCGTTAGCATAATGAAAAAGAATCGAGACACTTGGCTGAAAAAGCTTTGTTCTTTAATTTCTGACGGAAAGACTTAAGAATTGTGAGTTCTGTACTTTCTGGTACGTTAAATAATCTGACCTACAAGACATGAAACAACGCGGGTCTGAAATATGTCAAAACAGATTTCTTGACACGTATTGGCACAATAAATCTTTCTTTCCCCCCCCTCTGCATTCACACACTCTCTAGAACTCACCCAGTCATCCAGTCGCCCAGTCGCCCAGTCGCCCAGTCGCCCAGTCGCCCTGTCGCCCATTCAAGCAGTTCCCTCTTCAGTCTGGGGGGAGGTCGTTTTCATGGGGAATGAAGTGATCAGTGCCAAACCTGACCCCTCACCTCCACCTAGTTCCAAGGTTAAGAATAACTGGAGCTGTATCTCCACTCCCCAAAATGCCTTAATGGTCTGCACGGAGACAACTTTATTTTACATAACCGTTCCTTTGCTTAGTTACGTCTGCGAAGTTTGGGTTTATCACAGCAGGTCTGTTGAGGATTTCACTATTCTGGGAAGTGAAGCCACGCAGATTGGTATATAGACCAGAGTTTTGGAAGAGTTTTCTACCTCTATCTTCAGATTACCATTGCACCTCAAAGATGGAGGCAAGAAGCTCCTCCCAATTGTAGACACCTGTGCACCAATTTCCGTGACATTTTACCAGAATGCTGGAATCTTCTGTAAGTCTATGTGTAATATCAAACCTCGATTTTTTCACGTTATATCAGGCACATAGTTACGAGTGAGAAATTCATAACGTGTAAGCCTACTCCTAACCCAATATTATTAGAATTATAAAATTATTATGATGGTTTTGACGGGATATATTGCATGTAAGGGAGAGAAAATAAATTCACGAAGAGGGTTGATTAGAAAACATAAAAACCCGTTGGGAAGACATAGGCACAGATGGGAGAATAATATTAAAATGGATAACAAGGAAATAGTTTCGTATGGTATGGACGGGAGTCATCTGTCTCTAGGCACGTACCAGTGGCAGGCTCTTCTGAACACTAATAATTTTTTAGAATCTCATAAAATGTGGGAAATTCTTGACTAGGTGAGTGCTTCCTAGCTTCTGAAATAGAGCATTCTTCCATGGCATTATTTAGACATTTGGTAGGATTGCTAGGACGAGCAATGGGTTCATAGCAACGCATTCACCAGTAAAGGGCAAAAGAAACACGTACAAGGAAAACTTGACTGTCAATGTACGTAAAAACGTAATATTGAGGCCTTTCGCTTTTACCATTTTTGTCGTGTACAAGCAAAAGTGTTACATATTCTGAATGTGAGTGTGTAGCTTTAGTTATCCAGCATGGAAAGCACATGTACCATATAACTGCCATCTGTGGCCTGTCCAGCTGTACAATATTTTTCAAGATTATCTCAAAAAACGGAAAGATTTTCAGAAAACCGTTATTGAACATACAATGTGTGTTTTGATATTCTCTAACCTTTGTATGCAATATGTCTCATTCTCAAAATAATTCAGCCAAATACTATTGCAAATATACCTAGGGTGTCATGTGAAGCACCCGTTATTCTTGTAGAATTTTGGAGGGGAAAAAATCCTACAACCATACTGGCCATCTCATGAACCAAGGCCTTGGTCCAATGTCAGGGTAGTAGATTTTGGATTTCTTATCGACAAAGTTGCACTAGGGCAGCAATTGCCCGATTACTTTCGTTTTCCTGCCAACATTATTAAACACATATCATGTCACATTTCATTCTTTAACCACCAAAGCTACAACATATTTCAATGAAACACCAATAAAACAAGATAAACAATTTCGCAATTTTTAAGAGTGACACTGAGGCGCTTTCGTGTGACCATTGAAGTAGTGGTAAAGCAATAATTATTACGTATTCTGAACACATGCCTGTATTCTTGCCTTCGGTACCCAACGTGCAATGCGCATGCACCATATTGTCATCTGTAGCCTGTCTGGTTCTCCAGTATTTTCCCACGTTGTGTCACAAAAACAGATTTTTGGAAAAAAAAAAGTTATTTAACATGAAGCGTGTGTTTTGATTTACTGTATTTACAATTTTTGTCCGAAACATTCCTTATTCTAGAAGATTTCAGGGATGAACCATCACAAATGCACACAGGTGTTCGTATAAAGTACCCGTTATTCTTTAAAGATATTAATGAAACTTGAATTTCCTTGGCAGATTTTCGAAAATTCTTCATATATCGAATTTTACGAAAATCTATTCAGTGGGAGTCGAACTGTTCGATGTGAACGGGCAGGCGGTCTTGTGAACAGAGAGAAAGGGAGAGAGATAGATATGACGATGCTAAAAGTCGATTTTCGCAATTTTGAGGACTTGTCTAAAAACCCAATGTAAAGCTTACATAATGTACCCAATTTTCGGCAGCTACGCAGCTTCAAATTAGAGAAGATTGATGTGTTTATCGACACCTCTTTGCGAAACTTAAATGCGTAGTTTATTAATTTGTCACCACTTGTATCTGTTTTAATTTGCTGTCGAGATTTGCAAGCAAGGAACGTTGTCTTTTGACGTTGGCCTTGGATTTAAAACTGTCGGGTTGAACAAGTGAAGCTTTAAATTCTGTCTTCTTTAAACAGAGTAATTTTATAACTGTGACAATATTCTTTTTGATTGTTGTTGACTGTGTGCACTGAATAGCCAGACAATAATGCTGTTTCTGTGGTTGAACATGTGATCTTGCATTAATCTTTTTTGTTTAACTCATAGCACCTCTTGGCGAAACTTAAATCTAGCACAATCAGTCGCGTAATCTAATTTGTTGCCACTTGTATCTGTTTTAATTGGCTGTGGAGATTTACAGACAAGGAATCTTATCTTTTGATGCTGGACTTGGGTTGCAAGCTGTCGGTTTTAACGAAAAAGGAAAAAAACTATTTGTCTCTGTCTTCTTTAGACAGAGTAATTTTATACTTGTTGCAATACTCCTTTTCATTGTCGCTGAATGTATGCACTGAATAGCGAGTTCTTTCTATGGTTCAACGTGTTATCTTATATAAATCCTTTGTTTTCTTAACTTACAACAATGTTTTCCACACAAGTGACAAGTCTAAAAAATTACACCTCTGTTGCCCTAGTCAATTTGCTCTGTTTCTGAGCGTGGAAAAAAACATCTCACCCCCACTAATCGAAGCTTATGCTTGCGGAGACATCAGTTGTCTTCTGTCTGTGATAGGTAGCGGATGAAAACAGAAGTGGTTTGACAACAGTTCTTTCTTTTCATAATACTTCAGTTATCAAGTTTACAAGTAGTCTAAGAATTAGAGTCAGTATCCAGAGGTGTAAATGGCGTCTTCAGTTGAAAGCCTTTATGCAGAAGGTTATCCAGCTCCAACAAGAACAGAAGAAGATTCAACCGTGGATAACGCCGCTTTAAAAGACGCAACAAAGAGCCTTCTTAAGTTACTGGAGAGAACAGGATATCAACTGGTACAAATTAATGGGCAGCGTCTATATGGTGGGCCACCACCTAACTGGAAGGGGCCACCGCCACCTAGAGGAAGTGAAATATTCGTGGGGAGGATTCCACGCAATTGTTTTGAAGATGAACTTGTGCCGGTATTTGAAAAGGTTGGCCGGATCTATGAAATGCGCTTAATGATGGACTTTAGCGGTTCGAATAGAGGGTTCGGATTTTTAATGTATTTAACACCCGAAATTGCGACCCTCGCTATTCAGGTACTGAATAATTATGAGATCAGAGCAGGTAAACGAATTGGTGTCGTAAGATCCGCTAACAACTGCAGACTTTCCATCGGGAATATTCCTTCTTATAAAAATGAAGAAGACATCAAATCTGTGAGTACTGCATTTGCTAGTGAAAATATAATTTAACAAAATATTATAAAGAATGGGGGCTAATATTAGTATGCTCTTTCCAAGCTCTGAGCCAGCACACAATAATGCAATATATACAAACTGATTTCTGTCATTGTGTGATTGGAATTTTTTTTGTTTATTTTCCGTAATTACGATAAACAATTCTTTTATTTCCTTCTTTTCACCACTACTGACTGTCTGTTGAATTATCAAAACAGTTTCGAAAATATACATAAAGATTATTCGACGCACTAATTGTAAACATACATGACATGATAAACACAATATCCAAGAAATGTTATTGATAAAAGTGTAACATTTAATTGCTTAAATGACCCACAAAAAATAATTTTTTTAGGCAATAAAGCCGTTCTTTGAAGAATAGTCTTAGCACCGGCAAATGAGAGGTATCATCTCCATATAGCATCAACTTACGCAAAGGCTATACATTCATAAGGGCAAATATTAGAATATTTTGAAGAATTTTTTATCGCGAAACTTACATGGTGTCCTGCGAGGTGCCAGAAATATTCATGAGTAACAGAATATTTAAATAAATATTGTTGTCAGTTGACACAACTTTTTATTCAGGGGGAATAAAAAACTTTATCCCTCCTGAACACAATGCTGTGTCGACTGACACAATATTCATTTTTATGCAATAACACAACGTCGACGTTCACCTCAAGTAATCAAAATATTGCTGTACAAACATCAAGTCAAAGACCAGTTTTAAAGAAGAGAAGAATTTTAAATCATAATAATATTTATTCAGAAATTCTCGTCATTAATATAAGCTTCTTATACGTAACAAGACAGTCGAGGTACGTATAACGTAACATAGAGGAGAGTTCGTGCAACCATTGTTGCAGTGGAAAAGCAATAAGTATTACATATTCTGAGTGTGTGCTTTAGCCTTAGGTATCCAGCATGAAATGCGAAGGCGCCATCTGTGGCCTGCCCAGACCCGCAGTATTTTTCCACATTATCTCATATAGGTACGATTTTTGAAGAATAAAATTTACTGAACGTAAAATGTGTGTTTTGATTTTCTCTACAAATTTGTTTGAAACGTTTCTCATTCAAAGAATAACTGAGCTAGATATGATAAAAATGTGTATTGGGCTTCATGTAAAGTACCCATTATTTTTATCAGATTTTAACGATACTCGAATTTTCTCGGCAGGTTTTCGAAAAATAATCAAATATCAATTATCATGAAAATCCTTCCAATGGAAGCGAGTTGTTCTACGAGGACTGATGCAGACGGACAGACAAGACGAAGCTAGTAGTCGCTTTTCACAATTTTGCGAACGTACCTAAAATCGGAGTTATTTATGTCTGTTTCTAGTTTTTTTTATTTTATTTAATCGGGAATAAAAAGTATTGTGTTACTTGTTAGTTGCTACTCCGTCATTTTTGACGACTAGACGCAGTACCAATATTTGATAAGTGGATCCCTGTCACCATGGCATGCCGAGTTCTCAGGCTGCGGATGGAGAAACGGCCTCCAATATGGAGACTAGCTGCGAATGTATTGAATAAGCATTCGCGGACAGCAGACAAGGGGTGGTCCTCCAGCTCGGTGATTGGGCGAGGTACTACAAATTTCTCAATCATGAAAACTGGCAGAGTTAGGAAACATAAACAGATGCCTCGGACCTGGACTGATCCTTTGGTATGACCTAAGCTACGGAAAAGGGACGTGAGATTCGATACGTGGAATTTCAGGAGCCTGGGGGTGAGGGTCACTTACAACAACAGTCGGGGTATTAGCAAGGTACAAATTAAATTTAGCGGGTGTAGAGGAAGTTCGGTGGGACAAAGGGGGCATGGTAAGAGAAGGAATTGTATTATTTTCTATTTCAAAGGAAATGAAAATCATCAATTGGACAAGATTTTTGTACACCACAAAATAGTATCAACAGTTAAGTGGGCAGAGTTTGTTAGTGATAGTATGTCATATATATTTCTGAGAGGTCGCTGATGCAATATCATTGCTTTGAGTGTCCGCGCATCAAGTGAGGAGAAAAGTGATGATTCAAAATACAGTTTTTATGAGGTATTAGAGCAGGTTTTTGATCATTTTCCCACGTACAATATGAAAATTCTAGTAGAAGATTTTAATGCAAAAGTGGGTAGAGAGAATATTTTCAAACCGACAATTGGGAATGATAGTCTACATCAGGTTATTAATGATAATGGTGATATAAGAGTAAACTTTGCCACATCAAAAAACCTGGTTGTTAAAAGGCTGATGTTCCCACCCCCAAAACATTCACAATTACACCTGGACCTCTTCTGATGGGAAGACTCACAACCAGATTGATCACATATTGATAGACAGGAGATGGCATTCGAGTATAATATACTGTTGGAGGAATTTTTTGTGATTTAAATAAGGCCTTTGACTGCATAAACCACAAAATCCTACTGTTGAAATAAGAGCACTATGGAATAAGAGGAACATTTGGAGCCTTAATTAATCCTACCTCACGGAGAGATATCAAAGAGTTGCATTAAAGGATAAAACTAATACCATTAACTACTCAAACTGGGAACTTGTTAAACATGGGGTACCACAAGGTTCGATACTTGGCCATTTTTTTTTATTATACATAAATGATTTGCCTACAGTAACAGCTGAAAATGCTAAATTAGTGCTTTATGCTGATGATATCAGTTTCATAATTACCAAACCCAGTCCTATAGAATTTGCTGATAAATTAAATAAAGTTGTGACTAATGTAAATGAATGGTTCAGGAATAATTTGCCATTTTTAAATTTTAACATAACTACTTACTTGCACTTTCGAACAAAGAACAACCAAAAAATTTGTTCAAACATTAAATTGCTGAATAACCAAATTACCAACAGCACAAACACAAAATTTCTCGGCTCAACTATTGAGGAAACGCTATCATGGAAATGCCACATCAATCAAATATTATCTAGGTTGAGTTCAGCATTCTATGCAATCAATGTTATTACACTTCTCATGTCAGAGGATATTCTATAATTGATTTATTATTCATATGAACATTCGATAATAACATATGGTATATTTTGGGGGGAAACTCACCACAAAGTACTGATATTTTTAGGATTCAGAAATGGATAATTTGGATCATGACAAATTCAAGAAGTGGGGATTCTTGCAGACAGTTGTTTAAAAGACTAGAAATTCTGCCTTTACAATACCAATACATATTTTCTGTATTATTATTTGTGGTAAGGAATAAAGACTTATATACAACCAACTACAAAATCCATAACATTACCACAATACCTAATACAAATTTACATCCTCCAGTGTGTAGCTTTACTGTACTCTAGAAGGGAGCTTATTAATCTTGTATAAAATTATTCAACCATCTGCCACTAAAAATGAAAAGTCTCACAAACGAGATAAAATTATTTAAACCTGCCTTAAAAAGGGTTCTTAACTTACATTCATTTTCTTCAGTGGAAGAGAATTTAGAATATAGTTTTAATTAGGAATCATGGTTTCTATATAAGGATCAATGAAAGTGTATTTATATCCCATCTTTAATAATTTTAAATTGTATAGTACAGGATGGGGCATAAAGATCTCCCATTTTTCGAAGGGGCACTGTGAGGGCTGTAGTGGTGGCAGAGAGGTGGGGGTAGTGTCATGCGGTTGGTTAGCCTCTACCGTTGTCAGTACCCATAATGGTTTGGACCGGTGAACATCGGGGCTTTGTTGTTGTTGTTCCCTGGGCGTTTGATCTCTAAGGGGAGACGTGGAGTGGCCGGCACGGTCACCAGATTTAAGCCCGTGTGACATTTTCCTTTGGGGATACCTAAAGGAAAAGGTTTTCAAACATCGTCCTCGATCTCTTGAGGATAGGAAGGAAAGGATCCAACAGGAAATCGACTCCATTCCGCCTGAGCTAACCCGGAGAGTTATGAAGAGCTTCCGCGAACGTCTTTAGCAATGTATTGCCAACGACGGTTGCCTTATGTCTGATATGATTTTTAAAACCCACTAAAAACTGTTTTAATGTACTTTTCAGAAATATATTCAATTTTTTTTCTAGATTACTTCTTTCATATTTTATACCTCTTCGAAAAGTGGGAGATATTTATGCCCCATCCTGTATATAAGTGTTGTATACTTGAAATATACTTTAATACAAACTACTCTTTAGCAACAACAAGAATGATAATTAACATGTATGATAAGAAGCTGTTTTGTATTAGACATATTTATAACAATATGACAAAATCTATATCCTTAAGGTTTTTGTAACTTAATTTGGATCTATGGAATACGAAAATAAACAAACAAACAAAGTTTCAGGGGAACTGACTGCATTACTGATCACAGTCTGGTGGTTGAAAAATTTAGAGAATGTTTGGCTGTAAGTAAACCAACAGCACAGAATTTTGATGGGGAAAGATTTAACCTCACAAAGCTAAATGAGCTGGATTATAGGAAACAGAATCATATTGAGATTTGAAACAAGTTTGCAGCTTTGGAGAACTTAAGTGATAGCGAGGACATAAATAGGGATTGGGAAAACACTCAAGAGGGTCTAGGTCTGACTGATTGGAAGCAGCCTAAACCATGGTTTGATGAAGAATGTTTAGAATTTTTAAGATCAAAGGAAGCAGGCAAAATTCAGTGGTTACAGGATCCAAACCAAAGCAATGTAAATAATTTAAACAATGTAAGACATAAAGCTAGTAGACATTGCAGGAAAAAAATGGAATACCTGAAAGCAAAAGTTGATGAACTTGGGAAACTAAGAGTACAATAAAAATATCAGCGATTTGTATAGGGTCATCACTGATTTTAAGAATGGTTACCAGCTGAGAACTAATATAGTAAAGGATGAGAAGGATGATTTGGTTACAGACTCCCACAGTATTTTGGTTAGGTGGAGAGACCATTTCTCTCAGCTCTTCAATGTCTATGGGGTTAGTGATATTAGGCAGACAGATTACATAAACACAGCAGAACCGCTAATGCCTGAGCCGAGTGCATCTGATTTTGTGATGGTTATTAAAAAGCTAAACAGACACACATCACCAAGTATTTATCAAATCCGAGCAGAATTGATTAAAGCAGGTGTAGGTCAAATCCATAAACATATCAATTCGACTTAGAATAAGGAGGAATTACCGGTGGAGTGGATGTAATCAGTAATTTGATAAAACAGACTGCAGTAATTATAGAGGCATATCTCTTCCGTCAGTTACTTACAAGATTCTGTCCAACATCCTGCAGTCAAGGTTAACTACATATGCAGATGAAATTATTGGGGATCATGAGTGTGGATTCTGATGCAACAAGTCAACTGCTGATCATATATTCTGCATTAATCAAATACTTGATAAAAATTGGGAATACAATGAAGATTCACATCAGCTATTATAGACTTCAATAAGGCTTATGATGCTATTCAGAGGGAGGTCTTATATGATATTTTAAGTGAGTTTGGTATCCCCATGAACCTGATGAGGCTAATAAAAATATGTCTGAATAAAATCTGTAGCAGAGTATGGGTAAGCAAGCATTTGTCTGACATATTTCCTATTAGGAATGGTTTGAAACAAGGAGATGCTTTGTTGCCATTGCTTTCCAACTTTGCTTTAGAATGCATCATTAGGAGAGTTCAGGAAAACCAGGATGGCATCAGATTAAATGGCATACATCAGCTTTTGGTTTATGCTGGTGATGATAATATACTGGGTGGAAGTGTAAGTACTATAGAGAAAAACATGGAAGCTTAGGACTAACAATTTAAAACATCATAAAAACAACAAACATCAAAAACTAACATAATAAATAGAAACATACTCAAATCACCAAAAATATTATCATCATTATAAAGAATAGTCAAAGAAGAAATAATAAAAATATGTAACAAAGACATCCAATTAAACACAAAAGTCATAATAACAGATCCAGCATTCAACATTATAATATTCTGATCAGTAAACTAAACTAAATCACTCACAATAAAATATACACCCCCAAAACAACAGAACCAACCTAAAAGAAAGCTAGTAAGGATGTTGGTCTACTAGTAAAACCTGAAAAAAACTAAGTACATGGTCATGTCTCAAGATCAGAATGCAGGACAAAGTCACAATATAAAATTGATAAGAGCTGCTTTGAAAAGATGGAAGAGTTCAGACATTGGAGAACAACCTCAAACTAAACTAAACTCCGTGGCCTTAGTCCGCACGCGAACTATACCGACAGAGCGGCCGCCGCCGGTCGGCGAAGTTAGTGCCAAATTTTGCGGATAGAGGGGTGTCACGTGGTCAGCGCAA
>Ga0131853_10024027_pt1 | contig 10999 bp, 6 predicted proteins | sample TergutLab28metaG_FD_92764 | JGI IMG/M metagenome (GOLD analysis project Ga0131853, IMG submission 92764) | Labiotermes labralis P1 segment gut microbial communities from Petit-Saut dam, French Guiana - Lab288 P1 (version 2) (version 2) | ecosystem: Host-associated > Arthropoda: Insects >...
AATATAATATAATATAATATAATATAATATAATATAATATAATATAATATAATATAATATAATATAATATAATATAATATAATATAATATAATATAATATAATATAATATAATATAATAATATGAATTTCGTGTCGCTACATGGATTGAAGTGTATGAAAGAAAGCATGGTGCATACGATCTTCCCGTATCTTCTTGTTTTCCATTCGTAATGTCTGCAATGTTAATCCGATAGCATTAATCTGCCAGCATTGTAGTACGTAACGAGACCTCCTCTACTTTCGGAGGCAATGAAATTCCAGAACGATACGTGTGAACTTCCCGCAGCAGCAACAGTGTACTGTTACGAAAATTAAGAACCCCTTGGTTTGTGTCTGTATTCATTTTCAGGAACAACATGAAGCCCATTCGGCCATGGATTGGAGTTTTATACTCTTGCTTATAGTAGCTTTACTTGCTGCTGTGACAGCAATATGAAAGTTATTCCGTTTTCACGATTTACCTCAACAACATATATGGGAAGATAATAGGAAGGAAACTGGAGAGAAGAGGAATGAAATTATTTCCTGCAGGGAAGTCCCTTTCAACAGAATATTTATGGGGAAACAGCTTTTTTGTAACTATTAAACAAAATTAGACTTATTTTATTTTTCTTTTAACTAAGAGGTTTAGTGTCGTTAGGCTCAAATTCGTTAAATACAATAAATGTCCAATAATTCAAATGTGATTATGATAGTCACACTGACGTATAATAAAAAAATCATTGCAAGCTCCTTATTTAATGTAGGCTTAAGGGCATTCTATAGGTTGTATAAATAATACACTTCCAGCAGTCTGGCAGTATACCTCACACAGACCTGATTTAACTTAGGCCTACAAGCAACAAGCAATCAATTTTTGAGGGGTGTTCAGTTCAAAAAATTCTACGTTTTATTTCGAAAAATATTGTATAAATAACAGCATAGAAAGCTTGCAGAGCATATATATATGTTTGTACGCGTCATTTTCTATGTAATGAGCAACCATTTGGGATGAATGATACTAACTAAAGGAAACATATAGCATAGAAAAAAGAAACAAACAAAACAAAAAAAGAAAGACAATGAGCTGCCAAAAAAAAAAAAAAAGATTTTTAACGAACATCAGCAGGAGATGATTTACTCAGTGGCTGATGGATGAAGTTCTGATGGAGGTCGCCTGAAAATTCGCTCCAACAGGCAAGCTGAAGTAAAGATATCAGTGCATTGAGATGTTCTAGGGCGGACAGTTGCGTCAAGATGTGGAAGTTCTCAGACCTTTCGGGGTCGACTTCATTTCCACCTTCAGGATACTGCTGATGGCTTGGCAGAACAAGCCACCAGCTTGTTAGAACAAGATATCAGCTTGGTAGAACAAGATATCAGCTTCGTAGAACAAGACATCAGCTTGGTAGAACAAGATATCAGCTTCGTAGAACAAGATATCAGCTTGGTAGAACAAGATATCAGCTTGGTAGAACAAGACATCAGCTTGGTAGAACAAGATATCAGCTTCGTAGAACAAGATATCAGCTTGGTAGAACAAGATATCAGCTTCGTAGAACAAGATATCAGCTTGGTAGAACAAGATATCAGCTTGGTAGAACAAGACAACAGCTTGGTAGAACAAGATATAAGCTTGGTAGAACAAGACATCAGCTTGGTAGAACAAGATATCAGCTTGCTAGAACAAGATATCAGTTTGGTAGAACAAGACATCAGCTTGGTAGAACAAGATATCAGCTTGGTAGAACAAGATATCAGCTTGGTAGAACAAGATATCAGCTTGGTAGAACAAGTCATCAGCTTGGTAGAACAAGATATCAGCTTGGTAGAACAAGACATCAGCTTGGTAGAACAAGATATCAGCTTGGTAGAACAAGATATCAGCTTGGTAGAACAAGATATCAGCTTGGTAGAACAAGTCATCAGCTTGTTCTACCAAACCGATGGCTTGTTTTACCAAGCGATCAGCAGCACCCTGAAGATGGAGACGGAGTCAGTCTCTGAAACATCGGAGAACTTCCATATCTTGAGGCGTCTGTCTCCCTGAGAACATTTTATTGAATTCTGTCGCCGCGAAATCTTCAAAACTGATAAATATATCAGCTTTTTAGCGTCAGTGTTTCCGTGCATCGTTAGTATAATTATAATTGATTACCAAAAAAAGATGTAGCTATTCTGATTTATTTACTTCTAACCAGCTCTACATGTTTCGGGCGATGTTTTCGCCCATCATCTGGAGCAAATCACTGTAACTACAACTGTCCAACGATGTTGCTGCTGGCTGATGTTACACGCAACACCAGCCAGCAGCAACATCGGTGGACAATACCAGAAGCCGTAGTTACAGTGATATGCTCCTGATGATGGGCGAAAACATCGCCCGAAACATGTAGAACTAGTTAGAAGTAAATAAATCGGAATAGTTACATCTTTTTTGGTTATCAACTGTAAAGATATCAGTGTTAGTCTTGACACAGAAATAATTGTATTTAAGAAGACTAATGGCTGAAAATTATAAGTCGTACACCTGTCTCAGAAACAAGTTGCTGCAATATTTCGAACATCATAATATCACATTCCTTTGCGAATTGTACTGCCCCAGGATCAAAATCTGTGAATGTTGACAGTAAGCCGTATCAAGTCGAAATATATTTTGTTTGTAGAAGATGGACTAGGAGTAAATTCTAGAATTTTTCTCAGGAAATTTGCGGTTGGAATTCCGGTAGAAACATCTGCTATCCTGAGGCTCTTCGTGTCTTCTCTCAGACTCTGCAGGGAAGGAACGAGTTATTATCTGTATTAGGCGTCGACTGATTTCTTCCAAGAACTTTTCATTTTATCATTCACTAAAGGCCCTACCATTCGTTGCTACACGTGATTATTCTGTGACGCTGATAACGCAGTCGAATGAACCACAAAATAATCGTACAACGCAACTTGCGTAAACCACGTAACACGTGTCAATAAAAATGGTAGATATTAGTAAGCGTTACATGTTATGTCACACACGAAAACTTTGTGCGAAGGACCGTTTGTAAGATTATTAATAGAGCTCAGTTTGGGCTTGATTTATTGTGACGATTTGAATAAGGCAAAATCTCTAACACTCTATCGGTTATATTTGGCCAGTGAGAACCTTAATGACGTTTTCTCACAATCTCTTACTGTAGCACGTCAACCCAGCTTATTAAACGTTAATTGCGTTATTCGAAACCTTAAATATGAAGGGCAGACTGAAATGATCCTCGTTCATTTTATTTCCTCGCAAGGGTTCAAAAATGAAGAGTTGAAATACCCCGTTTACGGCCGGCAACTTCTCTTGCACTTTAGTGATGCGGATAATCTAAACACCGAGATAAAGGCGAACTTGCCTCTCTATCCATCTTATTCAATGACATTTAAAAAGAAGGTAACAAACACTATGATGACGAGAACGTTATTCTGACTTCAACGTGCACATGGAAAGTCTGTAGCAGATGGTATATATGAGACATCCACCTAGTAACCATTGACATTTAAGTATTTGTCCCCCCGTGGCACTAGGGCTTGTATTCTGACATAGAAGAAATTGGTGTCTCTAACCAGGATGTGACAGATTGCTTCACGTCGGGGTCTGTTGCAAATCGATTGGAGCCAGGCGGTTCTTAAGGGGACCAAAAGGATGGAAATAGCAGAGTACATGCTCAGGGCTTTAGGGCGGGTGGTCCATAACCTCCCAGACATAGCACTGCGACCATTCACAAGTATGGTTGGCAGTATTAGGCCCAGTGATTTATACTAGGGTCTATTCTGCATTCGGAATTATAAGTTTGTCTTACGCATGTGATTCTGTACAAATTTCATATAGTTACCAGGATGAGAAGAACTACGCTTAGATCTATATCTTGGGCTAGGCGAATTTTGATTCGATTACCTGCCGTTCTTTTAAAAATATACGTATTTCTTTTATGGGATGGTTAAAGTGAACTGAAGTTTAATTGAACTTGATGTATGGTAATATAGTGAATTTTACGCCTGTAGGTTCTGCAAAGCTGTATTACTTTTGCACATTTATTCGTGTGTTAGGGAGTGCTCAGAGGACAATTGTCACAGCAACTCTACAAGATTTGATTACCGGTCATTATTACACACTCCCTGCTTCCGAACGATGCGATCCTGTACGTTATGGCAAAAGTTCGCCTCTGAAATTGAAGAACAGATGTTAGAGACAGGGGAGTAATATTGCGCCATTACATGGGTGAAGATTGTAGAACATGGATAAGGGTTGTATTACGGAAGAGAGTCGGCTTTCATTTGTGGGAGAAGGGGTGAGGACTGAAGTGTAGAGGTAAGGGGAGGATATAGTCCTGGAAGGGTATTATGTCCAGTGATGACCGGAAGTGTTGGTCATCCTCACCGCAGATATCTGGCTCGAAGGTTTGTTGAGGTTTCAGAAGGAGGCGGCGTGGAGGAAATGGGTTGATTGCCTGACTACTGCTTCGCCCTCATTTGCATCCCAAATTGACTAAAGCTACAACAAAGTGTATGTATACAACGCAGTGTACATGCAAAATAATTAAAGGAAGGTTGCAATTTTGGGCGGTCTATATGTATAAAACTTGTAAGAGCAAAACGTCAAGTACCAGTTAATATTTGCTGGGCATACGAAAATTTTGTGCTTGTTAAAACTGCTGAAGTCAATTAAACACGGTCTGCAGAATCAGACAATTTTCTTGCAATTATCCGTGCAGCTATAAAACATCAAGAGATTACTGGATTTTACAACCTGTATTGTTCTAGGCTTCCTGCGGTAAAATCTAATATTAATTTCGGGTTTCTTTCCAAACTCTTTTTCTCAAGTTAATTACTTTCATTTGTAACTTGGATAAGACATTTCACCTACCGCTACAGCGCGCTAACAGCAGGGAAATAGTCTACTCCAATTTAGAGGAGACGAAAACTCAAAATCCATTCTTTGTGATTTTCAGTAACTGTAGTCCTTAGTGTGTACGTACTGCAGATAAAAAACCAGTGTTGCAAGAGTACTAATACTACAGTCGCCAGAAACAAAGAATCGTTATATATTTTTATTGTTACACCGTGCATGTTGTCGAGTTACTCAGTTATTACACCAACCACTGTACATATATAAAATTTATAAAATTTACACATTGAAACATTAAAAACGCTCCGACATGTTTCGGCCCTAAGATTATCATCAGGGAGCTATATATTCATTGCTAAAGTCACACTAGAAATAGTCACAGATTAATTTCGTTATACCAGTTGCCACAACACCCAACTGGTACAACGAAATTAATCTGTGACTATTTCTAGTGTGACTTTAGCAATGAATATATAGCTCCCTGATGATAGTCTTAGGGCCGAAACATGTCGGAGCGTTTTTAATGCTTTAATGTGTAAATTTAATAAATTTTGTATACGTGCAGTGGTTGGTGTAATAATTTAGTAACCGTTGTATAGTTTTTGTTTTATTTATTCATTTAATCATACAGCATATCAAAATGTATTTAACAGCGCAACAATATAAAGTTTGTCGTTCATTTCCATCTAGTGTTGAGACACAGAATACGTGATTCTTCTCCTCGCCCACCCCCAAACATTCCCATCATACTGTTCTTCACGACCATCCTTTGTAACTTTGTTGTCCCGACGCGCTCAGTCTGGTAGGTGATCCTCTTTCGGGAAACGGGTGTGGTTCACCGAATCACATATAGTTTTAATTAGAAAACGACTACTTGGAACATGTAGCTTCGGGTAGAAAGTTTGGGTGTATTTTGGATTTAGCTTGCCCAGGGAGGGCATTTGGATTCCGTAAAAGGCGAGGGAATTTGTTCTACATCTATGAGAATATCAACTTCAGGAAAGAAGCTTGTCACACACTTAGTTAATATAGTCTGCCCTGGAAAAACAAAAACCTTTTGAATTGACGCTTCTCTTAGCTTCTATCGGGAGACGTATGGTAGCTGAAGAAGTCAATACTTATCTTCCTCAAGGTACCTTACCAACCCCCTCTTTCTCCTGATTCACGACTATCCAGTGACAAGGCTCCATCAGCTACCAGGAACATTTCTATGCAAATTCTACAGCAGCTTCGTTTTGAGAAGTGTTTCCCTCCCCCCACCCACCACCCACCCTTTTTCGTCCAAAGCCCCTGACGATTAAACACCCCCCACTCACAACAGTGCATAGAAAACAAATTTGTTTCTTCAAACCCCAGCTACTTCTTTATGATGGAGTAATGTTGGTTCGATTTCCGGCAAGACCAAGAGATTTTTTCTCTCTTGTTGGAAACTTCTAGACCGGAGCTGGGATTCACTCAGCATCTATTCGATTGCCACCAGCAGCTCTTTTCCCTGGAATAAAACGTCCAAAGTGTGAAGCTGACCACTCAACTCCGACTAGTGCCGCGTTTAAGAATCAATGCAGCTATACACTTAGTCACACACACAACTTCATGGTGGCACAGAGATAAATTTACCACTTTGTAACTTGCGGTTGGTTTAGGCATAACCTTACTTGCAATTACTTATGCCTATGCGTAGACTTAACTGAAGAAGTGGAGATTACGTTTCTGGAAAGATATTTAAAGAAGTTACATTCATTGAATAAGATATTCTTGGCCACTGAAAAATTAAATAACACACAATAGCAACAAAAACGTGTTTCACAGTTTCCATTCCATGCATTAAAATTCAATTACCTAATGTAAGCCAACAAATGCAACTATTTTATACAGTTTATTGCACTCCCTTATGAAGGGCTAATAAGGCATTAAACATGTACGATCTAGTGGTTTTTATAATATTATTGTAACTTTAATACAACTCTGTACATCAGTTGGCTTAAATTATATTAATTAAATTTTAATATAATAAAAAAACTGAACTTCTTCAATGCCCAACAGACAAAACAAATTTACCCCTTCAAGTATGTTAAAGAAATGTTCCATAAAAGAAAACAACAATTTAACACAATTTAATGTATTCTCTGATGTTTGAACAACAAAGTGCTAAACGAGTGGCAGTTAGTGTTTTTATAATATTATTGTACCTCTAATACAATTGTGTACTTACGTTAGCTTATATCATATTAATTGAAAGCGGGTTTATTTGTACACATATGATGTCACAATATTCAGGTTAAGTACAGCACAAAATAAACTATTTGTTTAGTGGCCTGCTTAAAATATGGAGCTCTCAAAGAATTCTGAGTTCCAGGTGGGCTTCAAATAAGGGCAATAAGGATATTAGACAATAAATTGTGGAAGCTAGTTCAACACTGGCATCAACAGGCAGTTCTTTTGATTATGGATCAAGACATGTAATATTTGAGGCTCAGGAGATTTGAGCTTTCTTTTTGTAATTTATCAACTTCTTAATCTAACTCTAGTTTTTTTCGAGAAAAGTAATAAATTCGTAGATGAGGATGTTCATAAGAAAAAGCTTATGAAGGAAAATTGTCAGCCGAAAAATCATAATGAGTACACATCCGACCTTTCTTAGCTTCAACATTCTTCGTATAAAATGCAAATCGCGCCAGTTACAGGGAGTTTGTATCTGTCATCACTGTTAATAGGTATTAATTATCTACAGTCCTGAACATTAGGTTTGGATGAAACACGATAAGTTGTGCACTGGGATTTGGACCCATACACAATCGATATAGAGTTTAAATCGAATTTTATGAAGTCGTGTATAAATTTTCGTTGTTGCACCGTGCATGTTGTCGAGTTACTCAATTATTATACCAACTACTGCACATATAAAAAATTTATAAAATTTATACATTAAAACATTAAAACGCTCCGACATGTTTCGGTCCTAGGACCATCATCAGGGAGCCGTATCGTCCTTGCTAAAGCCACTCTATAAAAAGTCACATGTTAAAGTGACTTCTTATAGAGTGGCTTTAGCAAGGACGATATGGCTACCTGATGATGGTCTTAGGACCGAAACATGTCGGAGCGTTTTAATGTTTTAATGTATAAATTTTATACATTTTTTATATGTGCAGTAGTTGGTATAATAATTGAGTAACTCGTGTATAAATATAAATACCCACATGATGTAATTTATAACAGATAAATAATCAAGATACAAAATATTTCCATTGAAATTTTTTTGGAAGTCCGTGAATATTACAGCGTATTTGAGGAAAATAATGTAAATATTTATATCAGAATGGAAATATTATGCATATGTCCTTCATTAGAGCTCTAGCAATAGAAATTTACGCGATTTTTTACTTTTTCACTCTACGTGTTTGAGAATTAAAATCTTCAAGCATATGACGCTTCGTCACTAGGTAATAGATTCCCGGCGTTTCGAAGGCATTACTTTCTTTCGAAACGTCGGAAACCGATTACCTAGTGACTCAGAATCACAAGCAGAGGAACGGAATTATCAATAGATATGTAGCTAAAAATAAGCATCGAAGCTGGTGAGGTAAGCAAAATAGGAAATGGTGCTTTTGAAAATATGTGTTTTGTATCCGTCAGTAAGATAGAGAGGATGGGGTGACACCATGTATGGAGGAAAACACCTTCGAACAAAGACTTTGCGCCATTTATAGAGGGAACCTGAAGCCTGCGCTTTAGATGACTAACGTATATTAACAGAGTAGTTTGGTGCATGGCGCTTCAATCGTTTCGCTCCTCAATTGTCTAATTCACCAGCATTCTGTGCTGCAAAGTAGAAATTACGGAGACAATGGCATCCCATCTACCTTCTAATAGGCTTTACTACTCTTCCTATAGGGAGAAGACGAAACATAGAATAAATCTATTTGCGAGGGAAAGAGAACTGCGTATATGGGAGGTGGTCGGGTAGCTGTATATACATATATATATATGGTATGATGGGGTGGATGCCAATAAATCCCTTCCTTTAATTAGGGCTGCTCTCGTAGCACCCAGCTGTCACGTCATGTGACCTGACACTTTTATGACGATTTACTGCATTTCCTCCACGTAGGGAAGAGGCTGCTGCGGTAATGTCGACTTGACTGACGGACAGGCATGCATTCAAATGGCTTGCTTTGCTCCTTCACTCGATCGCTCAGAGCTCTGGGATGGGGGAAGTTGGAACCAAGACACATACCAATGTCTTGCCAAAATGTACATTCTAGCGAAAAAGTGTGTGCAAAGTATCTTCCCCGCCCAGGAACTGAATTAGATCCATTCAGACCTAACCTTTTCATGGTGGCATATATTCTCATTCAGAAGGTGTAGTTATGTATATTTCATGTTACTGACAAGTCGTGACTGGGTACATTTAACTATTAGGAGATGCGAAATATTTAATACACGTGGGAGTCACGAAAAATTCGTAAGAAATTTGGCAGGAAAATTTAAACTGAAGAGATGATTTGGAAAACCAAATCATAGATGGGAAAACATTAATTCAGCTGGTAAGACATAGAATGGGACGGTGTGAACTCGATTCGTCTAGCTTGGTGTAGAAAATCAATATTTCTACAAAATTTGGTATTGTTGGTCTAAAATGATGTTGTCGGTTTAGTTCGTGTTTAGGCAGAGTTCAGATTGAAAAGCTGATGGTAAAATCGTTTCCTCAGTACTTAAACCACAGATATCGTTACTCTCTTTACAAATGTCATCTGAAATAAATCCGGTAATTTTCCAGCGTTTACTTGTAGTTTATTTGACGACTTTATTAATAACTGAGATTTCAGAAATCGAATAATTAGAGCACAGTGACAAATTAAATGAAATGAAAATGACAGAAAACGACAGTGCACTAATTTCACGCTCTATCCCGAATTTGTCTGAAGGGGGCCTGGGATAATAAAGACAATCTTAGGCAGGTTAGTGGAATTTCTGGCCAGTTTGAGCCAGGTACATCCAAAACACATACAATTTTAAATTTTGCCATTTGGTTTCCATAATGGTCTCAGCGTAGGTACAATGGACCTGCACTCTTTACCTTATGTGCTGCTGTTGATAATAAATGTCGCCAGTCATTGTTTTGTACAGTGTATGTAAGAGAAATTGTAGCACCCGGAGTTAGATATTTTAATAGGAACAGGTAAGAAGCTCCTGTGGGACGGTAGAGGGAAGTCAGGAGCTGAGTGTTGTGAGCTGAGAGGTGCAGAGGAAGCTGTCTCTTCGTTGGGCGTTAGTTGTTCAACAAATTATTAATCGTGAAAGGAAGAAACGGCAAGAAAGATAAAGTCAGGGAGAGAACCCAAGCTTCTTTAAGAAATATGCAGTGCTAGTGGTAACATTTTAAAAAGCAAGCAGCCGCCGTTCTGCACAAGAAAGTTAAATGTAGCCGAACCCCAGCCGTGTGCAAACATCAATGGCCCCTGGGCGCGCGTAAGTTATACCTTCCATAGTTCTGCCATCATAATATAGGAAGCACCACACAGCATAGAAAATATTCCGTTTCCTATCCGCCTCTCGCTTCCCCAAGAGAATGAAAAGTATCCGATATTTTTCGTAATGCACTTTTTGTCCTGCTCTTTAAAATGTGTGTAAATAGTTCAGCCACTGTGAAAAGGAAACGTAACTTAAAAATCTTTAGAGACAACCTCCTTGGGGCTGCCGTCTAAATGTCATCCCTTCACGACCCGCGAGTCCAAAACCTACCTATAAAGGAGAAAGAAGTTGCCCCCAAATCGCACTTAACCATACAATTTGTGTATTAATGAAACGTTTTAATTCCCTTTCCTTTCCAAGCAGAATGCTAAATCGGTAAGAATTATCGACGCTAAGGATTATTTTGCTGCCTCCTTTTCCAGAGCTGAAGACTGTTCGTTTTGCTGCCTCAGTATGGCCAAGTATCTTCGATTTTGGATGAAAGGTCAGCCAGTTTCTCTGCAAAGTCTAAATGTTTTAAACTTCGATGTGGCAACACGATACACTCTACAGTGAATTCAGAACGCAATGAGAGCACGAGATTTGATAAGGACAAACAACCCTCTTGAAGAAACCCGGATGTTCAGCACCGCTGATAG
>Ga0131853_10024030_pt1 | contig 10999 bp, 6 predicted proteins | sample TergutLab28metaG_FD_92764 | JGI IMG/M metagenome (GOLD analysis project Ga0131853, IMG submission 92764) | Labiotermes labralis P1 segment gut microbial communities from Petit-Saut dam, French Guiana - Lab288 P1 (version 2) (version 2) | ecosystem: Host-associated > Arthropoda: Insects >...
AGAGTAGAGCTATACCTCTACCCACCCTCTGGGCCACACCGGGCCTGTAACGGGATCACTTTACCTTTACCTTTTTTACTTCACTCCTTTATGCTGGTTTCATCAAAGACATGGATTTCTAAAGTGGGTAAAACAAATGTGTCTCCAATGGCTAGATGTTCATACTAAGTTTCACGAGAGTGTCTACAATATTTGTACCCGTGGCTAAATCGAGAAAGATCATGCAATGATTCAGGCTCTTAGACGCCAGCTTCTTACAATGTAAGCCCGGGTTCAACCCTGGGCAGTCCACGTCGGATTTGCGGTGCATATAATTGCCACCGGTTCAGATTTCCTTCCGTCTAATATATTTTTCCTTGTGCGCATTTATTCCAACAGCGAACATTCGCACCTACCATCATCACCATCATCTGAACTCCTATATAACCCTTTCTCGGCCACCGTGTGAAGAAACTGTATGACGTCCCTCAAAAATGTAAACATGAATCTTCTCTAGATCCATTTAAAACTAGCAGGAAGACAGCTCACGCTGTTTTCTCAAGGTTCGATCATTCCATATTAGTTATGCATTTGTATAAGGTCACAGCCAGTCTGGTGACGGGAGAAACCAAAATTCACCTGGGATCGTCAGTTTTATCCCTGACTACGGCGAGTTATTTTATGATTCTGCCATTCAATCAGATTATACAGTGCCAGTGGGATGATTATAAAGAATGAGGAATGTGGATGTAAAAGTTTATAACCTAATGAGTCTAACATCCCCGCATTTTCCTGGAGGGAGTGGGAAAAATCACGAGAAATCTCTCACGATAGCCGGTGACCCTGGCGATATTTGATGCCAGCACCTCTCGAATGCAAGTCTGAGAGTTACTGCTATACCAACCTGCTCTACTCCCCAATGTTAATGAAGATGCTAACCAGCAAATTGCACCAGCGGCTTAATGCTGGGTCCAAACTACGAGGCGCCTTGGTACTTCCCACTACCAGAACATTTTTTAACCTAATCGAGGATGGAAAAAATGCATAAATTCACGGGATCAAGATTTTCAGAATCCGGTGCTTCACCTTGAATAAAGTCTACACTTATTTTGTGGTCCTACACCTGTATAAAGGAGACGATAATAAGGAAATAACCGCACTGGTTTGGGCTAATCCCGAACCCGAAACACGCCGAAAGGAAGATCAACAGCAAGGTGTGATCTATGTAGGTCTGTTTTCTTACGCATGTCCAGAACTACGTAACAGCTTTGGAAGGGTCGTAACTGTGAAACGAAATGTTACGTGATTGGCATACACATCTCTTGGTTCGAACCCAAGAGCTCTAAAAGTGTTCTGCCTTTCGTCACTCGATTGGGTTGAATTAGGCTGCGCTATGCTTTTATTTTCAATACATAGATTTGATAATTTTATGGAACTGCGGGTAAGATCAGTGCCACATGACTCATTTTAGGGTATATGAAAACAATACTCCATTTGTGCACGTAACACTGCATATGATAATACGGAAAATTATCACGAACGATGAACTGCAAGGAATAGGAGGTAGTCATGATATATTTAAAATGCATTATTCTGACACCCGTTTCTAGAGATATTGGTAATACAGTAGAACGAGGCAGTCGTGGCCCCTTTCAATGCGACTACAAGTACCCTGGAGTCCACTTGTAGAGACACGAGTTAGGATTTTGAAAAAGACGGTCTCGGCGTATTTTAAGGTACCTATTTCGGCAGTTGCCTGGACAGACACTGCTAAGAATTATGTAGGTGGCGGTCGTGACAAACTAACTTCAAATCGTTTGCCTGTAGAAATACAGAAAAGTATGAAGGAAACGGCTGTTGCCCCTTTTAAGGTCCTTCAGGTAAATTGCAGTATGATAGTCGGTAATCCGGCCGACATTCGAATTGGGTTCTATCCCATTAAAAATACAAGCAATTACAGCTACAACAAAAAGCCTCGCTAGGAGACTCAAAGCATAACCTATACATAGGAGCAGATTAACGAAGCAGTTGCACTAATAAAGTCTCTGTGTTTTTCAACTGAAAGTATGTAGGATACACGTGGAGTGAGGAACATGATACAGATCGTTTGTTATAGCAATTCTTCACGTACAGTAGCTTTCAGAACACATTATTGGCACGCATATCAAGTGCGTTATAATAGCAAAATGTCTCCTCTTATATATTACACATTTTTATATCTCCTACTTTATCAAAAGTGGGGCCACCTGGGTCCGTTCGGAGATTCGACATTGGTCCGGCTGTCTCAAATGCCCTCTTCGGAAGCCCATCCTTTCCCAGTCATTTCTCCAGTGCAATCCCTATTCCTTGACGTCCTTTACAGCAGCGGTTTCTGCCAACTGCTAACTACTTCAGTACATAAATAGTAAAGTAATTACAGAATATTTTGGAGAAAACGCTATTTGGTAGCTATGTGAAAGGCTGGCATTTCGACCACGTAAAATATCCTCCTGAAAAAACTTTAGTCCCTGCATATTTATTCCTAGCCGGAACACGAGGAATCTTTAACTGTATTCCGGGATTATTTCATTTGAAGAAAAGTTAAAACACCGAAGTTTGGCCATAAAAAATGTCATCAGTGTCTACTTAATATAATTTTATATTGTATAAACTACTTTCAAGGATTTTAATATTTTAATTTTAATCATATACGTAAAATTTGTACCTTCTAAGTTACACATAAGCTGCACACATCGCAAAAAAGAGCTCCCTGAAGATGGCCAAGAACTGAGGCCGAAGCAAGAACTAATAAACAAAAACAATGTGCAACAAGTTGGTGTTAAGTATTATAAATACAAAAAGATCTAGTCGTTACTGATTCTGTAATTCAGGCAGACGGTGTTCTCTTTGAGGGACGAGCTGAGGCCAAAGAAACAGCTAACGATCTAAACGTAACACAGAACATTATCGAGTGCAAATATCAATTTTTACGGTATCTCGAAGTTTACGAGACACTGATTATTTGCAAAAGAGCTGTTGCGATACGGATACATCTGGCAATGCGTGCGTGTGTGTGTGTAAAACGTGTAACAGCACATCCAAATTTGTCGAATTTCCGCTGACTTCCTTGAAATTACCATTCTAAAGTGCCGTAACTGCTACGCCCTGAGGGCATTTCATACTTGTATACAGTATTATTTGTAGAATACAAAGTGGACAAACAGCCGAGGCGTACGCACTACTGTTCTATCAGTCCTTCAAAGAGGGGTAAACAAACACCACTGTGACAGTGAATACAAGAAAATCATACAATTTAAATTTTGAGTTGTCATTAAGTTGAAAATAAATATTGTGGTATTCTGGATTGACACACTGCGGTCTGATATTGCCGGTACTCCGTTTATGGTTAGACAAACGGTGTCGTAAATTGGAAAACCACAATAAGTCCATTTCACGCAAAAATAACCTAGTGACAACTTTTACGACAATGGATTTTCAGTAGCAACACAGACACAACTTCCACCTGTTTCCAACAGATGCTCGTCAACATCACTGATGTATGTTTCACAATGTAAGCAATCAAAACGTAACTACAAAGAAACGCCCAAGGAACAGCATCCGTGATACCCGCCAATGCAGTCACACTTTTATGCGAACTGTATAGTTCGATTAAGAAAACTTGGCAGCATCCTGCTCTCTTTCACTGTCGGTAAGACTACATTTCGCGCGCGATGTTTAGTATTACATAACAGACAAGCACTCAGTTCCAAGCCAAGAAGAGACGCAGCAAGAGGATATTTTTTAAACTGCATTTCTCAGTTGTGCAGACAGTAACATGCGTTAAACAACATACAGGCCAATATGAATAGATGATGACATTGTACCATTACACAGACGCAAGAACAGACCCGACACACCACACCGATTCAGACCGTATAACCGTGGCTATACAAGTACTTACCCAGACCGCAACACAAACAAATGAAAGTTCTTTTCTTTCACTGACACGTCATTACAAACACTTCCCATCACACAAAAATATATATGAACAGATTACTTAACACAAATAAATCCACTGTATTTGTAACAAGCTGTGTTTCCAATAAATAAAAACATAGTGTCTGCTGTCCTCCCTCCCCCCCCCCCCGCACCCCCGTACTGTGAACGACTATGCTGCCGACAGTGACGTCACGAAGTCTCAATTAGTTCCACAGCTCTGACACAGGATGACAGCACTAACAATCCGTATGTCGCGCCAACTGAGTTTATCTAAGACTCACGAAAAAACTCGAGCGCCATATCTTTGTAAGCGACGATTAGGCACTATCAAATAATTCCTACTATCCACTGCACCATTCGTTTGATGGCAGCGATATGCAAATCCTGCAAACCCGGGCAACTAAATGATAAATGAAGTACTGCCAACTAAACTATATGAATTACAAAAACAACCAGGTTGGGTAGCTCAGTCAGCATTATGAACAGATTCAGGCTAAACCACAGCTCCGTTTTAATAGGTAAACACGGGAAGGTCGTAGTATTGCGGTCTTTGGGATACAACGCCCTGTAGTCTGGTATAACTATACCACTTTCATCTGCATACATGAATTCAGTTTCACTGTATGACCACCATGAAAACCTCAAACTTCATAGGCGACACTACAGTGACAGTTACTGAGACACTCCCTTTCCTACATGATACAGAACAAACACAATTTAAAACATACTCAGTTTCATGTCAATCCATGCTTTTCCTTTATGAACATATAAATGTTGCATGCCACATAATTAACTGCCTTCAACTCTGTTTTGTAGAAACTGAAGGAAACCATAATCTAAACTTCCTACCATATTTTTTATACAATTTCTGAAAATCCTCCATATTAAACTGCACTGCATACTCATGTTCTAAAGAAATGTATGTTACATTGTGCTTCCAATATCTGTTGAACCCAGCAGATTAAACTAGAGTGTGTGACGTAGCTTATACAATGTACCACACTCACAGCTGTAAGAGTGGCAATGTCCATGTCATGCAGCTGCCATTTCAGTTTCTGCACAATATTTGCAATCTCTAAACAAGGCCTTCAAACAGTAGTTAATAATGTGCTCACCAGGGTGAGGTGCAGGAGGTCACTTCCAACACCTACTGTAACATGCCCTAAGACATTATATATATATATATATATATATATATTAGTATAAAAAATGGATGAGTGTTGCTTGGCATAACCCCAGATTATTATTATTATTATTATCGAACTGCTGTCCTGATTTGTCATAACCTTCTGTCAAATACAACACCATTCATTAGTTGTTACTGATATGTACTGACCAAACATGTTTGGGACCAGCTGGTTCATTCTCCGGCATATGGATGTCATCTGACAACTGGCATTATTAAAATGAATGAATCAAACTTAAGTCTTGTACTCATATTATTATGATTGGAATTATTGATTCTATTTCATCATAAAAATAGACATCCAATAAAATTCCTTTAATCTTGCTACCTAGTCCTGGACAAATGCCAGATTGTCAAATACTTCAGACTATCAGGCAGTACCTATACTGACCTAAGCTCTTATAGATAAGTTCTTGTTACTGCCCTCCAAACACATCTACTTGTCAGTTATTTTCATTTCATCATAAGACTTAGCTGTTTCAATTATCACAGGCCCAGTGACAGGTCTTCCTTCAGAACAAACTGCTGTAAAACCACATTATCCATTGTGCTAATTTAGGTGCTATGAATGCCATTCACTCTAAAAGGTCCTTCACACTTTCACCTGATGCCATAAAACACTGTAACTGGTCTATCTATTTCTTTATATTGTAGACTGCTGATGATCAAATGTCATATGAAGCCATAATCTCTCTTTGGCTTTTGCCACTTCCAAGCTGCCTACTTATTTCAAGTTCCTGAAGAATCAATGTTACGCATTTCCTCTTGCAGTAGTACCTTCTTTACACATCTTTGGATCTTTCTTACACCATTATAATAACTTGGTGGTGTCAATAAGTTCAAGATAACCCAAAATAAAATCACAGAAAGTACACACAAAGGTTACAGATGGTGAAACTTCTGGCCTTGGAACTACTTTTCTGAAGTCCCTTATCAAAAATGCTATATCATCAGGGTGTTCAATTAAATGAATTCAAACAAACTATTTTATATTTCACCAAGTCGCTTTAATAACATCAATTATCAGATGCCATCCACATTCACAAGACTCCTGAGTTGTCTACACTGATACAACCCTTGAGAACGAATAATTTTATTAATACCATCACATTATATACACTGCTTACCTACAATAAATGTAACTTCTTGTATTCATTGTACTGCCTGATTCTAATCATAGAATTCAAAGTAAAGCACTTACATAACATTTTACTTATAAACTGAACTGCTAAATTTCCTGTGGAAATAATCAGCTGTTATACCCTGTATATCATGAGCAAACACTAACATACTAATATAGGAAATAAAAAAAATTAAACGGAAATGCTGCAACTGCTGCAGTTAAAAATAAATTATCTGAAATACATTTTAGTTGTAAAGTGAATTCCACAATTTCCTGCATATACCAATTTCTGTTACACTGGCATATTGGTACTGGTACACACACTAATTTACTCAGTAACAAAATTACAATAACAAAAATTTGAGTAATAATACAAAACATTTCATTATGTGACAAATCTGCCAATACCCATATTACTGTTTCAAGCCTGGAGAACAGGGCGTTCATGTTTCCCTTCCAGGTTCATGTTGGTTGTAGAATACCCTGTTCCTCCCTGAAAAACATTTCAACGCATCCACACATCAGAATACAGTTCATGACCATGAGGGAACTATTTTATGAATAACAGAGAACACCACTGTACACAAAATTGAAATGTGCACATCATACAGAACAAGAAAGGGAACATGCACATCAGGGGTACCATTAAATAGGCATTTTTCATTTATGCATTATGCATATCTACAGTCTGCACATACAGTATCATCTCCCAGTCAAATGTGAAGTCAAAAACCTAATCCAAATAGACATGGGCTCTTCTTACATGGATCCCACACATAAGTGACTTTGATAGACACCAAGTCATCCACCAGGTTCTGTTCAAGTTTTTCATTAGTTGCTGGAAAGAGTCACTGAAAAACAGTACCTAGGACAATACTTCTGATAGCACACCCTTCATGTAGCTATTGTTATAATAATTTCTCAAAATCAGGCAGCTTTGTGCAAAGACACAGCATGTGTTCTAGGCAGACGTACCTTGTTGACTTTTACGAGGTACAAAAGTATTCTTTATTATCCGTGTCATGAAATCATGAAGTTGAGGTAAGTAAGTGTATAACAGAAGTGTCATATACTGCATACAAAGTAAAGTCATGAAAACATATGCGGAGAGTGGTATAGGTAACTTCAGCACTCGATACAGTGGTGGTCAATTTCATGCCCTGGCCACTCTAAATGGGTACATGGGGCCCTTTCACCCTGCTGAAGTCCAGGGAGAAAGAGCCCAGATTATTCATTCAACAGAAGCCTGGGTCAGTCCCAAAGCTCTGGAAGTCTTTCAGAAGAGAAAAATCTCTTTCTCTCGCTGAGAACTGAATCACAACTCCTCAGTCATGCAGCCCACAGCCCAGTCACTACACCAACTATACTATCCCAGGTCTAGATGCTGTACAATGTTGCAACATCTGTCGAAGACTTACAGAATATATGCAAAAATACATTTAGAATCTCAGTAAACTGGTCCTTGCAACACATGAAAGTGAACCTGATGCATATATATCTACAGATATAGATGGCTACATAATCAAGTTAATCAAACCCTGTAAGAGTACTCAAAAGGTGTAAGTTTAAGATACTTTGGACTACTAAAAGTGAATTGAACTACATAAAAATCAGAATGGTATGATAACATTTTGTTTTTCATCATACGATACAAATTGGTCCTATCATTGGATGCTGTTACTTACAGACAGATGGATGAACATGGTAAAACAAGTAGGTTTTCTTCAAAATTTACTTCTGAAACATGCCTACAAATACCAGATTATCTATCCAATCGGTGCTAATGTCAGTGTTTTTCATCAGTCCTGCCCTCCCCTCATACAACAATACTGAACAGTATCAGTACTCAGTCCAGATCTTGCCCTGCAGGGTTGTTAACACAGCATATGTTGCTAGTTGCTGACCAGTGTTTTGTGACAGCCTATCACTCCCTTGAAGATGGGATCAACAGGCTGTCCTGTGACATCAGTAAACAGTTACCAATATACATAGTCATGCCATAAGTTCTGTCCCATATTCTGTGCAGTCCGCAGCTGGAGACAATGAGGTGGAAGGGTTCAAAGGTTGGTTATATTTGGACTATTGACCCTTCAGGTACTCGTGCCGAGGCAGTTTGCTCACGTCTCTCGCAGTGTTAACATGGAGTTAGGTTTCAAGGAAAACCAAGTGGCTGTGACTGCCCTTCACAAAAGGAGAAAATGAGATTCCCAAATTTTCAAACTCTTGAAACCATTGAAAATTTCGCGAAAAATCGTCTACTGGGCAATTAAACATTATAAGGAACTCAGGGGGTGTCGAAGACAGTGCTCAGTCAGGACACCCAAGGTGTGTGACAACTAAGGCCGCTATCAAAACAGTGTGGGAGCAGATTCGCCGAAATCCACTCCAGAAACAGAATTCCTTGTCCCAAGAGCTAAATATATCACCCCGATCGATGTCATGCCTCATCAGGGACGATCTACACGTGACAGCCTACCGGCGGTTGAATGGACACCTCCTTACTCCCGCTCTGAAGGAGATCCAACACACAAGAACAGAGCGTCTCCTCCAGTGGCACGCCGAGAATGGGCATGAAAACATCCTCTTCAAGGACAAGAAAATCTTCACCAATGAGGAGCAGTACAACCGCCAGAATGACAAGATTTATGCTCAAACATCCCGTGAGGCAAAGGAGAAAGTTCCAAGGATGCAGAGGGGTCATCACACTTCCTAAGACATGGTTTGGTGGGAGGTGTGCCATCAGGGGGTGAAACCTCTTCATTTTTGCAGGAAAGGAGCGAGAACTGATGCCTGAGAGTATCAAGAGGATGTGCTACAAGGAGTTGTGAAACCTCTTAACACAACTCTCTTCAATGGTCAGAAATGGGTCTTCCAGCAGGACTCAGCTCCTGTCCACAAGGCCAAGATGACTAAGGAGTGGCTGGAGAGGCACATTCCAGCATTTATCAGTGCCAAGGATTGGCTCTCAGGGAATCCAGACCCCAAACCCCCTGGACTATAAACTGTGGGCTGTTTTGGAGGAAATGGCTTGCCGAAAGAATCACAACAACATGGACAGTCTGAAGAGATCCCTCGTGAAAGCAGCGGCAGAGATCCTCCTGAAGACGGTGCGTGCTGTGATAGCAGAGTGGCCAGAGCGTCTCAGGGCTTGCACCATGGCAGAGGGCAGCCATTTTGAGTGACATTATTATAAATAAAAACTTAAAACTATTGCTAATAAATTATTTGGCTCAAATAGTGGATGTTCTGTTTCATTTTCCTTCTAAGTCACAATATACTTGGGAGAGAACTTATGGCAGGACTGTGTATAATACACTGCATAACAGCCCACAAGAGCAAGGAACACATCTCCAACAAAGCAAAACTTTAAATCTCATACAGAACTCTGCCTCTTCATATTTCTGACCTAACTACCTGGCATGTCAAATATATCTATGTCATAAATGACCAGATGTTAACATACATGTATGTGTATCTCCAAGTAAAATGCTTGTTATTCTTATCCCATTCTAACCAAACTAGAATTTGATCAACAAATTCTAGTTAAAAGTCTCCAACACAAAATTCATGTAAATCCACCCAGAGGAAGCCCGTTTGTAGACAGACAGAAATAACAAACCCAACAGCTGCTTCTCATCATTCTTTTGCAAATACATCCAGAGTTCCTTATTACATGCTCACACTCATCAAAAGGGTATTTTAGTCAACACAACTTGTTTATTAAGAGACGAGGAGACTGATTTTGATGAATTTTACACTGCTGGATGACCCAAATGAAAAAAAGTGTTATTACCCTCTGCAGAGGAATTATGTCTTGTTCCTTCATTTTCTCTCCTGTAAGTGGATGGCACCAATCCTTCTTGATGATCTTCTCCACACATTCCATCGTAACTACATCTCCCCTGAAACAGGTGTGTAAGGAGTTCCGTTTTCTTGAATTATTAAAACCATAACCTTGAACAAATGACCATTACACTAATTTTCATTATGAATTTAGCAGTTAACAGCAGCTAGCCAGTAGAAGCAGTCAGCAGCAGCTGCTGTGTTTTTGGATCTACCCACAAGGCTTCAGCATTAGGAATAAACCATTTTTTTTTTCTAGCTTGCACTTCTCAGGGATCACTCTTCCAAAATCAAAGTTACTATTTATGTCCTCTTAACACTGTACTGTAATGCAGTTACACATGCCTTAAGTAGTCACAGTAAGTCACATTTCATTCACATTTTATACCGCATGCCACAATGTGTTCATTATTTATATCATAATTTTCTGATCACTAAATACAATACCTTGCATCTTCCACAGTCTCATTTTCTCACTCATCAATCCAGTAAGATCTAAAAGACTATAAAAGGCCCCTGGGTAGTTCAGTTGGTATAGCGACTGACTACGGGTTGGACAGTCCAGGATCGAATCCCGGTGGGGACGAGATTTCCCGCAAGCCCTGGGGCCCACCCAGCCTCCTGTACAATGGATACCGGGTCCTTCCCGGGGGTAGAGGCGGCCGGGGCGTGAGGCTGACCCCCACACTCCCATCTAGAGAGCCGAGGTCCTAGAAAGAGTAGAGCTATACCTCTACTCACCCTAAGGGCCTTCGTGGCCCATAAAAAGGGTGAAAACCTACCTAAAAGGCTGCTTATTATTGTACTGATAAGTTTATATTACCATGGAATGGTTAATGATAGTTTCATGTGTCATACACATGGAGAAGCCTTTACAACCAAAGAACATC
>Ga0131853_10024034_pt1 | contig 10998 bp, 12 predicted proteins | sample TergutLab28metaG_FD_92764 | JGI IMG/M metagenome (GOLD analysis project Ga0131853, IMG submission 92764) | Labiotermes labralis P1 segment gut microbial communities from Petit-Saut dam, French Guiana - Lab288 P1 (version 2) (version 2) | ecosystem: Host-associated > Arthropoda: Insects >...
CAAAGAGGATTTTTCCCTGATGCAGCACCAGCACTCTATTGCAAATGGATTGCACATCCTCAACGATATGTGTCGAAAGCAGCAGTATTCTATCCCGCGCCATTTCCGAAAAAAGATTGCGAAATTTCACTCGTTCTTCCGGATCAAGCCCTACGGTAGGCTCATCCAAAATAAGCAGCTTGGGATTCCCAAGAAGAGCCTGGGCAATCCCCACTCGCTGCCGCATTCCGCCAGATAGGCGACGAATCCTTACTTTGCGCTGGTCGGTAAGATTCACTTGTTCAAGCGCAGTCTCGATATACGATTTATCCTTTAAGCCTTTAAGAGCCGCCATATAATCAAGAAACTGCCAAACCGTTAGTTCGTCAAATAGCCCAAAGCTCTGGGGCAGGTATCCAAGCTGTGCTTTAAGCTCTTTTTCCTGGGAGAGAAGCTTTTCCCCATTCAGCAGAATCTCGCCCTTGGTGGGGGTGAGCCCTGCAATCAGCAGCTTCATAAGGGTGGTCTTTCCTGCGCCGTTGGGGCCGAGGATGCCGATTAAGTTGGGGCTTTCGATTTTCATACTTATATTGTTAAGTGCTTGCTTGCCGGATGAATAATCCTTTGTGATTTCTTTGACTTCGATTGTCATGTTAGTCGCCTCCTTGTGCGTAAAATATAACCGTTGTGAACTGCGTTGCGCGGGTTGTCTCTGCTCCTGCCGCCCGGGTTGAGTTGGATGAAAATAATGCGATACATAAAACAAAAACAGCAATCGCCGCGCAGACCGCGCGCTTGGTCGCGGGGCGATATGAGAGGGCTCTTCGGATTCTTTCTCCAGCCGATGATGAGCCGAAGGCTAGGGGGAAGACCATCTGTTTGACTGGCACCATGTTGAGCAAGGTTTGGGCATAGCCGATACGCTCCTCGCGTCCGACCTGCCTCAGTACCTCGGTATCACACCGGGTTTCCATATCACGGCGCGTGATAAACCAGCCAAGCCACACCAGAGGATTAAACCAATGAAAACTTACAGCCAGAATCCATAAAAAATTAACCAGCGCATCCCGGCTGCGAATATGCTCAAGCTCATGCATGATAATGTACTCCAATGCGCCCTCTTCAATTACGGGCATGGGCAAGATTATCCGAGGTCGAAAAATTCCATATGTCAAAGGGCTATGAGTAAGCGGAGACACAAAAACCTGAACCTTGCTTGTATCCAAATCCGGTCTTGGGACTGCATCCAGAAACTGCCAATGAAGCTGCCACACCGAAAACGCGGCGTAGATAAGAGCCAAAAGAACCCCAGTAAGCCAAATCACTAGCAAATGACTCGGCAATCCGATGGTTGTTGCATCATTGCTGTTAAAAATCACATGCCTATGCCCATCATAAAATGCAATAACAGTGCTTTCGTTTATCGGTGAACGAACCGAAAACATAAGAAAATTGTGATATATGCTAATAGGGGAGGGGAGACGCATAGGAGTCAGCAGCATAATGCAAGTCACAAGCCACATAAGCAGCACAACCTTATGCGTCCGCCACCGCTTAAGCAGTGGTCGGATAAATAAAACCACAATAATCATAATCCCGCCGGTTAGGCTCATAAACAAAATTCTTTCGAAGAAATCCATAAAAAATCACATCCTATTCGACTAAAAAGTGTTACTTTTCAGGTTTTGACACTATCATCAAAACCGGATTTTGTGTCATTTGGATTCATCAATCAGTTTTTGCAATTGTGCTCTCTCATCATCTGAAATAGCCTTCCCGTCGAAAAACGCTGAAACAAACTGCCCAATCGACCCACTATACAGCTTGCCTACCATCTCCCGTGCCTCTTGCCCCATGAGTTCATTCTGCTCGTAAGCCGCCACGCAAAAAAAGCCGGGATCACGACGAACCACGGCACCTTTTTTTATAAGACGATGCAAAAATGTATAGCTGGTGTTCTTTTCCCAGTTATGCTGCTCTTTGGCAATATCAGCAACCTCAGTTGCACGTGTCTCCCCGTGCATCCATAGGATTTGCATAATGGCTATTTCGGAATCGCTGAGTTTAAGCTGCACAAAATCACCTTTCACTACATTTGTAGTGAAAGGATACATAAGATTTCATTCTTTGTCAATAGTATTCCTAACTACAATTCCACACCAAATAAATATCCAAACCGAAATGCACCACTCCCTGAGAAGAATCCTTCCTGGTACACTTCCGCCATCCAATACCCTGTCGGATATGGGATATGTACACCATCACCCAAAATCTGATCTCGTGTAAACTCATACGAGGCTCCGTATACATCCCCATCAAAATCATAATGAGAGTATATGGCATAAGCGGCATGTTTGGTCGGTATGTCATAGTAATCGTAACCTTCCGGTACAGGGGTATTTGCTTTACAGAAGTATCCCATCATATTGCATTGATTTACGTTGACTTCACCACCGTAATGATGCTCAAGGTGGCAAAGCGCGGTAAATTCGGTTCCATATTCGTGTAGTAAAGGTATCAGCTTAGGCAATGACTCCATAGGGCGCGATAAATGAATATCCGGGTTTTTGGCAAACTCAAGCCCAACAAATCGCAATTTTCCGATTTCAATGTATTCAAAGCTGTCACGATTTATTTTATGCCCGTGCTTTTTCACCACTTCCGGCATAAACAATGCCCACTGTATCCCAGCATCGCAGTCCTTTAAGTAGTTAATATATCCCATATCGTTCATGTGCATAGAACCTGTTGTATATCCAGCTATTTTTTCACGTATTTCGCGTTTTTGCATGTGCGAAAAATCCGCAAATACCTTTGTGACCGTTTCAATCAATCGCTCGTCATGTGGTGCGCCGGATAATTCATCATCAAATCTATCCAGTGCTTTAAAAATCGCTGTATTGACCACACCGGAAGGTTCAAGTACCTTCAAATAAGAACGAAGCATGGAATTTTGCGCTTTAAATCGTGCAAATACACCCTGCATTAAAATTTGTTCGTTTTCTTCAAGTTTTTCATCTGTCCACTGGGAATCATCAAGTATCCATGCGGATAATGCATCAAAAACATCGGAATTTTGTCCTCTTGCATGTTCTGCCCATTCTATTAGCTTATTATATTTTTCGGTATCAGTTAAATCCTCACCTTTTTGTATGTCGATGTCTTTTCCGTCGACCCATATAATATCGTCAATCCACTTGCGCGACATATCAAATCCTCCTTGTATAATTACGTTAATAGACAATGGATGAAACATCCTAGCTTTTCCCCATTTTATTTTAGATGGAGGTACGCCATGAAATCGCGTGAATGCCTTAGAGAAACTTTCCTGAGTGTCGTATCGATAGCGTATGGTTACTTCATTAATTCTGTTGTTTGACTGCATCAAATCCTGCGCGGCTAAACTCAATCGCCTGTTACGGATGTATTCACCAATGGTCAGACCCATAACCACATGAAATACAAATTGAAAGTGCGAATTTGACGCATAGACTTGGTTTGAAACCTTATCTATGCAAATATCGTCCGTTAGGTGATTTTCTATGAAGTCAATGGCTTTCGAGAGGCTTTGTATCCAGTTCACTTTAGCATCCCTCCTGTGAGAAATATCATAGCGCGGTTTTATCTATAATGCCATGTCACAAAATACGATGTTATGTCCGCAAATTATACAAAACAATCCCAGCCGCAACCCCGACATTAAGCGATTCGCATTTTTCATTCATTTCAATATTGACTCTAATATCGCACATATCAAGTAGTTCACCGCTTAGCCCTTCCCCTTCGTTTCCAACCAGCACAACCCGTTTTTTGTTTGGCTTAACAACCTTCAAGCTTGCACTTTTATTCACATCGGTTCCGATAATCTGATAGCCCTGAGTCTTTAGCTCCGTTATAAAAGGCATAACCGCTCTTTTTATCACATTAATATGAAAAACCATTCCCTGGCTTGCCTGGATTACTTTTTGGTTATAAATGTCTACGCTGTTATTCACCACAATCGTATCTACGTCGAAGGCCACTGCACTGCGTATAATAGTGCCAAGATTACCTGGATGATGGATTTGGTCAACCAGTAATATGCTATCGCCGTAAGCAGCTTCTTCTTTTTGGTGGCAGATCCCAATAATTTTCGTTGGGGTTGCAAGGGATGAAATTTTTTGCATTACATCCTGGGTCACCTGAAAAGTCGGCACATCGAATGCCTTATTCTTCTCGGTCGTGATTACTTCCTTCAGATAGGCGGTTTTGTGCGCCTCCGTCACAAGGTGATAACCCTCAACGATAAAGAGTCTTTGTTTATCCCGGAGGGCTTTTTCTTTGAGCTTTGCCCATTGTAAAACCCTAAAATTGGTTAGTGAATTTATTATCGCCATGTCAATCACCTTTCTTGTGCCAAGCCATATAAATAGTATAACAGGGAGGGACTACCATGGAAAATATAAGAGAATTGATCTGGGGCTTGGACGCACTTGTAAAACTGGAAAGCGGCAAGCTCACCCCAGCTATAAACCTAGACAACGCGGCTACTACCCCGCCATTTATACAGGTGATGCAAGAAATTGACAAACAAATGAAGATGTATGGATCAATAGGTCGAGGCAAAGGTCAAAAGTCAGCCCATACAACGGATGTATATGTAGAGGCAAGGGAAACGATTAAAGACTTCGTAGGCGCGAAAGATGAAAAATATACGGTTTTTTACGCAGCCAACACCACTGACGGCATAAACAAACTTGCCTCAGCTCTAATCACCAGCAAAAAGGATATGGTGCTTACCACCAGAATGGAGCATCACGCCAATGATCTGCCATGGCGAGCACGCGCACGGGTTGTATATGCAGAAGTTGACAACGAGGGACGGCTTAAAATCGACGATATTGAGCATCTGTTAAGGCGATACCGTGGGCTAATCAAATATGTAACCGTAACCGCTGCATCCAACGCGACAGGATATATCAACGAAGTACACCATATAGCAAAGCTGGCTCACCGGTACGGCGCAAAAATAATAGTTGACGGAGCGCAAATCGCGGCACATCGTGAGTTTTCAATGCTGGGCTGTGGACAGGATGAGGATATTGATTTTTTTGTATTCTCAGCACATAAAATATATGCCCCCTACGGCGGCGGGGCAGTCATCGGTTTGAAAGAAGAACTGGATAAACATGTCCCAGCTTTTTACGGCGGAGGTATGGTTGAAGCGGTCTTCGACAGACGGGTATGTTATGCTCCTGCCCCCGACAGCTACGAGGCTGGGTCTCCTAATTACCCGGGGCTTGTGAGCATGGCTGTTGCCATCAAGACATTAAAATCTATCGGCTTCGACTATATAGCCGAACACGAGCAGCAATTAATGCATCGTGCAATCACAGGCTTACGAGAAATCCCAGAAGTAATCCTTTATGCCGATAATGATTATACCGATGACCGCGTTGGCATTATCTTATTTAACATAGCGGGAATGCTCGGTAACTATGTAGCAGACTATCTTGCGGGAAGGCATGGCATTGCAGTACGTCACGGAGCTTTTTGCGCCCATCCCTATATACGCCGCCTAACTCAGGAACCGGAATGCATAGACTGCACCCCTCCAACCGGAATGGTGCGGGTAAGTTTTGGGATTTACAACAATGAAGACGATGTTGATGCGCTTATAACCGCTGTAAAAGAGCTCGCCGCAAGCCCTCCGGTGCTCCAAGCCTTAGCGAGAGTAGGTGGAAGAAAAAACGACATCGGTCGCCCTTTTGATCGGGGATAGGTTGACGCTCGCGCGCATTGGTGTAAAATTAACCAAAACTACAAAGGAGCGCGATTACATGAACAAAGGAAAAATAACAGGTCTTGCCCACATCGGGGTTTTCGTCAAGGACATCGACAAATCCATTGACTATTACAAACGCCTAGGCTTTACTCTGGATGGGGAAGAAAACGTAGGAATCCGTATAGCATTCCTCAGTGCAGGCACCTGCCTAGTCGAGCTAGTCGAGCAAAAGGATTCACCAAAACGCAGTGCAGGAGTAGTAGACCACATTGCTGTAGTAGTAGATGATATCGAAGCCGCAATCAAAAACGCAAATGCCCAGGGCATAGAAATTGATGCATCCAAAATCAGCGAAGTGCCAATTCTAGGCGGCGTAAAAAACATATTCTTCGATGGCCCGGACGGAGAGCGATTGGAGTTTTTTGAGTATCTGAGTAGATAGTTGTCGTGGTTTTGTCAAATTTGACAGAAAAACCTTGCAAGATTAATATGCTGTCAAACATTTTTATATGAAAAGAAGGGGTGCGTAACCATGCCAAAACCTGAGTATGTAAATAAAGTTACTGTTAATGCAAACCATCAATCACGGGAAGCATTTCTTCTATTCGAAGTCAATGTGCCTTTGCATAATGATGATTTTCAACATACTGGTAGCGAGTGCTATGAAGTTATATCAATTTCCGTAACTGAAAGCACCTTGAAAGGGATGCATAGTGCTATAGGGAATGTCATCACTCAATTAAATGAAAGCAAATTGATGCAAGTTGAGTAGTTGGCGGTGAAGTGTGAACAGGAGAAAGTTCATGTCTAATGTATTCACAGTTACAAGTCCTATTGGATATGTCGTTTCGTGTACACAAAGCCAATGGGATAATCATGTCTTGGTTAACCATCCAAACATGAAAGGCAAGGAAAATGCAGTAGCCTCCGCAGTTGCAAAGCCACAATGGGTTTATCAGAGTGATACAGTCCCAAGCCGTGATGTATATTTTGCTATCTCTGGTAATACTAATGAAAAGCTTAGGTATACCAAAGTTGTAGTTGAAACGAATACAGATAAAGATGCAGATGTTGTTTCTGCTTGGATGCAGCCAAGTGTATCAGGCAATATTAATCCAGGGGTGATTAGGTATGTTAACCCTAAATTATGATAAAAATCACGATGTGTTGTACATGGGTGTCGCGGATAACAGCAACTCATATGGTACAGATATGGAGAGTGACATTAATGTGTTTAGGGATGTTGATACGGATGACATAACTGGATTTGTCATTTTTGGATTTATGAGTAAATTCAATACACATACCCTGCCACCTATATCAGAACCACTTGCAATTGATTATAGAAATGATGTTATTCCTCATATTATGTAGCCATTTTTTTTGATGTGATTTTATTGAATTAACCCCGTTATACCGAGTATGAGTCGGGATAGCGGGGTTTTTATTTGCATTTTTTAAATCTGCTCAAGCGATATCTGACCTTCAGCCTCAGTTATAGGCCTCTTATTCCCATAAGTGGCCCCGGGGCCGTGCTTCCGATTGTAGTGTTTATCTAAGAGCTTCTGTTTAATTGGGCTCATTTCCTGATTGAGGCTTTTGGCAATCCAGGCCATTTTTGCGCATTCCTCCAGCACTGCCGCATTGTGTACCGCGTCATCAGGTGACTTGCCCCATGTGAACGGGCCGTGGTTATTTACCAGCACTCCAGGAATTGCGTTGGGGTCAAGATTTGCGAAGGATTCTACGATTATATTACCGGTTTCGAGCTCATAGTCACCCTTTATGTCCTTATCGCGTAGCACCTTGGTACAAGGAACCGTGCCATAAAAATAATCCGCATGAGTTGTCCCGTATGCATGAAGGCTCTGCCCAGCTTGCGAAAAAGCTGTGGCATAGGTTGAATGCGTATGCACCACTCCGCCTATATCAGGGAACTCTTGGTATAACCTAAGGTGGGTCTTGAGATCGGATGATGGGTTTAGGCTGCCTTCGACAATATTACCTTCCATATCCACGATGACCATGTTATCCGGTGTGAGCTCACTGTAAGCCATGCCACTGGGTTTTATTACTACCAATCTCTTTTCGCGATTAATGCCGCTTACATTGCCCCATGTAAAAATTACAAGGCTAAGAGCAGGTAGCTCAAGATTAGCATTGCAAACCGCTTTTCTCAGTGATTTTAACAATATACACCTCCGTAAAATAAGAGGGCTGTCACGATGTGACAGCCCCAGTTTTAAATCTACTAGAATGGATTTTCTCCACAATAAAGCTGACCAGCAGGCTTGTTATATGCCACATCGCATACGCCCAGTAGCTTCATGATGCTGAAAAGTGCCTTGCCAACATGACCAAAGCCCAGCCCTGCATGGTGCGGATAACGCTTGGCTATTAGTACATGTCTGTAGAACCTTGCCATTTCCGATACAGCGATAATACCTACTCCACCAAAGGTGCATGGGTCAACGTCCATGGTTTCGCCTTGAGCGATATATGATTTAAGCTCGCAATCGGCTGTAGATTGTATCCTAAACAAGGTTACCTGACCGGGATTGATCTGCCCTTCCAATGTACCGCGAGTGATGTCCGGTTCATTGTTCGGGTCTTCCAATAGACGGTTCATGATTAATTGGTATTTCATTTCGCCGTTTTTCAGATGGCAAACTGGGGTATTACCACAGTGGAAGCCCATAAATAAGTCATTGGGCTTGTAGTTGCCAAGAAGCTTTTTATTTTCTTCAAACATGTCGTAGGGGACAGTATTATTAATGTCAAGCAAAGTCGCAGGTAGGTCTGTCACGATTTGAAGAAGATACTCGGTCACGGCTCCATAAATATCTGTTTCACAGGCAACAGGAATGCCGCGAGCGGCAAGCCGTGAATTTACATAGCATGGCACCATGCCAAACTGGGTTTGGAATGCAGGCCAGCATTTATTTGCAAAAATAAAATACTCGCTTGCACCCTTATTAGCCTCGGCCCAATCAAGCAGGGTAATTTCCAGTTGCGCAAGACGGCCCAGTACACCCGGCTGCTTATTGCCATGACCGAGTTCTGCCGCCATTTCTGCGGCTACCTTTTCGACTCGAGGATCTTTTTCATTGGCTTTGAATTTTGCATAGAGATCAAGCTCGGAATTTTCTTGGATTTCGATACCCAGGTCAAACAGCGGCTTGATTGGCGCGTTACAGGCAAGGAAATCGAAGGGACGCGGCCCGAAGGTGAAGATTTTCAGTTTTTTGATTGCGATAAGTGCTTTTGCTATGGGCACGAACTCGCCAATCATTGCAGCTACTTCGCAGGCGGTGCCAACAGGATATTCGGGGATGTACGCCTTTACGCCTCTTAGCCCTAGATTGTATGAGGCGTTAAGCATTCCGCAATATGCGTCTCCACGACCTTTGATCAGGTTCTTGCCTGTTTCTTCTGCTGCGGCAACGAACATTGAAGGCCCGCAGAATTTTTGCGCAAGCATGGTTTCGGGGCCTTCCGGACCGAAGTTTCCTAGGTATACCACAAGGGCATTACATCCGGCGGCTTTGAGCCCAGCCAGAGCTTCTAATACATGTGTTTCGTTTTCGACGATGGTGCTGATTTCCGTTATAGGTACTTTTGCCTTTCCCAAGGCTGCTACTACGGCTTTGCGCCGCTCCTCGGATAGGGCTGCTGGGAAACAGTCGCGGCTGACAGCAACGATTCCCAATTTCACAGTTGGCATGTTTGTCATTGGTTGCTCCTTTTTGATTTATTTTTTTGTGTATTTTAACATAGTTCGTATTCTAGTGTTTGGCTAGATGGGAGTCAAGTAGAGTTTATACATCAAAATCACGCATTAAAAATGGTATGCTAGCATACCACATTAATTCCTCGCAGTTCACAAAACCCAGCAAATTAAAGGGCTATAATTTTTGTGGCATCCAAAAAAAGTTAATGACTGTACTATATAAGTAATACAGTTGTTTTCTTTTACCTCCCCCTTGACATAGTTGTAACATCATGTTATCTTTTACCTGTTAGCACTCGTCGAGTGGGAGTGCTAACAAGGCGAGGAGGGGTTGTATGGCACTTAGCGATAGGCAGTTCAAAATTCTTGAAGCAATAATCAATGATTATATTAAGACCGCAGAGCCAATAGGCTCCCGTACCATTGCAAAAAAATACGCAATGGGCATTTCTTCTGCTACCATCCGCAACGAAATGAGCGACCTGGAAGACTTAGGTTTTATAACCCAGCCCCACACTTCCTCCGGTCGGGTTCCCTCCCAAAAGGGTTATCGTTTCTATGTGGACAGCATGATGCCCCGCAAACCTCTTACCTCGGAAGAATCACTTGTTCTACAGCGCATGATCCTCAACAACATTTACCAGGTTGAGCATATGATGAGACAGACCGCCACAGCCCTGGCCAGGCTGACTAGCTATACAGCAATTGTCTCCGAGCCATATCTCAAAAAGACCAAAATCAAGCATGTACAAATGATTCCCGTAGACGAAAAGACCATTTATATAGTAATGGTAACAGATACAAAATCTGTAAAAAATCAACCCCTAACCCTATCCACAGCCCTAAGCTCAGACAATCTCAACCGCCTATCCGGCATCCTCACCCAATATTTAAGCGGTAAAACCATCCAAGAAATCGACAGACCTCTAATTGACGAGCTGTTAAAATCGTTCGGGCATCAAGCACATATCCTCATGCCAATCTTGGGGGTAATCGTTGGGCTAATCCAGGACGAAGATGATATGCGAGTCTTTACCAGCGGGGCAAAGAATATCCTGGCTTTCCCAGAGTTTGCGGATATCCGCAAAGCGGAAGCTATTTTCCAAGCCCTAGAAGAGCGCGATGCTCTAATAGCCATCCTAGGTCAAAACCAAGATGATGGTATTCAAGTCATTATAGGTACAGAAAACAGTATGGACATCCTCAAGGATTGCAGCTTAATAAAAGCCAATTACTCCATAGACAACCAAAGCACAGGTTCTATTGCACTGATAGGCCCGACCAGGATGGACTATGGGCACGCGGTGTCCGTATTGCAAGGGATATTACAAAATATTCAGCATGTGCTCAAAGCTCTTGACGAAGGATGATTAGTCGTAAGAGCGTAAGCACCCCATACAGAAAGGGATATAAGATGAAGGGAAAGAAAAAAGCAGCCACAGCCAATCAAGCCGAAGAGTTGAAAACCCCGGCAGAGGAAGTAGAAGAAACCGAAGAACTCGATAATGTCGATTCAGTAGAAACA
>Ga0131853_10024035_pt1 | contig 10997 bp, 7 predicted proteins | sample TergutLab28metaG_FD_92764 | JGI IMG/M metagenome (GOLD analysis project Ga0131853, IMG submission 92764) | Labiotermes labralis P1 segment gut microbial communities from Petit-Saut dam, French Guiana - Lab288 P1 (version 2) (version 2) | ecosystem: Host-associated > Arthropoda: Insects >...
ATCACCGCTGACATGCTACAAACAGTTTGGAACGAACTCGATTATCGTGTTGATGTTTGTAGAATCACAAAGGGTGCACATATAGAGCACCTGTAAGGTATGTAACAAAAACTGGAGTGTTGTTCTATTAAATAAAAAATATATATACTGCTATCTCAAGTGTATTGTGTATGACAAGTTGTTAAAACCCCGACAGGCATTTCGAATAACCCTGTATTTGTAATAAAGGTAATAAGCCATAATTTTGCTTATGTTTAATTTCATGAAGATACAACACGCCATTCTCGTATGAAATTATGTTCTTCGGGGATATTACGCAGCAATAGTGATAATTCCTTACCGACGTTTCAGAACAAAATCTCCATCCCATCTTCAATTCGAGTTTTGGGATTTCTTGTTCCATTTTCCAGAGTCATGATTTCCAATTCTTGAACTTCTTGACCCTCGAAGATGGGACCGAACTTTTGCCCGAAACATCTGTAATAATTTACCACTCTATGCTTATAACATCTCTGAAGAGCGCAGATATCATCTGCTTCTCGGCGGAAGCGTGGAATCAGGCAGCCTTGTATGCACTCCATAGCTGATTGCAGCAGAGTTTATACTACGAAAATTTGGATATTATCAGCATATAAGAAGCGTCAAGAGTGTTTAATTACAAAACGGAAATCATTAATAGATATAATAAGGAGGAGAAAACCCGTGACGAATCCTCGTCAACACCCGCAAGGACTTTGAAAGGTGAAAGGCACATAGGAGGACTTAAAATAATTACCGAAGAAGAAGAAAAAGAAGGAGAAGAAGAAGAATGTTATGGTGATGGTGGGGGTGAAGAATACGGCGATTGTGATCATGATGACGATAATTATGATGATGATAATAATAATAATAATAATAATAATAATAACTGCGATCTCCATGTCTGCTGAGAGTCTGAAATCTCTGTAAGATTATTTTAAAGTAGACCAGTACAGAAAATTCTGTGCTTGAATCACAACAACAGCGGCTGTAGCACATTGACACACAAATATGTCAGCAGCAGTGGACCCGTAGCAGTGGTCTGTCGGAGTTTCATAATCATCCAGAGCCAGGAGGTTTTTTGAAAGGAAGTTGTACATGACAAGGAGTTTGCGTCGGTTTTAAACTTTATCGCATTACGTACAGTTACCAACGCGATAGTGTCATAATTCACTGGACTCTTGTAATGTGCACTATTCGAACATGGTCATCGTGTGAAAATACGCGCGTTGCTTTCCATCTGCCTTACACTTTACTTGCGTCTGACTTGTACGAATGTTCTCGGTTGAGTGAACGATGAAGCTGTTTGCCGTATTATTGCGAAACGTGCGGTCACTCGTGTTGTGCAGAACCATCCTTTTGGCTGCTCCAATTCCTTTCGGTTCTTCACGTCATGCTTCTCTTCTTTGACAGGTTTCAAAGTTGAGTGTCGTTCCCCGAGAGACACCTCCCCCATTTTTTTGTATCCAGTTTTTCTTTAACGTGAGTAGAAAAATTGTATTGTATTGTTTAACAATTTATTTATTATATACTGAGCAGCAGTTGAGTTTCAAACATATTTTAGTCCAGAAGTGCACAAATCCCGGGCGCTGGGTCCTCCTTGCGACTAAGTTTCCTACGTTCGCGCCTAATATTTGTGGGTTCACAGTATGGAATTTGTCGCGTGTCACCAATCTGCCGAATTTTGAGGTGGATTTTAGTTATCTGAAAACTTTGCGTCCCGTTGTTAGCCTTTTTTAAAATGAGAGTGAAACTTGTCTTCAGGCTGTAAGGGACGGAGGGTATTTGAGAACAGCATACTGAGGAAAATATTTGGACCTAATGTGGCAAAACAGTGGTTGCTTAAAGACTGTGTAATAAAAATCTTCAGGATTTGTGCTTTACAAGATAGGCTTATTATTACGGATAAAGGCAGGAGCTTTGAGATGTGTGTGTGTGTGGGGGGGGGGGGGGGGGAAAGGGAAAGTTTTTGGGGGTTTTGGGTTTGGGGGTTGGGCCTGTGGGGGTGGTGGGGGGGGAGAAGCGAAATGTTTAGGCGCTTTAGAGTTTAGGTCTTGGCACTTGAGGTTGATATGGATGGAAGAGAAATCACATGTAGAGAAGATGCAAGCATATAGAGTTTCAAAATTTAGTCTGGAAGCGAAGACAACTTTGGAAAACGGGGCGTACATGGCAGATAATATTAAAATGGATCTTAAGGACAGGTACAGAATGTGAAGGTATGACCTAGGTCAGTGGGGTTCAGGATACAGTTGTAAAGGTGTCAACGAACTTCCGGGTTTCGTAAAAGGAGGGGAATATCTTGCCTACTTGAGCCACCACTAGTTTCTTAAATTCTAAATAGTGTATAAGTAATGCTACATTGAGTGTCAGTTATCCAAGCTCGTTTTGCGAGGCTATAAAGTAAAGTGACTGCATATAGTGATTACCCTGTTTACCACTTGTTATTTTGTGCTGTGGTATTAAGTTGTTATGGCGATTGTCTGGCGTTACAATATCCGTGCCATGGCTCAAGTGGTTAATCGTCGTCTTCCGCCTCTGAGGTCCGGGTTCTGTCCCAGGACCGTCCGCGTGTCGTTTGTGGTGGACAAAGTGGCTCTGGGAAAGTTCTTTCTCCCAGTACTTCGGTGTTTCCCAGTCATCATCTGTCTAACAATTTTCATAGTTATAATTCATTTATCTGCCACCGATTCTCTGTAATCTGGCGATTTTCAGGGTCGTTAAATAAAACACCTCTTGCTCGTGCCTGACATGGCCGCCCACCATAGTAGTAACTACTGTTCTCAACTGACGAGAACATCTTGGACCTTGACAACCCTTTTCTTCGGGTTGACAATAAGGACAAACATACATACAGGACCTGACAAAAACATAATTTTCATCATTTAACCGATCGTTTTCCACTCCTAGCCATTTTTCAGGTGTTAACTTTATAAGAAGCCCAAAGAAAAAACTCTGCACAACCCTGACCAAACAGAACACGGCATAAAATAATTGTATTAACTCGCGTGCAAAAAAACAAAACTCAGTTTCACTTTAGCCCTCTGTATTTTCAACTGCAGTGCATCGGTTTTCTGTTTGTGAACTTCTAACCGCCTAGCTTAACCAGTGCCACCGCTGTCAATGCCAAAGCCGTTCTCATGAGTCAACACCAGTACTAGTGCCATTATATTTCGCGACAGTTATACTCTGGTACCTTTGAAGACAGGTCAGACATGATGGATAGACCCCCTGTTGACCTCATTTCGGAGGAACTATAGGATACCGTATTAATCAATACTTTGTATTTCGGTCTAAAATACAACCGTATGCAAATGATCGCCAGTGACGCTGTTAAACCTTTAGTATGTGTGTATAGACTTGGGCGAGCCTTATCAGGATCATAAATTTTGTCAGACTGTAGATGCATGTAAATTACCAGATTTAATAGAAACTAGGGCCTAGATGTTAATACGGATAATTTCCTCTGCCATGTAAGTTGTGGAACTTACGTAGGCCTGCGTATTAACCTAGAGTTTTTAACTTTAATACTTCCGTTACTGGCCACAGGAAAGGCACGGTCGCATCTCCACAGCGCAAACCACTGCGAAGGTCAAATGCAATCTGCGCAGTCAGTGCCTGTACATAGGTAATGAGCCCTATATCAGGAAAGATAAAAATCGGGCGAAGAAATGTATAAAATGTAAAACGCTTGTATAAATGTAGAACCAGATTTTTCCAGTGTTTACATTTGTTGAACTTCACGTGATATTTACATTTCTTGTTCAGTTATTTTAGATTTATGTACAGGGGTGCTGATAAGTCCTTAGCCCGACCAGGAAGGAAACAAGCTATTGTTTCTGTCAGAATTGCGTGAATTTCCTTCGGCGCCTTGCCTTGCAGGAAAAGAAACTTGATGACATCTCGCATCTCGATTTTGTTGAAATCGCGCACGTCCCTGACATGCTTCCGAGCTTATTTCCTTCCTGGTCGGGCTAAAGACTTATCAGCACCCCGGTACGTTGCTAATGAATGTACGTGTATGGAACGGAATATAATTCCGCGCTTTACGCAGTTCTTACAAGCCGGATGGCATTTCGTATTTCAGGTGGACACAAATAGTGCATTCATGTATCATAGGAGTTATTACTGTTGATACTGGAGGTCATACATTGGTCACCAATGCACATAACGTTACTAGAAGTGCTCAGAAGCCTATATTGTTTGAATAATTTTATTGGGACTGCTGTTAGGAATAACTGAAAATGTGCATGTGAAATTGAACATTCGATAAGAGTTTGATATTTATATGACCGTTATTCCTTATGTCAGTACATCTCCCTGCTCTTTAGGTCATTGACTTGCAGTGAAGTGAGTCGGCTGCATCAGCAAGTACACTTGACTTACTATTGACGATGGAAATCATATAGAGGAAGACCAAATGAAGGACTTGTTTGAACTACAACGTGTTGATGCAAGACATTCAAGATTTTTTTTTACTCCCCCATAGACGAGCATGGTGAAGCCACAAATATGCTAATGAGATCATCTCATACATACATGAGCTTCTCTGTAGCAGCAGGTGGCAAGCTCCGAAGACCTGTCTACGTATGTCGATCTGATGCCTAGGGCCAGCTGAGAGATTCCACGGGTCATCGTCTTCGGCATTCGACTGGGCTTCTGCTACATGTTTTGGTGTTGTCGAAGATGGGAGAGGGGGGGGGGAGGAGCTGTTAGGCACTGGCATGTGTAATCACTGCATGAATTCGTCTTCAGAACTTTTGCACGGTTCTGACACTGCTTCTCTGAAATTAGTCGAAGAGTCGATTAATTACATTTCAGAAACGTCTCGTTACTTCTTAACCTTTTGACGCCTAATATCAACTATAGTGGTCGTACCGCACCCCTAACCTCTAAAGTTGCATTTTATATATGTATTCAACAAATATAGGTAATGAATATTTTAAACATGGTATAGACTATCCGATTTTTTTTTTCTCTGCAAAATGCAGTTTGTTTCATATTTCTAACGTATTTGGTTCCTCTATTAGTCACATTTTATATACAGGGTGTGCTAAATTTAAAAAAATAATTCCGGCGCCAAAAGGTTAATCGATTGACTTCAGTTGACGGAGTAGAATTTGGTAATTTAATCAGTAGGCTAATCGCCGCAAATACTTGAAACGCGTCTTCTCCATTAACAGACTAAATCCGCATGATAATTTGTTTACAAGGGACACATTTATTATAAACAGGTGTAATTATCAGTACGACGTAGTTCCCACATACGGGAGGCGTCTTTAAATGTGACTTACTGAAGCTATGGAAAGAAGTCCCGTCGCTGGTGGTAATGAGAGCACTAGAGTCTCCCCCCTCCATCTCAGTCTACTATTTTGTCCCTTCTGACCTCTAACATCCAGCCCAAAGTGCTTGTCGCTTTTTAAGTATATCGGGTAGTTGTCATTACCTGTATTAACGAGAAAGGTACAGCTTGACAACTGCAGAGGAATATAGGGATGTAGGCCAAGCTGATGGAGGAAATGAAATAGCACGTAGGACGTATACAGGATGTTGAAAAATGGAACTTATTTCCATAGCCTCAGTGTAGCTACTTTAGCAGACAACTTGAAGGGGGGTGGGTTGGGGAGAGGGGGTTAAGGGAACTTACGCCTGCTTAAGGTTTTTCTTTGGCCTGGACATAAGGCCAAATGACTACACTGTGCATTTTACCTGTCAGTAATTCTGCCGAGTGTATGAGAAAATTACTGAAGAAACGTGTGTAATGTAACTGTGGTTACTTATGGGATAACTGCTAGGCGAAGATGAATAGAAATTCAGGCAATAAGCCCTGTAGATGGTCATTATGTGTGGAGAACAGCGTTCATAGGTTTACCGCTCTAAACATGGTTCAATCTCGCAACAGGAAAGGCATTACTAAACCTATAATGACGCTTGTATTCTTTACACAGTCATGATTTTAAAATGATAGACTTAAAAGTTCACGAACTGACATATAACAGGTAGGGAAAGATGGAGTGCGGCAACAACAGAAAGCGATCCCAATGGAAAATGAACGTAATCTCTTGAAATTTATATAATGCCTCACGATCAGCTTTTTGGAAGGGGGAGGGGTACCGTTTCTCCACTAGCTTCAACCAATGGAAAGGTTAGATGACTGACGTAACACGTCATTATCTTACAAAGTTGTATCGTAGTGTGTTTGCGCTTCCCACCCCACCGCATCTCTTTGCCACCCACTCAACTTGATGACTCCTGATCCTTCGGCTAGTACATAAGAAAGCCAGGCACTCCCACACTCATCTCAGACATGATGCCTTATGGCTTGTGATAGGCCGACAGTTGCTTTGCTGTTTCAATAGTTTGGGTTGTCAGGGGCGGTGGGGGGGGGGGGGGGGCTAGCTTGCGGCCAAATAAAACCTGCCGGTCGGACATTCCCGCAGCACAGCAAAAGATATAAAAATGAAACACACAAAAGACGGTGGAGGAATCCCTAAGACAGGGGTGAAAACCCTATACTAATAATGAGGTTAAAATTTGGACAAATATTTTATTCCTTCCATGATTCTAAAACTGTCGGTCTGCCTTCCTCTGCCATTTACCGTATATTGTCGAATCTAATCCGCACCGTTTTTACAGCTTCAGAGGGCTAAAAAATCAGATGCGGATTAGAATCGCGGTCGTGAGCTGGACTTTGGAAAAATGATAGAGCTGCTGTACGTGCCGTAAGAACAATGCAAAAATTTATTATGCTATTTATTATTTATAATATTATGTAATATTTATAATTTATTATTCATCAGACTCGCCGTAATCACTCATAACTGAATCGTTATCCGTCACCCAGTCACTATCATCTTTACCTTCACCATCACTCTCCCATAGGTGCGGATTAGAACCGCGAACTAACTTTTTATTCGTTTAAGAAATCGGCAAAAACTAGTGCGGATTAGATTCGGGCGCGGATTAGATTTAAGAATATACGGTAGTTCGTCAACTTCTTCCTTTCGTTTGTCATTCCTTTTCTGAATGAGGAATGTGTTAGGTAACATAAGAATCGACCAACTTTTCTCTACATTCTTATTTTTTTTCCTAAATTTCTCTCCCATTCCTCATCCCCTTACCCCTGTTTTCTTTCTTCACATGATGTAACACACGTCAGTTTCCAAGCATCTTTTTTGCCCGCCTTCCTCCATCTCTTGTCTGCTTTTTCACCCTTTCCGTCCATTCCCTCCAGATGACAAAGACCAAACAAACCAGCTGAAGTCATCGGGCAAAGATCGAGACGTGTTCGAGCCAGAAACAGACACTGTGACGATAGAGCGATAGAGCGGTCGAAAGGAAGGTTGTTGGTGATGAACTATTGCTTAAGCTGAAGACGTGACGGTCTGGCCCTCGAGGCGACCTCGGTGGTCACCCGCGAAGAACTAACTCTTCATGTGAGAAAAGGATGGACGATTGAGGCAGTAGATGATGAGGATGCCGGGTGGTGGTTTGGAATGATGTGAACCAGAAAGAAAATGTTCGTGGGTTGAGGATTGGTTCTTCTGTGCGATTGAGTCGGCAGATAATGGCAGGCAGAGAAGCCGTCACGAACACAGAGTTACTTCGGCGGAAGGAAGGGTAAAAAAGACTTGAAACAAACCTTTCTTCCCCTCAAGGTGTTACACAGACAGCCATGAAAAATAATGCAGAGTTGAGAGATATTGGACTGGGCCAGGCCATATGGACCAAGCTGCTTGTCGGGCTAAATTTGAGATGGGTGGATTGATGGCCAAGCTAGAACAGTGTTATTGTGCGGACGAATGTTCGGTAAAGTTACGTACATTTTGCGCGCTTTATGATTCAGTCAGTAGGTCTATGTTATGAACACAAGTGCTATGAGGTCCCTGTACTAAAGCTTCTCTAGGTCTTGCATAATGTCGCGTGGAAAGTGCCAATAAATCTTCACTTCCAGTTCAGAGATAAGTATCTGTTTAAAGCAATTTTATTTCCCCTGGATTAAGGGCGTTTGAAGTCACTCGAGAAAGTTAAATTATAATAAATTATTATTATTGTTGTGACAACCATTATTATTATTATTATTATTATTATTATTATTATTGAGGTGGTGGTGGTGGTTCTATGTGTCTCCTGTAATTTACGTCATTACTAAGCACAGAAAACTACTCGTACAAATCCAATGTTTATTAGCTTACTCCTCTACATGCGGTTCGGATCATCTCGCATTTGGTCTTCCTATCTATCCCTCTCCCTAATTAACTAACCAAATCCGATTATACGCCGGTTCAGTCAATTCCATCTTGCCAAAATCTCTCCCCCTAGCGTGTGCTTTAAATGTCCATCTGTTCGGTTGCCCCAGTGTTCGCCATTCTGTACATAAATTACGATTCAATTTCTCCAGCTACGTAAGGATTTATTTTATTTGTATCTCAACCGATCAAGACTTTGTTAGTTTAAGTACTGATATAACAGGTGTAGGAAAACCGCGTATGTATGCCATATTACGTTATTAGTTTCGCCGTGTTGTCTACATGCCTTGGAACTTAGACACGGGTAATATTCCAGACACTTGCATAACGAGTAATCTTCACTTAAGGCAAGAGAGGGAACCACGCCTTCCTACAAAACACAAACACAGATTTTGTTTAAGCTATGCTTTAATCCGTCTTTTCTTTCCTGAGTATTTCAAAAGACTTTCTAATTAATCTGTTTGCCTATTTTGTTTCATTTGTTTTTAAAGACATTACATCATTACATTACATCGTTGAATAATTAATAGAACATGGTAACGTTTTTTATTTCCTGTTTTCAATTAAAAATAATTGAACAATGTTATAACTGAGAACCTGAAGTTAAGTGGCTCACTGCATAATCAAATTTCTCGTCCTTGCAGTCCTTCGCCCTACGTCGATTATCAGTGGACTATTTCAGGAAGGGAATCAGCTGCCGAACTGTGCATCAGATGTAGTCCATATTACAATAATGCATGTAAATTTAAAACACTGGAAATTTTTTATTTACGTCCCGTGGTTTCTTTATCCATGTCATCTCTCTTCTAACGGCCATATGAATGGGGTTTTGCATACAAATGACGAAAGGTAGTTTCTGGAGAAATTATATCAACGTTTAACGATGCTGCTAGGCTCATCCCTTCAGTCTGCCTTACTTTGTTTAATATTCCTTCGAATAACACGGCCGGCCATTTTTGTGTTGGTTCGTCCAACCAGGCGCATCACATCCGCATGATGGCGATGATAATGATCGTGGTAATGGTAGAGTTGCACCTTGGGGTATGCGATTAGCTTCGTGGCTCGTCGTGTCTCGAACAGGATTGCCAACGGAGGAGGCGGTCGTATTCAGTGACGTAAGAACATGGCGGAGAATACCACACACCAATCATGATTTAAGTACTTATAATAAAAACCGACGAGATGCACTACTTCCTAAATTTATCCTTGTATAGAACTCTACATGTTTCGGACAGGTTTACTGTCCATCATCAGGAGTCCAGTATTGTATACACAGCAATAGGCATTTGTCATACAGGTTATGCTCTCTGCTGGCAGGTGTATACGGTACTGGACTCCTGATGATGGACAGTAAACCTGTCCGAAACATGTAGAGTTCTATCAGAATAAATTTGAGAAGTAGTGCGTCTTGTTGGTTTTTGTTATAAGAATGTCTCACAATGCACGGTCCTGTGAATGTCAAATTCATGATTTAAGTGATCCAATTTTATCGTGATGGAATAATGTTTCGAATACAATTCACGTGTACGCTGGTATTAAAATAAAATCCATTCCAATTCCTACATGACGTACTGCATCTTTTAATTATCACATCATCTTGCTTTCCATCTCTCTACATAAACTTAGGTTTTTCGCATCGAACATTTGTGGTTGTAATAAAATTACATTTAATTTGACCTCTTTTTCTCACTGATAAGAATGAGGATTTTGAAATTACCAAAATTTAGAGTTGGAATGAATGCAACATGTTTGCTATTGTTGTGAGTTGCATTGTTATGTTGGTATAAATGAAGTTGCTGATTTATTTGTTTTGAGGACCAAGTCTGTTAATGCCGTAGGGGGTTGGATTAAGAAACAGAAGCTAATAATCGGTCTTCGCAAACGTTTTGCGAATGCGCCTGAAAATTGTGGATCCGTCAATGCGTGAATCTTGTATATGGGTAATAAATATTAAGTACAGACTTATTTGCAAGTTTGTCCTAAAATAGCGTAACTAATATTTGTGACGCTCAGGATAATATTTGAGACCATAAAGCAACCCAGCTGTATATGCTTTTGGCGGTTTGTTATTAGAGCTGTGAAATTATTTCATATATTGCTCTGTTCGTAAGGAAATGATTTTTGTATATAGGCTGAGACATAATTCATTAACATATGAAAATCGTTTTGAATTATTTGAAAACGTGTTTCTTTTATTTTCATCTGAATGATGGAGTTTGCTGTGTCTGATTCCAAAAGCCGGAGATATCTTGCTTTAAAACCAGCATGTTGGGACAGTTACTCTACGTTTAAAAAAAAATCCTTCACTAAAGCGTATCATTTTGTTTGTACTGAACCATCCTTGTGAAGCTGCTATCTTTTTCGTTCCTTATTGCATTCACAAAATGTAAACAATACCGTTGTTATGAATTGTACGGAAATATTTGGAGCATTTTAAATGGTGAAAAAAAGGGGCTGTCAAATGAGATGCACTGCTGAGAGTTTTCAAGAAAACCCTGTAAGATTTTAGACATGGATTTTTATTTTAGAGTGGGTCTACAAAGAGTTGTAACGATTACCAATACACTTCACATATAATATGTATACAGATGTGGTATCCGAGTGCAGGTGGTTCAGCCTGCACTCGGATACCACATCACCAACAGCCAATCCCGCTACATAACACCAACACGCCTCAAGTCAGCACAATACAGCCTACACAATAACGCACCAAGTAGTCGCAAGCTCCTG
>Ga0131853_10024037_pt1 | contig 10996 bp, 5 predicted proteins | sample TergutLab28metaG_FD_92764 | JGI IMG/M metagenome (GOLD analysis project Ga0131853, IMG submission 92764) | Labiotermes labralis P1 segment gut microbial communities from Petit-Saut dam, French Guiana - Lab288 P1 (version 2) (version 2) | ecosystem: Host-associated > Arthropoda: Insects >...
AAAGTTTAAAGCTGTCCTTAAGCGTAACAATGCGGTTAAACGTATTCTCATTGCGGGAATCCATGCAAAAATAACCGGCGCGCACAAACTGAAAACGATCCCCGGGTTTGGCTTTAGAAAGCGTGGCCTCAAGTTTGCAGCCTTTTAGATGTGTGAGAGAATTTTCGTTAATGTAGCTCAGGTAGTCGGTTCCCTCCGGCGCATCGCCGACATTTTCCAAGGTAAAGAGGCTGTCATACAGCATAAGGTCGGCTTCTATCGCGTGGGCGGCGCTTACCCAGTGAATCGTTCCCTTTACTTTCCGGCCGTCGGCGGGATTTTTGTTGCTCGTTTCCAAATCGGCGGAGCATATGAGTTCGGTTACGCTGCCGTCGTCATCGGTTATAACTTGCTCGCACTTGATTATATACGAACCCATCAGGCGGACTTCCCCGCCCAGGCGCAGCCGCTGATATTTGGGCGGCGGATCAAGTGAAAAATCGTCTTTTTCGATGTAAAGTTCCCGGCTGAAAGCTACCTCCCGGCTCCCGGCCTGATCGTCGACCGGGTTGTTGGAGATGGGGAAGTATTCCACGTTGCCCTCGGGGTAATTGGAAATGGTCAGCTTGACAGGTTCGGCTATGGCCATACGGCGCGGCGCTTCCCGGTTGAGTTCCTCGCGGATGCAGTATTCCAGCAGGCGGATATCCACCACAGAGTAAGCTTTGGCAACGCCCGCCCGCTTGATAAACTCAACAATCGAACTTGGGGTATATCCCCGGCGGCGCAGGGCGCTGAGGGTGGGCAGGCGGGGATCATCCCAGCCGTCAACAAGGCCGGACTCAACCAGTTCCCTCAAGTACCGCTTGCTCATCACGGTATGGGTGATGTTAAGGCGGGCAAATTCATACTGGCGGGGAGGAGCGTCAAACCCGATATTATCCACCACCCAGTCGTAGAGCGGGCGGTGGTTTTCAAATTCAAGGGAGCAAAGGGAGTGGGTGATTCCCTCCAGCGCGTCCTGAATAGGGTGGGCATAATCGTAAAGCGGATATATACACCATTTATTCCCCTGCCGGTGGTGTGGCGCATGCAGGATACGGTAAATCGCCGGATCACGCATGTTCATGTTGGGGGAGGACATGTCGATCTTGGCCCGCAAAGTCCTGAGCCCGCCCCGAAATTCTCCGTTTTTCATCCGCTCGAAAAGATCAAGGTTTTCCTGCGGCGAACGGTTGCGGTAGGGGCTTTCCTTTCCGGGCTGGGTCAGGGTTCCCCGGTACTCGCGCATTTCATCGCTTGAAAGGTCGCAGACATAAGCCTTCCCGTCTTTGATGAGTTTTACGGCATATTCATAACACAGGTCAAAATAGTCGGAACCGAAAAAGACGCCTCCGTCCGGTATTGCGCCCAGCCAGCGCAGATCCTGTTCAATCGCGCGGACATATTCTTCCTCTTCGGTAACGGGGTTTGTGTCATCGTAGCGCAAATTAAAGCTGCCGCCATATTTTTTGGCGGTGCTGTAGTTTATCCAAATGGCCTTGGCGCTGCCGATATGAAGGTATCCGTTGGGTTCGGGAGGAAAGCGCGTGCGAATTTGCCGGGAGAAACCCGCCGCCAGATCGGCGTCTATGATATCGTGGATGAAATTCGGTGACAGTTCGCTCATGTTGCAATCCTTTCGATCATCATCTTTATGATATTTATTCCCAATTATATCATAACCAAGACGGGGCAGGCAAGCGGCCGCTCGCAGCATAAAATATCGAACCGGCGCAAATGCTATGCGAAAAGGAGGTGCAACATGGCAAAGGACAGTCAAATTGACCCGAAAGAAACGCGAAAAGCCAAAGCAAAAGGCGGTCCGACCCCGGCAAACGATCAGGCGGACGGCGAGGGCCGCAACCGCAAAAAACAATCCGTCAAGCCGCAGGGGTTTCGGCAGCGGGATGAAAACCGATAAATCAGAAGCGGCGGCCCTATTGCTTTTAGGGCCGCCGCTATACGATTACAACTGCTTTTTGATGCGCGTGAGAGCGGACTTTTCCAGGCGCGATACCTGAGCCTGACTGATACCTATTTCGTGATTCAAAATTAAATTTTTATTTTTAAACTCCGCCTCATAAGCTTTTCCTATGTTTAAGCGGATCTCCAGACGCATATGCCTCTTATCGCCGTTAATCTTGCGGACGATGATTTTGTCGAGGAAAGCGGGCGTCAATCCCTCGACAAGACTATCAGGGTTATCGTAAATGTCGCCGATGGAGTCACGCAAAGCGCCTGCTTCCCGCTTGAGGTGAGCGGTCAGTTCCATGGCGTTCTTCGCGCCGTTGATGACGGCGGCCTGCTTTTCGATTTCCGCGTTCATCCGGTCGTTGCGCTTTTTGAACTCATCTTTTGAAATCGCGCCGTTCACCGCAAAGTCAAGAAGCGTGTCTTTTCTGGCGCTGATGGCGGCGATTTCCTTTTCCGCCCCGGCGATGTCCCTGGCAAAATCCCTGCCGCCGCCGGATTTGGAGTAGGCGTCCATAAGCTGCTCAATTACGTTATCGCGGTTCTTGTAGATGTCCCCATAGATTTCATAGAGGATTTTGCTGATTTCGCCGGTATAAATGGTCGGGCTGTCGCACCCCGCAGCTTTACCCTTCAGGCGGTACAGCTTGCAGTTCCAGACCTCTTGCTCGCCGCGCTTTTTGCTTTTATACACATGCCTGTGATAGCTTTCGCCGTGTTCGCCGCAAATCAGCTTTCCGCTAAGCGGATACCGCGCCGAGAATGAGCCGCCAGTTTCTTTCATCTTTTCGCCGCGCTGCTTGTAAATGAAATTTGCCTTATCCCACGCTTCCCCGGAAACGATGGCGGGGATGTTGCCGTCCTTGCGGACAATCCATTCATCTTCCGGCATACGGCGCTGCTTGTTGTCGCGGAAGTCAACCGACATGGTCTTGCGCGAGCAGTAGTAGCCTTTGTATTTGGGATTGGTGATGATGTTCTGCAATGTGGAGTAGCCGTACATTTTTTCGGTATTGGGGCTGATGAAACCTTCTTTTTCCAGCTGGCGGGCAATGCCGCGCAGACCGATTTTGCCCTCATTGTAAACTTCAAACAACCGCCGGATCATAACGGCTTCTTCTTCGTTGATAGTGAGCTTGCCGTCTTTTTTATGATATCCAAGCATGTTGTCCTGCCCAAGCACGCGGCCTTTCTCAATGGAGCGTTTGTAACCGAAGCGCAGCCGCTCGGAGAGCTTGCGGACTTCCTCCTGCGCGATGCTGGCCATGATGGTCAGGCGCAGCTCCGAATCGGGCATGAGCGTACAGATGTTATCCGACTGAAAATACACGCCGACGCCACAATCGAGAAGCCGGCGGGTGTACATGATGCTATCCAGCGTGTTGCGGGAAAAACGGCTGATTTCCTTTGTGATAATAAAATCGAACTTGCCGGACTTGGCGTCACGGATCATCCGCATGAAACTTTCGCGGTTTTCGGCAGACTTGCCGCTAATGCCTTCGTCGACGTAGCCGTCAACAAACGTCCAATTGTTTTGCTTTTTGATGAAATCATCGAAGTAGAAAATCTGGTTGTCCAACGAATTTAACTGCGCATCCTTGTCAGTGGAAACGCGGGCGTAATATACAACCCGGAGTTCCAGGTCGTATATTGACATACCCGCGTTGATTTTGGCGCGTGTTTCGAGTGCGTTCACCTGCTCCACATCCATATCATTTTGTAATATGCAATCTATGGAATATCATAACATATCAGACGGTTTCATGCAAGGCGTTTGCTGAATCTTTTTCAAGTTCCAACAGGCGCTCCACGAACATGCGGCTTGCCCCCCTGTACATTTCATCTGTAATTTTGCCTTGCTCATATAGCCGTTTGTTGATGTGCATTGCCATGTGCAGATCACCGAATTGCCGGATGTTTTGCATTTGCATCCCTCCGGTGATAGCGTTGGCAGAATTTGGCGAGTTTATGCTCTTGTTTTGTCATCGCGCCACCGCCCCGCTCCAGCGTCGCCAAATAAACCCTTGCCACATTATCGCGCCCCTTGTCTTTTTTGCCAGCTTAGCGGCGGAGATTTTTTATTGTATGAATGGGTGAGTTGTGCTATAATTAAACCGTGTAAACGATTCGGCAAACGTGTAGCATAAAATACGAAAGCCGGGGCGTCCGTTTAAGGGCCTATAAACTCCGGTTTATCATTAGCGGGCCCCATAAGCAACATCCGCGTATTTTCATTCACATGGCCTTTCCTCCGCTTTTCTTGACGTCTTTGTAGCTTTTGCGCTTGCAATCATGCTCAAAAGTGGAGGAAAGTCAGCTGCAGATATTTTCCTTGAATGCGCGGGTGAATTTGAAAAGGATGGGGGGAAACAAAGTGTTTGAACATATTTTGTTTTCTATCTCGATGATCGTCATAGCCGCTATCGGGTTTTTGTTGTATAAACTGCGGCTCGGCGACGCCGGCGACAGGCGTATGCAAGGGTTTTATCCCATGAGCGTCGCCGCGCTCGTATGGGTTGCGTCGGCAGCCGTTAAATTGTTTGTGGCGCCCGAGTATTTCGCGGCTATATCTATAATAAAATTGATGATGGTCACCATTGTATCTTATTCATGTTTTTGGTTTATCCTTAATTTTACCGAATCCAAACTCGCAAAATCCCGGCTGCTGAGGAATGTCTTGATAATCGTACCCGCATTGGACATCTTGGCGCTCCTTACCACACCCTTGCATTGGCTTTATTATACAAGTTTTGAACGCCCGGATCAGAACCCGGGCACCGGCCTTCCGGTAGGCGTACTTTTTTGGATCCATCTCGCGGCGCTTGTTATAGGCTCCCTGTTCTTCTATTCGCTATTGATGCGCTATATCATAAAAAATTACCGGCAGTATCCGCTATTGATCTTCACGGGCGTAGGGGTGCTCATACCCGTCTTTTTGAATATCGCCTGGGTGATAAATCTTTTCGGTATTGGTTATGATTTTTCCCCGATGGGATTTTTCTTCACGGTTTTCTTGTTTGCGTATTATTCCTACGCCTCAAAGGCGCGGGCTTCCAGAGAAAACAGATACAGCGATACATTAGGGAGAATCACAAAATCGCCGGTTCTTTCCGCCGGGGATTTTGAAGAAGCCGCCATGATAATCGCCAAAGAGGGGTGCGGCGCGCTCAGTTCGCAATGTATCTCAATATGGCGCTTTACGGATGATATGACGACCATTAAAAGAATCGTCAGCTACGAAACGGGTAACGTAAAATCCATGATATCGGACACGATTGATATGGTGAACAACGCCGAGTACCTGGAAACGCTCCTGTCTGAACGGTTATTCGTCATAAACGACGTCAGCGTCGCTAACACGCGCACAGTTGCCATTAATGAGCGTGAATCATCATTATGCGCGTACATGGACGCCCCTATCCGTACCGGCGGCAAGCTGTATGGCGTTATAAGCGTTGAACAGCACCGCTGCGAAGCGTTCCCGCAAAAACGCGAGTGGACAGCGGAGGAGCAAAGTTTTGCGTCGTCGCTTGCCGACTTAATGGTAATCGCAATAGAAAGCGCCGAACGGAAAACGCTGATTCGCCGGACTGAAACTATGATGAGCAACCTGCCCGGCATGGTATATCAAGTCCGCTGTACGCCCAACGGAGTTGTCTTTACATTTGTCAGCGAGGGCAGCAAGGCGCTGATAGGCTATAGGCCGGATGAACTCGTAGGTAACGATGCGGGATTACTGTTAGAAATGATACATCCCGACGACTTGGATTTGTTTGAAGAACATCGTCACGCGCTGCTCGTTGAAAACCGGCAGCTGGAAACCATTATAAGGCTCGTTATGAAAGACGGCTCCGAAAAATGGATATGTAAATATAGCCGCATTGTTGAGAGAAATACGGACGGCACGCCGTATTTGCTTGAAGGGTTTGTCATGGATATAACGGAGCAGCGGCGGCTGGAAATGACGAAAAAAGAAAATGAGCATTTTAAGATAATGTTGAACGCGGTTCCGCTTATCAGCGATATATGGAGCAGGGATTACCGCGTACTCGACTGTAATGATGAAGCGCTCAGAGTGTATGGCCTCGATAAAACAGAATATATTAAAAGGGTCGATGAACTCGTACCCGAATATCAGCCGGACGGACGGCTCTCGGCTGATATGGCGCGCGGTATGATCGACAAAGCTTTCAAAGACGGAAAATGTGTTTTTGAATCATACAGTCAAAGATTAGACGGTACCGTGATCCCAATGGACGTCACGCTTACCCGCGTTAAGCATGGGGACGACTTCGTGGTTGTGGGATATGGGCGGGATTTGCGGGAACATAAAAAAATTATGGGCGAAATAGAATATAAGGACAAGCTGCTTGAAACGGTGAACTATGTTTCCACAATCCTGCTTGAAACCGATAACGAAAACTTTGACGGCAGCTTGCGTACGGCAATGGGTATTATCGGCAAAGCCGTCGACGTCACATGCGTATATGTTCGTAAAAACAACATGGTAGACGGCGTGCTTTGCGCCAGCCAAGTGTGCGAATGGGTGGAAGAAGCGGCGGAATTAACCATGAATATGGAGCTTTTTATAAACATTCCGTATATTGGCAACTGGGAAGAAGACTTGTTGGCGGGTAAGTGCATCAACAGCCTGACGCGGGATATGACCCCGGAGCAGCAGGAGCAGGTCGCTTCGTATGGCGTTTTATCATTATTAAATGTACCCATCTTTTTACGAGGGGAACTCTGGGGCGTCGTAGGTTTCGACGACTGCCGGAACGAGCGCATATTTACCGAGGATGAAGAAATGATTTTGCGCTCGGCAAGCCGGATAATTGCCAACGCGCTGATCCGTGGACAAGCGGTTATTAAAATTGACCAGCAAAACGAAGTGCTTAAAATTGTCAACTCGGTTTCAACCATCCTTCTCGAACCCAACATAAGCAATTTTGAGAAAGATTTATTTGCGGCCATGGGTATGATGGCCAAAGCCGTTGACGTTGACCGCGTATATGTATGGAAAAACCATATGATAGGCGATCGCCTGTATTGCACGCAAATTTACGAGTGGTCGGAGAGAGCGGAACCGCAGCAGGGCAATGAGCATACGGTGGATATCCCATATGATGAAGTCGCCCCGAGCTGGCAAATCGCCTTGCCGCGGGGGGAGTGCGTTAACGCGATCGTGCGTGAATTGCCTCTTGCGGAGCAGGCGCATCTTGCTTCCCAGGGAATTTTATCAATATTGGCCGTGCCGGTTTTCCTGCACGATGAGTTTTGGGGATTTGTCGGCTTCGACGATTGCCGCAATGAGCGCGTATTTACGGAAAATGAAGAATTTGTCCTTCGTTCGGCAAGCCGTATGATTGCCAATTCCTTGATACGTAAAGAAATGCTGCTCGAAATTGACCGGCAAAACAAAGTCCTTGAAACCGTGAACCGTGTATCCACAATTTTGCTTGAGCCTAACATAAGCAACTTTGAAAACGATTTATTCTCGGCTATGGATATAATGGCGAAAGCCGTGAACGCCGACCGCGTGTACATATACAAAAACCACGTTAAAGACGGTCGGCTGCACTGCTCGCAGGTCTATGAATGGTCGGAGGGCGCCCAGCCGCAGGAAGGCGGCGGATATTCGGCGGATATTCCATACGATGAAGGCTCTCCAAACTGGTACGATAATTTATCGCAAGGTAAAAGCGTCAGCGGTATAGTGCGGGAAATGCACCCGTATGAGCAGGAACTTTTATCGTCGCAGGGGATAATCTCTGTTTTGGTTGTGCCGATTTTCCTGCACGATGAATTTTGGGGCTTTGCCGGTTTCGATGATTGCCGCAAAGAGCGCATTTTTAATGAAAACGATGAATTGATCCTGCGCTCGGCAAGCCGGATGGTCGCAAACGCTTTGATACGCAAGGAAATGACGCAGGACATACTTGATACGTCAACAAAGCTCAAAGCGCTCAATGAAATGTCTATCCGTTTCCTTTCGCTTGACGATGAAGCGTTCGAGGATAAGATGACGGAAGGCGTAAGGCTGATTGCCGATAATATGGGTATCGACAGGCTCTCGGTTTGGCATAACCACAGGAAGCACGGCGTAAGGTACACATCGCAAATATATCGCTGGGATAAAGAGTCGGGAGGCACCACGCCGCCGGATCCGGCTTTGGTTGACATCCCTTTTAGTCACATATCTTCGAACTTGGGAAAACTCCTGGAAGACGAAGCAAGCCTAAACGGCCCCGTTAGCTTGATCGAGGAAACATCTATTGCTCAGATGATGAAAGAATTCGGCGTTGTTTCAGCGTTTACCATAGCCATTAATTTAAGCGACAGCAGCTGGGGGTTCGTGCTGTTTGAGGATCGCCGTAACGAGCGTACTTTCGACAGCGGCGCGGTCGAGGAGATGCGGGCGGCGGCGCACCTGTGCGTGAATACGATCAGGCGCAGGGAAATGGAACGCAAACTTGAGGCCGCCCTTTACGACGCGACCGCGGCGAGCAAGGCAAAAAGCGAGTTCCTGGCAAAGATGAGCCATGAGATACGCACGCCCATGAACGCGATCATCGGCATGACGGAGCTTGCGCTGCGGAATGAGATGACGGGCGCCGTCCGCAAACACGCGACAGCGGTCAAGCAGGCAGGCGTAAACCTGCTGTCCATCATCAACGATGTTTTAGATATGTCAAAAATCGAATCGGGCAATCTGCAGATTATCCCGGCCCGGTATTCGTTATCCTCTTTGATAAACGACGTAATCAACATCATAGGGATAAGGGCGGTTGATTCAAGATTGCACTTTGTTGTAAATTTGGACAGCAATCTTCCGGACGCGCTGATCGGTGACGAACCGAGGATCCGTCAGATCCTGATAAACCTTTTGGGCAACGCGGTCAAATATACCGATGAAGGGTTTGTTTCCTTTACGGTATATGGAGAAGCGGCCGGCGAGAACGCGATCAACCTGATAATGGAAGTAAAGGACAGCGGAAGGGGCGTTAAAGAGGAGGATATAGAAAAGCTGTTCCATAACTTTTTTCAACTCGATACGGGTTCAAGCAAAAGGATAGAAGGCGTCGGGCTCGGGTTGCCTATAACGTGGAGTATCGTAAAGGCAATGGACGGGGAAATAACGGTTGAGTCCGAATACGGCAAGGGCAGCACGTTTACCGTGACGCTTCCGCAAAAAATCATAAGCTCCGGGAAACTGGCGCAGATCGAGCATCCCGACAATAAAAAAGCAATTCTATACGAGCGGCGCGAGATATGCGCCAAATCCATCATTTACGCCATAAACAATCTTGGCGTGAAATGCGAGCTTGCGTCGGACGATGGAATGTTCAGTGAGATGATGGAAAAAGATACATATTCCCATATTTTTATCCCGTATGCGCTTTTTGAAAAAAGCAGGGATTTGATATCGGGGCACGGCGGCAATTCTCAAGTCGTATTGCTTGCGGATTTCGGGGAATCGATCCCCGCCGGGAACTGGGGCGTACTGTCAATGCCGGTCAGCGCCCTGTCCGTCGCCAATATTTTCAACGATAAATATGAAAGCTTTTCTTGCGGTGAAAGAGAAGACAAGGACGTGAGGTTCACCGCGTCGGACGCAAAGGCGCTTGTCGTTGACGATATCGAAGTGAACCTCATAGTCGCAAGCGGCTTGCTGGCGCCGTATAACATGCAAGTCGATACGTGCTGGAGCGGCGAGGAGGCAATCGAGGCGGTTAAAGCCAAGCGTTACGATATTATTTTTATGGATCACAGGATGCCGGGAATGGACGGCGTGGAAACCGTGCGGCATATACGGGCGCTGGGCGATGAAGACAATTACTACAAAAATGTCCCGGTCGTCGCGCTCACCGCGGACGCGGTTTCCGGTATGAAAGAAATGTTCCTTCAAAACGGCTTTGACGACTTCCTGTCAAAGCCGATGGATACCGTCAGGTTGAATTCGGTTCTGGAAAGGCTGATAAAAAAAGATAAGCAAAGGAGCAGCGCGGTAAAAAGCGTTGAAGCAGCCGATGCGCATAAGCTCTCTTTGGCGGGCTTTTCCGCAAAAGGACTGGACACGGGGAAAGGCGTCAGGCTGACAGGCGGAACGGCTGGGCATTATCATAAAGCGCTTGCCGCGTTTTTTGAAGATGCGCCGGAAAGAAAGGAAAAAATCGTAGAATGCTTTGCCTCCGGCGATCTCTACCTGTACACAATCCATGTCCATGCGTTGAAGGGCGCGTCGGCAAGCATAGGCGCGGACAGGCTTTCTGAAACGGCGGCGGCTTTGGAAACGGCCGGGTTGCGGGGAAATTTGGCGTATATTGAAGCGCATAACGGGGAATTTCTTGCTGAACTTGAGGGGATCCGGGCCGTTATCGGCGAAGCGTTGGCTTCATATGGCGCAAACGGCGGAGAAGCCGGTTCCGTCGATACGGAACTGTTTAATGCCGGGCTGGTTAAGCTAAAAGCGGCGCTCAATACTATGGACGTCGGAGAAATAAACCGAACCATTGATAACCTGTCGGGATTTGCATATGCCAACGACGTCAAAGACGTTATAAGAAAAATATCAAAGCACATACTGATGTTTGAGTACGACGAAGCTGTAAAGTTGATAGATTACTTGCTGCAGTGATGCAGAGACGGCAAGGCATTGATTTTTTATGCACGATATCAGCCGCATAGAAAAGCTTTTGTTGCCGGAGTAACGAATGATTTGGAAGACAGGCGAGGAGATAAGGTAATGGATGAAACAAAAAAAAGAGTTTACCATTTTAATAACGGACGATGAAAAAAGTAATCTTGACGTTTTAGGGCAGCATTTTATCGCCAACGTATAATCTTTTGATCTCAAGGAACGGGCCGCGGGCTATAGAGCTTGCCAAAGAACATAGGCCCGACCTCATACTTCTTGACGTTATCATGCCTGGCATGACAGGCTTTGAGGCTATCTCAAAATTGAAAGAATCTGAAGTTGCATCTAAAATCCCCGTTATATTCA
>Ga0131853_10024038_pt1 | contig 10996 bp, 13 predicted proteins | sample TergutLab28metaG_FD_92764 | JGI IMG/M metagenome (GOLD analysis project Ga0131853, IMG submission 92764) | Labiotermes labralis P1 segment gut microbial communities from Petit-Saut dam, French Guiana - Lab288 P1 (version 2) (version 2) | ecosystem: Host-associated > Arthropoda: Insects >...
CCTCCGGAGTAGGTGTTGTGTGGTAACTTCAGTTTACACCACGGCCGTCATGTTGTCTTCTTTTTTTCACTTGTTGCACTTCATATTATAATCTACCCACCCCTCCAAGGAGGGGAATGGGGGCTCTACCCCACCCCCTAGCCCTCACTGGGATTCACATGTACCATACAATGTTTCACTTTCGGAAACCCTGCCTCAATGGCGTCATGTACCCGCTGGGCGATGTCGTGGGCTTCCGCTAGGGTTAGCTGTGGGTTCGCGCAGATTTCCAGATCCAGATATATTTTGTTCCCAAACATGCGTGTTTTAAGCTGGTCGATCCCGTCCACCGCCTCGTCCGCCAGGATGACTGTGCGCATTTGGTTTACTGTCTCGTCATCGCAGGCTCTGTCTGTCAGTTTGCCGGTGGTGTCCCAGAAAATTTTGACGGCGGCTTTTATAATGAACAGACCAATCACAATCGCCGCCACGGAATCCAGCACCGGGAAGCCCATCCGCGCGCCCAAAATACCGATAAAACTACCAATGGAGGACAGGCCGTCTATACGGCTATGCCATGCGTCAGCCGCCAGCGCGCTGGAGTCCACCTTTTTTGCTACGCGTATCATGTACCAATATACGCCCTCTTTCACACCAATGGAGACCGCCGCCACGACAAGGGCTAACACGCCGGGGGTATCGGTCGCCTCCCCGGCGATGATGCGCTGTATGCCCGCCCAGCCGATGCCCACGCCGGTTACAAATATGAGACCGGACAGCAGCAAGGCGGCAACGCATTCAAAGCGTTCGTGGCCGTATGGATGCTCCTTATCCGGCTTTTTGCCGGAGAGTTTTACGCCGATCATGGCAATGGCGGTGCTGATGAGATCCACGATGGAGTGTGCCGCGTCTGAGACCATGGCGGCGGAGTGGGCGAATATGCCGGCAAATAGCTTGAGCGCCGCTAGGGCAATATTGATGAGAATACTGTTACGGGCTGCCCCCATGGCAATTTGTTCGTTTGATCGTTTTTTCATAACTAAAACCTCTCTATCACATAAAAAATACATCTACGGGAACATGTCACTGTCCCGCAGATGCATTGTAAGCGTCTCTGCTGCCGCATTGTCGCGGCCCGGCTCTCCAATCCCTTATGGAATTGTTGCCTGCTCAGTCTTATTCTATTAGTCGTTCGCGTTAGATTCCCTTGATTATAATATATGCAGGGGCGGTTGTCAATGTGCGTGTGTAGGGTCGCAACGCCCTAGGCTCCTTTTGCAAAGGAGCTGTCCGCGTAGCGGACTGAGGATTGCCCTTTGTGCGGTGGTGAGACCACCCCGTCAAGCTTCGCTTGCCACCCCTCCAAGGAGGGGAATTGAATGTACAGTAGCCCTAATTCCCCTCCTTGGAGGGGTGGCACGAAGTGCCGGGGTGGTCTCATCATGCCCCCGCAGTATCCCGGTGGTTGTCACAAATCCGACCTCAGGCGCCCCCTGCCACCTCCTTTGGAAAAGGAGGCTTGGGTCAACGCGCCGATTGGTGGTACAAACGTCATGTAGGGTCGATCACCCCCACACAGTATTGGGCATTTGGCGCATGTAACACGTTGATTTTCTCATTTTACAGTGAAATTCACAAAAAAGCGAAAAAGGACTTGCAATTCACCTCTTGTTTGCGATATGATATAGCACATATTGATATAGACCATATACGATTAGGAGAGGTGTTATGAAAAAGAGAGTAATTGCATGTTTGGCTATGGTCCTTTGCATCCTGTTGGTACTGGGGGCTTGCGGTGGCGGCGGGGCGGTGCAAACCCGTCTGATTATGGCCACCGGGGGCACGGGGGGTACGTATTATCCATTCGGCGGGGTCATGGCCGGGGTCATCAATAATACGACGGACTTGCAAATTTCCCCCAACGCATCCGGCGCTTCTGTGGATAACCTCCGTCAGATCGCGGCTGGGGATGCCCACATTGCGCTGGCGCAAAATGATGCGTCCTATTATGCCTTTACCGCAACGGAAATCTGGTCTGAGTTTGACGCGGTGACGGAGCTTCGTGCCCTAATGGCGCTCCATCCGGAGCCTGTTCAGATTGTTGTGCTGGCTGATTCCGGCATCTATAGTGTGGAAGACCTAGCAGGCCGCCGTGTCTCTGTGGGGGACATCGGTTCTGGTGTTGAGGCGAACTCCATCCAGATTCTCGGCGTACATGGGGTCACTTTAGATGATATCACTGTGTTTAACCTAGGCGTTGGCCCATCGGCAGACGCTATGCGTGAGGGCAGCATTGACGCATTTTTCTTCACCGCCATCGCGCCCACTGCCGCTATCATGGAACTATCCGCTCGCCATGATATCCGTCTTCTGTCCATCGACGATGCGCGAATCGCAATGCTAGAGGCCGCCTATCCCTTTTATGCCAGAAAATACTTGGATTCCGAAAACTACGCCTTCCTGACTGAACCTGTGCAGACTGTGACTGTCCATGCCCAACTGATTGTATCGGCAGATATGGATGATGATCTGGCATACACCATCGTCCGGGCGATTATGGAGGGCAGGGAGGCCATCATCGAGGGTCACCGTGCGGGTACATACATTGAGCCGGTGCACAGTGCAACAACGGTCAGCATCCCCCTTCACCCCGGCGCGATTCGATTCTTCCAAGCGGCCGGTGTCCTCAACTAAATTGTGAGCAGGCAGAAAAACCGCCGGATTGTTTGGGCTGTCCTCTGCGTGGTGCTTGCAGCACTCGGCGGACTGTCCCTGTCTATCCGTAGCCCGTATTTGGTGCTGACGAACACCCAGACAAACCGGCTTCTGTATGCCGCATCTTTTCATGAGGGAGAGACCTTTGCTGTCAGCCATGTCCACTCCCTCCATCAAAGTCCCGTGACAGAGATATATGCACATTGTGACGGGCAGATACTGCTGGTCGCGCTGGAGTTTGAAAGCTTCGGGGCGGGCCTGCCCGAAGTCTTAGAATACGGCCAAACGCTCACCCGTCTGGAAACAGGCGGGCTGCGCATTGATGGTATGGAACGACCCATGCCCGATTTCCACGTTCTCATTGGGCATACGGCAGAGCATACTTTGCATATCGCAGACCGGAACATCCCGCTGGATGCCTTAGACGATCCGGGGCAGTCCGTACAGTTTTCCATTAGGCAACTCAACATTTGGCAAAGGCTCTTTGACCTTGTGTAGCGGCGCACACCGTGCGCCCGCGCAGGACGGGACGAGCAAGCACGTCCCCTACAACCGATAAAGGAAGTGTGATCCATGACAGATCATGAACATGAAAAGCAAGACCTGGAACAAACAGAACATTTGACGGAGGAAACACCCGTCAATGAGGAAGAACTACAACGTATCATGGCGAAAGTGGACAAAGAGTCCAACGTGCGCCAATATGCGGGTGTGCCCAAGTCCGTCATGCGCTGGCTTTGTGTGGCATTTACCCTCTACATGCTGGTTATCAACAACGCCTTTTACTTTTTCCCCCTCAATCGGCTGGGGTTTATCAGCACTTTGGGGCATTTGCCGCCCCAAGTCCATCGTTCCTCCTTTGTGGCGCTATTGTTGCTCTTTACTTTCCTGCTCTACCCCGCCCGGAAAAAAGACGGCGTCCGTGTCAACTATGTGCCTTGGTATGACCTAATCTTGGGCGTTGCGGGGGCGGCTTGTTTCCTCTATTATGCCTTTAATTTCCAAACAATCGTCGGCCAAATGGCTACATTCACCACTGTAGATGTTGTTGTCGCCATTGTGGGCATTACCATCCTCTTCATTGCCTGTTATCGTGTGGTGGGACTGCCTTTGATGGTGGTGGTGGGTCTGTTTATCGCCTATGCCTATTTCGGGCGTTTCATCCCCGGTATGTTTGGGCATCCGGGCTATACGGTCAGACGGATTTTCACCTATCTCTTCTATACCACAGAGGGGGTCATCGGTACGCCCATTGGGGTTGCGTCTACCTTTATTTTCCTCTTCTTGCTCTTTAGCGCCTTTTTGATTCGGACTGGGATTAGCTCCCTGTTCATTGATCTGGCAAATGTCATTGCGGGCAGAGCGGTGGGCGGCCCTGCGAAGGTGTCTGTTGTGGTCTCCGCGCTGGAGGGTATGGTTTCCGGCAGTTCCATCGCAAATACGGTGGCTTCGGGTTCGTTTACCATCCCGCTGATGAAGCGTTTGGGCTATGAGAAAAACTTCGCCGGGGGCGTTGAGGCTGCGGCCTCTACAGGCGGACAAATCCTGCCGCCGATTTTGGGCGCTGCCGCCTTTTTGATGGCGGAGATTACAGGTATTCCATTCTATCAAATCGCGCTGGGTGCGCTGATTCCGGCTGTGCTCTACTTCACCTGCGTATTCGCGTCGGTGCACTTTGAATCGAAGAAGCAGGGACTGCGTCCCATCCCGGAGGAGGAGATTCCGAAGTTCCGCTCTTTGATCGGACGCTTGCACCTGCTCTTGCCTCTTGCAGCCCTCATCTTCTTCCTCGCCACCGGCACAACCATCGCCCGCGCCGCTTTGTATGCGACTTTGGTCGCTATAGTGGTGAGCATGATTCGTAGGGACACCAGGCTCTCCCCCGCAAAGTTCTTTGACGCGTTGGAAGCGGGTGCGAAAAACAGCATCGGTGTGGGTGTGGCCTGTGCCATGGCGGGGATGATCGTTGGTGTGGTCACCTTAACGGGACTTGGCATGACCTTTGCAACCTCTATGGTGGCCTTGGCAGATGGGATTGCCCACGAGGGTATTCGTATGGTGGTCATCCTCTTTTTCTGTATGCTGGCCTCTCTCATCTTGGGGCTGGGCGTACCGACTACGGCGAAATATCTCATCATGGCGACGATTACAGCACCCATTCTCGTTGGTTTGGGAATCCCTGTGTTGGCCGCCCATATGTTTGTGTTCTTCTTCGCCACGGATGCGGACATTACGCCGCCGGCTGGTCTCGCCGGTTATGCAGCCGCCGCCATCTCCGGCGGGACACCTATGAAAACCTGCCTCATTGCTATGCGTTTGGCTATGGCGGCCTATATTGTGCCTTATGCCTTTGCCTTTAACCCGCAAATGCTGTTCATCTCCCCCACTGTTGGCGGGGTCATCCATATTATCATCAGTAGTCTGATCGGTATCTTAGGTGTAGCCGCGGGGCTTTCCGGTTTCCTCGTGCGGCGTCTCCACGGGTATGAGCGGGTTTTGCTCATCGGGGGCGGTATTCTTTTGATTAATGCGCATGTCATCACCGACATCATCGGCGGTGTGCTTGTGGTTGGGCTGTATGTTTTACAGAGGGTGCAGGTTAAAAGAAAAGCTTCAGATGCTGTAGCGGCTTAACAAAGAATCCCCTGACACGTTGATGTGTTGGGGGATTTACGCGCCCTTAAGCCTCCTTTCGTAAAGGAGGTGGCAGGCGTAGCTTGAGGTCGGTTTTACGTACAGCCGCCACCCCTGCGGGGGAGACCACCCCGGCACTTCGTGCCACCCCTCCATGGAGGGGAATTTAATGTACCACGCCCCTATTCCCCTCCTTGGAGGGGTGGCAAGCGAAGCTTGACGGGGTGGTCTCACCGCCGCACAAAGGTCAAGGACAAAACCTCAGTCAGCTTCGCGGACAGCTCCTTTACGAAAGGAGCTTAGGGGCGAAACACAAAATAATCGCCGCGATTGAGAAATAGGCTTGTTTTTCTCTCGGGGCTATGTTATACTATCATTCGTCAAGTACCATGCGGGTGTAGTTCAGTGGTAGAATTCCAGCCTTCCAAGCTGGCCGCGCGAGTTCGATCCTCGCCACCCGCTCCAAATGAGAAACGCCAAACCCAATTGCCGGGTTTGGCGTTTTTGCAATAGCACAATGCATTGTCATCTGTAGGGGCAGACCTTGTGTCTGCCCGGAACGGTAAACTGACAGGGCAGACACAAGGTCTGCCCCTACAAGGAACAACGCGGTCTCTTCTTTTCTCTATTCCTGCAACAGCGGCGTAAACGCAGGGGCGTAGCTGAACAGAAGTCTCGACCCATCCGATCTGGTGATGAGGATGAACGGCAACTCATCCGTGCGGAGCAGGACGGTGGTTGTGCCGATGCCGTCTAGTTGAAACCTGCCTTGGCGATAAGTGCCGATTGCCGTACCGCCGGTGCGCAGACCGCCGGGGAAAGCGTCTATTAGCTCGGTCTCGAAGTTCTCGCCCAGGTCGAACTGCCGGGTTCTGATGTGGGTTGCTGTGATGACTGTGCCATCTAAGTTGTAGGTGATGGGGCTGAATTCCTGCGCCATGGAGAAGATACCGATAAAGGGCATTGCCAGAAGTGCGATGGCGGCGAGACCCATGCTGATCATGCCGACGGGTTTTGCCAGATTGATTTGCATGTTCATACCCACACGCTCGTTGATGAACAGTCTGCGGTCGCTCCTGTTGTAGTAGAACATGCCCCAGATCCAGTATTCGTCGGTGTCTGTCTCTAGGGTGTCCCCCGCTAATTGGGTAAACTTCTCCTGTGCGCGGCGGACGGCGAATTCTGCGTGGATGGCATAGGCCATCAAGGCCACGGTCAAGAGGCCGACTACAATTGCAAGTAAGAGCAAGAGCTGTGTCTGTGCCAACATCACGGGCATAAACCATATACCAACGCTTAAGATCGCCATCAGCCATAGGGTCAGTACGATCATGCGCATATAGGCGCGTCTGCGGATGCGGCTTGTGATGATGTTCAGATCAGAAACCATACCCACGATCTCCGCGTTTTGCCGTCTGAATGCCTCTGCCATGACGAGCATGAGGGGAATGATGATGACGGTCACGCCGTAGGCTAGAATCTCCGTCCAGTCCTGTGTCCCGCGGATGAGTTGCCCAATTATCGGGATTAATGGAATGGCGGCTATGATACAGGGAATCGCCAGCCAGATACGCGGTAAGGTCTTGCTGGTTTCTTCCATGGCCCGTAGATCTGCAATCATGACGGGTTTCTCCTGCTTCTGCCAGTTGGAACGCTTTTTCAAGGCCATGAGCGCCTTGTTGGCCTTGATATAGACCAGACTTGTGCCTAAGATGACGCCCAAGAGCAGGATAAAGAGGATTGTCATTTGTACGGACATGAACGGTATGACAAACATAGAAAGTCCCAAGATTGCGAACAGTACCGTTACAATGCGCAGGTTTTTTACATAGGTATCTGTAATCTGCCGTACCGCAGCACTATCTTGATGCATATGGGGTACGGTGACACCCAAGATGATGTTTTTCTTGGGCTTGCGCAAGTTTGCTTCAAAGAAATAGAGGGGGATAATTGTGACATACAGCACTGCCCCCATGGTAATTGTGAAAATCCAATCCATTGTTTAGTCCTCCCCTTCATGATAAAATTTGCGGCAGAGGTCGATTAAGGCCTCTTCCTCCACCCCGTTTAAACGTGCCTCAGCCACAATGAGGCGGAGCGGTTCTTCGATCTGCTTCATGGCAGCTTTCCCGCAGGCCTTGTGGGACACCCACGCGCCGTTGCGGCGGTCTGAGCTGATATAGCCCTCTTGTTTTAAGATCTGATACGCTTTTGACACGGTCATCATATTGATCCCAAGCTCCGTAGCAAGGGCTCTGATGGTGGGCAGTTTTTCCCCCGACCGCAAGTCGCCGGAGGCGATCCCCAGAACAATTTGATTGCGGATTTGTTGGTAGATGGGTATGTCGCCTGCGTAATCCAATGATAGTATCATGGCCGCACCTCCTTTGCATGATTTATTATAATGCAAATAATGCATAATGTCAAGAGGGAATTTTAGGGGGATGATCTACGGCTATATTTGTAGGGGACGATGCCCGGGGTGTCCCGTATAACAGCAGGAATTCACGGTGTGGTTGTAGGGGCGATTATCAATCGCCCGCGGGCGGCTATTAGCCGCCCCTACAGGGACATAGAATTACACGGAACGATGTACCCGCAGGGCATGATATGGGCATCGTCCCCTACTGGGTGCATCGCCATATAGAGATGTGTATTTGTTTTGTGCGAAAAAGAAAAATGATGTTCCAATTCCGTCATTTTTCACTTCAATATTCCGAAAATTTCTGCAAAATTGCAAGAATCAAAATTTACGCTTGCATTTCAGCCTCCGTTTACGGTATGATATATGCAATGAATATTAGAATCTCTAGGAGAATGACGAGCATGAAAAAAATATCCACACGCGACATCTGCCTGATTAGCGTGTTTGTGGCTTTGATTGTTTCCCTTTCCCAACTGGCAATCCCTCTGCCGGGGGGTGTGCCGCTTACTTTGCAGACCTTTATTGTCCCCTTTTCGGCGGCCGTCCTTGGCGCAAAGCGGGGGGCGATTGCGGCGATTGTGTATCTCTTGCTGGGGGCGATCGGCTTGCCGGTTTTTGCCGGGTTCGGCGGTGGATTCGGGCGGATTATTGGGCCTTGGGGCGGGTTTTTGCTGTCTTACCCCTTTATGGCTTTCATCGTTGGGTTTGCGGCAGACAGGCAGAAGAAGCTTTGGCTTGCAGTAGGGCTTGCCATCGGATCGCTACTGAATTTGACCATGGGTATGATCCAATTTGCAATCGTGACGCAACAGCCTCTATGGGCAGCGTTTTTGGCGGCCATGAGGCCTTTCCTCTTACCGGAGCTTATTAAAATGGTCACGGTTTTCGTCACAGCCCCTGGGGTGCGGAAGCTTCTGGGTCAAATCAACATGGAAGCCCGTGGTTCGTGACGTGTGAGGGAAGAATTTGTGATGTATCCTGAGAAAGTATTGTCTTTGCGTCCCCATCATGCCTTGTGCCTGCTGCTCTTTTGCGCTGTGGGGCACAGTGAACGCTATGCGAGTAAGATGCGGCAGCTAATTGGGGCGATGGAGCAGGGGAAAATCCAGACCATCCGCATGATAGAGGAGCTTGACGAGATATGCGGCTACTGTCCGCATAACCAAGGCGGTTTCTGTGAGAAGGCGGATGAGGTATCCGTATCTGATGCAAAGATCTTAGCACTCTGCGGGATGACGGTTGGGGAATCCCTTTCGTGGATTGAGCTGCGGCAGCGGTTGATCTCGCATATTGTCTCGCAAAGTGTCCTTGCGGATGTTTGTGCGGGTTGTGTTTACTTGAAGCGTTGTGCGGGTCAGGGCACGAAGCGGGAATTTGCAATCGGGTAGAATTTCATCGTAGGGGCGGATTCCATATCCGCCCTATGCCGCAATAGTATCACGCAGGGCGGATATGGAATCCGCCCCTACGATAATCTACGCGTTTACCACTACATTTGCACTCTAAACCCTTGACAACCCCGCCTAGCCCGTGGTATACTACCAAAGCAAAAGGAAGCAGGTACGGCATCCCCGTCCTCACCGGACCACGCATGGTGCGCTCCGGTTAAGAGAGAACTGACGACAGGCCACAGGTCTGCCAAGCAGTGTATTTCTATCGCGGATGCCAAGTGCATTCGCGTTTTGTATTGTGTGACAAATTTGAATGGAGGTGCTTTGGGATTAGCAAACAAACAGCTCAAATCAACGAGGATATTCGCGACAAAGAGATTCGTCTCATTGGTGAAGAGGGCGAACAACTCGGCATCATGAGCGCGGAAGAGGCGCTGAATATTGCGTATGACAAGGATCTTGACTTGGTCAAAATCTCCCCCGGTGCGAAACCGCCAGTCTGTAAGATCATGGACTATGGAAAGTTCAAGTTCGAGCAGAGCAAGCGGGAAAAAGAGGCCAAGAAAAATCAGCATGTGGTTGAGATCAAAGAGATCCGTATGTCCCCGGTGATTGACACCAATGACTTCAACGTCAAACTTCGGAACGGGCATAAGTTTCTCAATGAGGGCAATCGTCTCAAGGTTACCGTCCGCTTCCGCGGCCGTCAGATGGCGCATACGGATATCGGGGCGAAAATCTTAGAGCGTTTTGCCAAGTGCTGCGAAGAATGCGCAACACTGGACAAAAACCCGAAGCTGGAGGGGCGGCACATGTCCATGTTCCTATCCCCGAAAGCCCAGAAGCCTGAAAAAGTGCAAAAAGCAGAGTCTGCGGATGCAACAGAAGCACCGACAGAACCTGCCGGAGAATAACACACCACGGAAGGGAGAACCACGTAGTATGCCGAAGATTAAAATGAAAACGCATAGCGGAGCAAAGAAACGCTTCAAACTGACAAAGACAGGCAAAGTAAAGCGTTCACACGCGTTTACCAGCCACATCTTGACCAAGAAGAGCCAAAAGCGCAAGAGAAACCTCCGCAAAGGCGCATACGCCGATGTGACTAACGAAGCGGCGATCAAGCGCATGATTCCTTACAAGTAAATTATACGGATGAGATAGGAGGTACATTCAGTTATGGCAAGAGTAAAAAACGTAGCGGCAACCCGCGCGAGAAGAAGAAAAGTCCTCAAAATGGCCAAAGGCTATTGGGGTGCAAAGAGCAAACACTTTAAAATGGCAAACCAAGCGGTGATGAAATCACTGCAATATGCATACGTCGGCAGAAAGCGCAAGAAGCGTGACTTTAGAAGACTCTGGATCACCAGAATCTCTGCCGGATGTAAGCAAAACGGCATGAACTACTCTCGTTTCATGAACGGCCTGAAGAAGTCCGGCATTGAAATGAATCGGAAGATGCTGTCTGAGACAGCAATCCACGACCCGGCGGCGTTTACGGCGCTGTGTGATAAGGCGAAAGCGGCCTTGGCGTAAGGGATATAGGAAAGACCTCCACAGGTGTGGGGGTCTTTTTTGTGTGGGGAGGTTGGATGCAGTAAGACCATAGCCTCCTTTTCCAACTGACGCCCCAAGAGCGAAGCGATTGGCTAGGCGGAAGGAGTGCCTATGGTGCAAAGGAGGTGGCAGGCGTAGCCTGAGGTCGGATTGGTACGACCACCCCGGCCTGCGGCCACGGTAGATTGTCAAATCAAGTGCAACAGATGAATTCGAGAGGAGAGAGCCAGCCGAGGCATTTTCTAGGTCTATGGTTTATTAGCTCAACAACACGGGTCACTTCATCTTGAGAAAC
>Ga0131853_10024039_pt1 | contig 10996 bp, 8 predicted proteins | sample TergutLab28metaG_FD_92764 | JGI IMG/M metagenome (GOLD analysis project Ga0131853, IMG submission 92764) | Labiotermes labralis P1 segment gut microbial communities from Petit-Saut dam, French Guiana - Lab288 P1 (version 2) (version 2) | ecosystem: Host-associated > Arthropoda: Insects >...
ATTATGGCAACATAGGAAAAGATTCAGCAGAAAATGAAGATGAACTATTTGATGAGTTGTCTGCGATATTTTCCAAATACCTAACTCCGCGTAAAAAATACACTCAGCATGAATTATGTCTAATTGGTAGCTTTGAATATGACTTCTCAAAAATCAACGTATCATGGTATAAAGTAGATGGAGTAAAGGCTATTATAGAAATTCAAGAGATGACAGAGCTTAATCAAAAAGTAAAATACTCACTCCTTAAAACAGTTGATGAGTGGAGAATAGATACATGCGAAGTATTTGATGAATTGAGAAGGTACTGGACACGAACAGGCATATAGTATTGACAAGGCGCATCGAAACGGCAGTATAAGCAAACTGCCGTGTAGCGAACCACAGCCGTCAACAGCGTAATAATTGGGATTATGTATATCAAACCAAAACCAATACCCCAAAGCAATTAAGAACGCTTTGGGGTATTTTTTATCCCCTAGGAAATTACTCTGTACGAAACGCAAATTCGTGCTTTGCACGATTTTGTTCCGTGGTATATCATTTGTTTATCTTGACATATTTTATCTTAATTTTGTCACAATTCGGATAAAATAATGATAAAATTTTGGCAAGACATCCTCGCAGCATCATTCCCAGCCAATATTATCGATAATATTCACCCATCTATCAAATACATCGGGGTCTGACTTCATGAGTTCCATATATTCTGGCTTTTGCGGCGGCATAAACATAAACATCGGAAATGGCAGCTTATTAAAGCATTTGCATATATCACAAGGCCGCCGGCGATAAATGTTTGTAAAATTAGGCACACCATCGGGATAATCCAAACTTGCTGTAAGGGCTCCGTCTCCGCTATCTGTTACCGTAACGACAGCACGAAATACCCGGTTATCTGTTTCCCATCTCTCGTCAGAGGGTGTAAGTTCTCTTACTGTGTATGAATATACACCGGGAGATGTAAATATCAGCTCAGGGAAATTTATATAATGATGTTCCATCTTGGCCATCTCCTCAATCTTAGTCTTCGCAACAGCTCCGGCATTAAAACACCGGAGCTGTTGCACTTATAGAGCAGTTAAATTTCTTCAGCAGATTGGTTGGTTACAGAATAGATGAGTTTTCCATCCTTGTCGAACAAACCAAATCTAAACCAGCCCGCCGGAAGCGGCGCGCCAACTGCGGTTTTACATCCGCTAATAATTATACGAGCAGGAGTCGTTTTGTAAATGTTTTTGAAAGACGGGAAGCCATCGGGGTAACTTACAGTAGCGATAAGGTTCCCATGTTTATCTGCCACAACAGTAACAATCACTTTTATAATGCGGTCATCTGTAGTCCAACCGCCGCCGGATGGCGTTAGTTCTTCTAATGTGTATTCGTAGATACCCGGGGCGTCAAAGATTAACTCGGGGAATATAAACGAACCGCAAGTTACACTATGGTGTGTGTTGATAAATACCGGTGTGCCGTTGGGATACGATACAATCGCGTTTAATTCGTTGCCTAGCAACACTACTTCAATTTCAACAGGCCATTCTTTCGTATCTTTATCCCAATCCGGGGGCGATAAAATTTCCTTTACGGTATAGTGATACGAGCCTACACTTGAAAAGCGAACCGTGAAGGTAATTAATCCGGCTGCATCATTTGTAGTCCTGTATAGTTCTGTGTCGTCTTGGGCGAAAATCCCGAACGTAAATTCACCACCGGACAGCGATGAGCCTATTGCAATTTTAGACATGATAAGCTCTACATCAATTGGCGAAGGCGGCTTATGCTTTCGGTTAGTGATGATATTTACGCCATTTTCATAATCGAGAAGCTCCATATCCGGATAACCGCTGCCTTGCAGAAGTTTTCTCAAGTCAAGTAATTCTTCCACGTTAGCCACAGTAAACTCCATGGGCGCAACAGGCGATAATCCGCTTCCGAGCGGCAATTCTTCCTCAAGCGTAAATGTTCCCGGCTGCACGGTAAAAGAAGCCGTTCCGTTTATGGTAGTAAAAGCTTCCCGTATTTTTACAGGAAAAATATTCGTTTGTGTCAGGGTAAATTTCACCCCGGGCACAACAAGCCCGTCCTCGTCTATCTTCCGGATACGAATCTCGCTTGTTGAGCCGCTGCCACCGCTTCCGTCCTCTAATTTAACCCATATATCTACACTGGTAACCGTGCGCGTTTCGCCGTCAAACATAAACTTGGCCGAGTTATTGTAGTGGAAGCTGCCGCGGTGCAAAATTGCCTCTGTGGCTTTAGTATCGTAGTATACTAAATAGGCATAGGGCAGGTTTGCTGCATCAACATCATCGAAAATAACGGTGTTATCAAAACCTATCAGGTCTATTGCTCTTGTATCTTCATTGAAATGCAGGTCACCCAGCAGTAATTTAAAATGGGGGATTTGAGTGGTATCGGAAGGGTCTGATGTTCCGGGTGCATCGCCATTGTTTACATGCTTGAAAGTTAAAATATCGTCAACGGTTGTTTTATCTAAAAGTTGACCTTCTGAGTGCATTTGAGCTAGAAACTCATCAATAGTAAGCCCGCGATAACCAGAAAAGTATAGCGTTGTAAGGTATCGGTCAACCGGTTCGCCGGGGGCTGCTTTTAAAAAATTTTTGTCCGCTAATACACGGAAGCCATCTTTGCCCCACCAGTCGTTATTTTCTTGCCGTCCCATGACACGGATAATGCGTAAAGAATCTTCTACATATTCTTGGGCGCTGCTTATCTCCTGCCCAAATTTACCTACAACCAAATAGTCTTCCAGCACACAGTTTTTGTGTAAATATGGTGCATCTATAGGATACCCCATCTCTTGGGAATACGGTTGAAGATAGCTCTCTACACTGCTTTGATACCGCGGGCCGGTGGGATTTGCATTTGAATAAGCTAAAGAATCATGGGTCGTGTAATAGGCTGCCCCATTTGTAGCTCTCAAATCACGCCATGTCAGATTTTGATACCCCGCCTGTAAACTCCAGCGTATTGGTTCAAAGTTTTGATAGTCGTTTTGCGATACTTCGGGGAGATCCCCCAAATTACCGCTATGGTCGCCATAACGGCCAGATTTGCCAATTACAGGCCCGGGAGTGTTTAACCGCTCGGGGGCGGGCTCTCCGCCAGGTTCGACATGAACGGGTTTGCTTAAATGAATTCCATTGATCGTGATTTCTATATCGGTGGTGGTTTTTACTTGTACCCATTTTTTGTACATAACATATACAGATGCTTCCAGCCAGCCTGTAATATTGCCCGGCATTTGCCCATCATAATAGTTGTAATACCCATCGTCAAATGTCACTTCGACAGAATAATTGCCATCCGGTTTATTGATATAGGTTTTTGTACCAACTTTGCCAATATCACCGTCGCCATAGATGTTTACTGTGCTGCCGCCAAGCCCGGCAATCCGGAACAATTCGCTGGCTGCATTGTCAATATCAATTAAAATTGTATCCCCAGGGAAAATCCCATCAATGGCTCCGGCATATTCTATTCTTAGCTTCATCATTAGGTGGTTGCTTACGGTATCGATAATATGACCGTCAACAGTTAATTGAAAATTTGTTACAGTTACATATGCCATAAATATATCCTCCTTCTAAATATACTATATTCAGAAAAGGACAAGAGGTGACAGCCGATTCCGGCTCACAAATAAAGCGCGCTTGCACGCGCGTTTCGTACAGAACAATTTCCTATAGCAAAGATAAAATGCCAAGAAGATCTCATTTATTTCCTGTGCTCTCCTTGACATATTTTATCGAAATATTATCATTATTTTATCCAAATTAGGCCCATATTTTATCACAATTTGGATAAAATATGGGCCTGGCAATGCCTTTTTGCTGTTTTTATAGGAACTGCTCCCCGGTGCCATATTTTTCGTAAACAAAATCAATGTCTTTGTCACCGCGTCCGGACAAGCTTACCAAAATAGTTTTTGACTCCTGCTCCCTTGCCCGCCGAATGGCATATGCCAATGCATGTGCGCTTTCGATAGCGGGGATAATTCCTTCGTAGCGGCAAAGCAGGAAGAATGCCTCCATTGCCTGCTCGTCTGTTGCAACTTCGTATTTTACCCGTCCCGATTCCTTTAAATATGCGTGTTCCGGCCCAACAGACGGGTAGTCCAAGCCGCTTGCGATAGAGTATACAGGCGCCGGCTCGCCGTCATCATCTTGCAGCATAATGCTTTCAAAGCCATGGAGAACACCCTTTTTACCATAGGTCATGGTTGCCGAGTGTTCGCCCATTTTGGTACCTTTGCCGCCCGGCTCTACGCCTATAATTTCAACAGGTTCTGGCAAAAATGCGCCAAATAAGCCCATTGCATTTGAACCGCCGCCCACGCTTGCGCAAATGGTGTCGGGTAAATTGCCTGTCATGTCTAAAATTTGGTCTTTTGCTTCAAAGCCCACAACAGTTTGAAAGTCACGTACCATCATAGGGAATGGATGCGGCCCCACCACAGAGCCAATGCAATATATAGCGGTATCGTATTCCTTCATATACCCTTCAAATGCCGCATCTACAGCTTCTTTCAGCGTTTTTAGGCCATGGGTGGCGGGGATTACATTGGCCCCCAGCATTTTCATGCGTACGACGTTTGGGTGCTGTTTTTGAATATCTACTTCGCCCATGTAAACATCACATTCGAGGCCAAAATACGCCGCCGCCGTTGCTAGCGCAACGCCGTGCTGCCCGGCTCCTGTTTCTGCGATAAGCTTCTTTTTGCCCATAAACTTTGCCAAAAGCCCTTCGCCCATACAGTGGTTGATTTTGTGCGCACCTGTGTGGTTTAAGTCTTCCCGCTTCAGGTAAATTTGGCTTCTGCCAAGCTTGCGTGACAACCTGTCGCAATGGTATACCGGTGTTGGCCGGCCTTGGAATTCTTTGCGGATTCGCCTTAACTCGTTAATGAAATGGACACTGCGGCTAATTTCTTGGTATGCGGCATTAATCTCTTGAAACACGGGGACAAGCTGCGGAGGTAGAAACGCACCTCCGTACTGGCCAAAGTAGCCATCTTTGTTGGGGTATTCGGTCAAATACCTTTCAAAATTGCTGTAATTCATTCCTTTTCCTCCTTCTTAAATAGAGCATACTCCGGCGGAGCCGGTGCCGCGAAAGCGGCAGGCCGCCCGGCCAAGCAAGCGAAGCTTGTGAGAGGGCTCTGCCCGGTTAAATTAAAAACGCCCCTAACAAAGCCTATTATAGCTTTGCTAGGGACGAATAATTTTTAAATTTATCCGCGGTGCCACCCTGATTCGCAATAAACTGCGCACTTTATCGGCGTGCCAACACACACCCGGCAACTCACGTATGCCTACACGTCATGGAATACTCGGTAAAAATACCTTTGACCACGCCCTCAACGGCCCATTTGACAATCTGCATCTCCATCCGGCTCTCAGCATGGGCAATATTGCCCTCCGGACTCTCTGTAGGCGCATAAATGCCTTTACTTCCGTCTCATCGGTTTAGTTCTGCTAGTTTAACTCATCACGAAATAATTTGTCAAGTAGAAATTTTTTTGGAAACACTATATAATATCATCACATTCGAAACCCAAATTACAAACATTGGAGTTATAACCCATGCCCCCCAGACACAGACCAATAGCAGACACACGCAAGCCCCCCATAAAAAGAGCCGTCCGCAGGTATACTCCACGAAGACGGCATACACGCCGCCGCGGCAGGAGTTTCTTCCTGTCTATGTTGCTGATACTGGCGTTTGCATTAATATACCATTTTGCGGGTGACAGAATCTTAAATAGGCTTGGCAATACACCCGTCACGGTTATCCTTGCAGAAAACGAAGTTATGGTTTCATTCATAGATGTTGGCCAGGGCGACAGCATACTCGTGCGTTCATCTAACAATGCTGTTTTAATAGATGGCGGCGAACATTCCCAACGAAACGCAGTGCGCACTTATTTACGCAACGCAGGGGTGCGCCGGCTGGATTACGTCGTCGCCACGCATCCCCACAGCGACCATATTGGCGGCCTTGTTTCCATACTTGGGTGGTTTGATGTCGGATACGTAGTAATGCCGGACATTACGCACAATACAAACACCTTTGAGCGATTCCTTGATGCAATAGAAAATAATGATATCGATGTTATATTTCCAACCCCCGGGCAAAGCATCACCGCCGGTATAATAAACTTTACCGTGATTGCCCCTCCCAACCCGCACCCAGGCCCGCGCGGCAACCCTAACAACGCCTCTATCGTCCTACGGCTCGAACATGGGCAAAACTCATTCCTGTTCACAGGCGATGCCGAACAGGAGCTGGAGCAGTGGATGGTAAACAGCGGCATAAATTTATCTTCATGTGTCTTGCAAGTACCGCACCACGGCAGCCAAACTTCTTCTTCCGAAATTTTTTTGGATGCGGTAAACCCATCAGATGCGGTAATAAGCCTTGGTTTAAACAACTCGCACGGGCACCCTCATCAATCAGTTATAAACCGCTTAAACGCACGCAACATACGTATCCACCGTACCGACCAACTTGGAACAATAAGGATGATAACCAATGGAAGATATATCCGCCTGCTTAGGTAATGGTCCCCCGACAAAAATTTGCCATGCAAAATTTTGCCGCCCCCTTAAAAAAGGGGATTGCGACACCAGCCTTGCGGAAAGGTTTAATTGGTGTCGCAATAAATTTGTAGTAGACCGTATAGAGGCAGGCCAAGCAGTATTGGAAAACTCCGCCACATTGGAGATAATAACTATCCCGCTGACAGGCCTGCCCCCAAATACCCGCCCCGGTGATACTTTAATAAGCCAAAATGGCCGCTGGTACTTCGACCATGCCGAAACCGAAGCCCGCCGACAACGCATAAATGAGCGGTTTGAAAAAATTAAAATAAAAAATAAAAAAATGTTTGACAAATTATGATATGCAACGTATAATAGGTCATGAAAAGGATGCACCCCCCCTAGCATCCTTTTCTTATACCCTTGTGGCGGAATTGGCAGACGCGCCGGATTTAGGTTCCGGTGGGCAACCGTGCAGGTTCAAGTCCTGTCAAGGGTAGAAATCAAGGCTTTCTGAGAAATCAGGAAGCCATTTTTTTGTCCTTTTTTAGGCTTGTCTAACACTTTGTCTAACACATCAACTGGTTGCCATTTTCAAGTTTTGAAATTGTGTGTTTAGCTTGTTTGCGATATTCACTTTTGCATCCATGTCTAAATTAACATAGATGTTCATAGTCGTGCCAATATCACTATGGCGTAACCAAGTTTGAATATCTTTCAAGTCAAACCCTAGCCCTTTTAAATAATATGCGGACGAATGGCGTAAATCGTGAAATCTAATAGGCGGCATATTATTTTTCTTTAGCAATAGCTTAAAATGTCGACTAACAAAATCGGGCAAAATTAACCGACCATCTGCATAAGTGCAAATGTAATCACTATCAACGTAGTCACTGGGCTGTAACGACATTAGCTCACACTGCTTGATTTTCCATTTCTTTAATTCAGAAGCGAGAATATCAGTCATGGGGAAAACGGTGTGGCTGCTGTTGTTTTTCGTCCTGTCATGCTTGTAGAGGTTGGTTGCTGTTTTGACTACAGTATGCCTAATCGTTACTGTGCCTGCATCAAAATCAATTGCATTCCATTTCAAGCCCAAAACTTCACTACGGCGCAAACCATAAAACAGAGTAAGGCGTATAACCAATTCAAGTGGGTCATTTTTGGAACATTCAAGAAGCTGCTCTATCTGCTTTTCGTTGTAGTGCTTTGCCCCGGTAAAAACAACTTTCTTTGGTGCCTCAATTCGCTTGACCGGGTTATAAGCGATAATATTTTGCTTTACCGCACTATCGAAACATTTAGAGAGGTTTGCTAAATGTTTTCTAACCGTATTTGGTGAAAGTACTTTGAGCTTCTCGTTTACATATTTTTGAATATGTGCCGGAGAAACATCTGTGACCTTTTGCTTTGTCTTAGCAAAGTACGGCAGAATGTGAACGTCCAATATCATTTTGTACGCATCGTACGATGTGGGTGCAATGGTTGCTTTCATGGTTTCCAACCATTGCTCCATAAAATCGGTAAATTCAACATCACGATTAAGATTAACGCCACTTGCGGTATACATAGCCAGTAATTCTGTTAGTTTTGCATCTGCCTTTCGTTTGTTATTTCCCTTAATAGGGATTTTTGTGTCAATCCACTTTAGCTTACGCTTGCCGTCGTTATCGTAAATATTTAACACAGCATAGTAGTTTGACCTGCCTTTTTTTATTTGAATACTTCCTGTCATGGATATCTCCTTTCAAAGTAAAAGCAACATATCCATGCAATACTTAACAATGCAAATATAGCATGGATACGTTGCATATACAAGAATTCACTAGACGGTAAAATATCTGTTAAGCAAATGTAGCTTGGGAATTTTATAAGCTCGCCCGATTTTTATTGGGTTGCCAAACTCTCCACACTTCATTTTTTTGTAGATAGTTTGTTGCGAAGCTCCGAAGATGCTCATTAAGTCCTTAACACTTAATAAATCTTTATATTCCGTGAGAATTGTATGATATACGCCACTTGGCTTTTGAACTAAGCTGCACATAAGAATTAACCAAAAGCGCTGTTATCGTCAAACCAGAAGCCTTGGAACACAGTACCCTCATGTGTTATAAAACGACCTCTAGCATCACTGGAGATATTGTCGCTGGCAGATGTGTTATCAAGAATTATCTGCGATAAAACATTATCTGCTCGACCACAAATGCGGTAATTAATGTTGTTTTTAATCTGCCCTTGTAAAATGTTCGCATCTGGGCGTTGTGTAGATAAAATCAGATGCAGTCCAAATGCTCGACCTTGGCGTGCTATCGTTGCCAGTTTGCTTTCAATACTAGAAACAACCTCTTTTTGGGTTTTATCTAATCCGGTTTTGTCTAGTATTTCTGCAACCTCGTCACAAGCAAATATTTGACGTTGCAAATTTGACTTTGTTTTTTGATTGTAAACATCAATGTTGGCACATCCCGAATTTTTGTGTAATACTTTTCTTCTCTCCAATTCTTTTGTCATACAGTCCAGTAACTCTAGCAATTCTTTTTCTTGCGTAACTATTTGACAATGCTCATCCCATGACGGTGGGAAGTCTACACCGCCTTTAAAGTCTGCAATGTAGGCAATTGCATCTTTTTTTATGCATTGATAAACAAGAAGCTTAAGCAGTACACTCTTACCGGAGCCAGTCGAGCCACCTAATAAAATGTGAGGAATTACGGATAAGTCAACGGTTTCTACTCCTAGCAAACTTTGACCTAATGCCAATGCAAAATTGCCTTTGGGTAAATAACTATCTTGCCAATTAATTACTTGTGGCAGAACATTTTTTGCAGAAACGACACTAAGCAAGATGTGACGCTTATCTTTACCGCATCCGACTTCTTTAACATTCACGTTTACCGCTGATTCAATTTTAGAGCGTTTGTCTACCCAATCGCTGTATGGTATGCCAGAAGATATAAACTCCAAGATGGTTATTCTTTCGTCAAATTTGCTAACGCTTTTTCCAATCAGCAAAGGTGCTTCACCTGCGCTGTTGACTAAACCAATTCGCAACAAGTTACCTTGCATTGATTTACTGCCAAGTGGCGTACCGAGCCGTACAAGTAATAGAAAAAGGGTAATTATCGCACCTAAGATTTTTGCAAACTGTATTGATATTTGCTCCAATAAAGGCAATTTATCTGTTATTTGGCCTGTATCGAGAAGTGAGTTTGTCAACTCTCTCACAGCTTCGATATCAACAAACCATAGTGCAAATATTACATATATAATCAAAAGACTGGCTTTTTTCCAATCCTTAATCACACCGAGACAGCCCCTACCAAACCGCAATAATATATAGCTGCGCTTGGCTTCACTGTTGAGTTGTTCACGTTCGTTTTTTAGCATAGGCGAGTGCCCCCATTCGTTTTTTGAGTTATTGTTCCATCCGCCGAATATTCAACAATATTGTTAATACGTCGCAGAAACGCTTTCCAAGTTTCAGGTCTGTTTGTTTGCACAATTTTATATTGAGAGTGCAACGGAGTATTTGATGTTATATACACTTTGGTAAAGCAAGCGACCTTGTCGCTATATCTTGCAGGCAGCCACAGGGGGTATATATCAAGGTAGTTGAGCATGTCTTCAATCGGAATTTGTGAAAAAAACTCCTCAAAAACAAGAACATCTTGCCCCCAATACCTATCAAATGAAATCCCTTGCCCCAAACGGTAATTAGTAATCCGGCATATATCTCTAGCATTGTGTTTTTGATATATGCCGTATGTCTTACCTGCACCGCTTGCCCCAAAGATGTAACTAACCTCTAACTTGCGATTTTCACGCAAATACGTTTCATACAGTAGTGTTTGGCGTAAGAGGTCAACATCTTTTATCCGAAATGCCATATTGGGCGTACTTTTAATAATGTCAACCGTACTCATGCCATCCTCAACGTTTTGTATAAGTTGAGCCATTTTCGGGCTTTTTTCTGCTATCTCACTGGGGAGACTTCCGAACTCAAAAAAGCTACCTTCAACAGATGTTTCTGCCTTGTCGCTATCAGCCCATTTTCCACTCTTAGCTATATAATCCCTGTTATCTTTTGCGCTCCCATACGCTTTATCGATGTGTGCAGTTGGAAAACGGTTTTTTATAGTTGAAAAGCGTATAGGCGAAGCGGATAACAAAAATATATGCGTATGAAAAGTTCCTGTTTTGGATATTTCGTCAGCCATACAGAAATAGTCCGGAAAAAACAGTTTTATTTTTTCGGTTATAGTATTATGGTCAAATCCGCAGTCTAGCGGATTGTTTATTGTTAATAACCATTTTCGTGCTTGCATATTGTTAGACATGTTTTATTACTCCTTTATTGTGATACATGCTACATGCGTAGCCATAGGGGTAATACTAGACCCTATGGCATAGGGTGGAATCACGCCGACGGG
>Ga0131853_10024040_pt1 | contig 10996 bp, 3 predicted proteins | sample TergutLab28metaG_FD_92764 | JGI IMG/M metagenome (GOLD analysis project Ga0131853, IMG submission 92764) | Labiotermes labralis P1 segment gut microbial communities from Petit-Saut dam, French Guiana - Lab288 P1 (version 2) (version 2) | ecosystem: Host-associated > Arthropoda: Insects >...
CGTAAAACCTGACTTTTGTGACAACATCGTTAAAGCTTGCAGCGTTCTGCACGATTATGTAAGGAAAATGATGGCATTCAGTTCGACGACACTTTGTATGAATGTCCCCTGGAAAGTGCAGAGACTGCCGGAACAAGGGGCAGCGTTAGAGGTATTGCTGTAAGACAGTATTTCGCAAGGTATTTCACTTCGCCACAAGGGTCAGTTCCCTGGCAGTACGGTAAAATGTAACAATTGTTTCTTGTCAGCAAGGACATTTCTTTCATGGAAATAAGTTTCACAAAATACATTCTCTTATGTCATTAAAATTTTCCCTCCGTTTCCTTTTCAAAGTCTGATTACAGGTGTAACAGTTTCGAGAGTGCGTTAACAGTGGGAGCCGGGTGATTTTTTTTTTTATTTTGACCAAGTTTCACACCCATACAAAACAACAGGAAAACTGTAGCTCTGTATACTTTAATCTTTATATTCTTGGATAGCAAACTGGAAGACAAAACATTCTGCACCGAGCGATAGCAGGCATTCTGTGACCTCCATCTGCATTTATTTCCTTCCTAAATAGAATTTTGATTCGTTAATCTTGTTCTCAAATATCTGAAATGTTCCATCATTTCAAAGGAACTATTATCAGTCTTTATGTTGTGACTTCGTCCTGCATTTTGATCTCAAGACATGACCATGTACTTAGTCCCCCCCCCCAGCATTTACTTCTAGGCCAATATGACTTACAATACAAACTTCGCACCACAATTTATCCTTCAGATTTCTGTCGCTGTAATCTTTCAATTTTTAATTATACAAAGGTGGTCTTCTCTCCACCTCGCATATTAACTTTTCTATGCCCTCTATGATAGACATAGCCGCATACCTTAAGACACAAGGCTTGTGCACCTTATTGCAGCTAGTAAAAGAAATATTTAGTTGCCAGTGCGCGCATGCAGAATGAAACACGTGCGTCCTATCGTTATCAGCAACAGTTCTGTTGCCTCGAGAAACGGTCAGGCTGCAACAGGCAGCATATTTTTTGTTGCTGCAACAGAAAAGTTGGCAGTACGCGCGCTCCCGTATAAAGCAGTGTTCTCCATCCGGGCAACTAAACAGTTGAGCAACTAAAGTTGCCACTGCGCGCCTAGCCACAGAAACCAAGATCAATTTCAGTAGAAACCATTTACGCTTAGATCTTCCAAGTAAAATTTCCCACTTCAAGACTTCTAACCGGAACCCTGAATGCGTTTGTCATCTCTCCCATGAATTCATCCTAACATTATTTAGTTAACAAGTAAAAAACCGTCAAAAGAACTTAATTTTGTACTTATTATAACAACACGTTTCGATCCCAAAAGGTTATCATCAGGTTAATACTTGCTAAAGCACTTACAAAAATATAATAATGAGATCTCATTATAGCAAAAGCAATTTATATCTTTTAGTGTTCTATCAACTGTTAACCTGATGATAACCCTCTGGGGTCGAAAGGTGTTGCTATAAAATCACCATAAATAACGGTGCGTTGGCGTTAAATTTGATATTTGTGTGAAAGCCAAAAAGGCGAAAGGAATTCACTCATATAGGAACACCAAAAGAAGACTATACAGTCTGCCTCATCCTGGTCACCAGCAAGCAGCATCGTCGGTGCATTATACCACAAGCTGTAAACACAGTCTAGTGCTCCTGAGGATGGGCGAAATTATCGCCCGAAACATGTTGAGCTGACTGAAATTATTAATAAACCGTTATTGTTGCATTTAGATGGTTGTTTATATCATAGTGTGTTGACGGGTTTTACTTATTAAGAAATTACACGAAAACACAACGGGATATCTAAGTTTAAAAAATTAACAATATTTAGTAAAAAGTACAAATTACAGAATCTCTAATTTATTCCGGGGACCGCGGTAGCTCAGTGGTTAAGGTGCTGTGCTACAAATCGGAAGGTTGCTGGTTCGATCCCAGCTGGTGTCAGTGGATTTTTCATTGACATAAAATCCTTCTGATGGCACTATGGCCCTGGGGTCGACTCAGCCTCTAACAGAAATGAGTACCAGGAACATTTCCTGGGGGTAAAGGCGGCCGGTGCATAAGGCTGACAACCTTACCACCATCCTGTGCCGTTGTCACAAAATCTGGGAACCTCAACTTCCTGGAATTCTCTGGGCCACTCCAGGCCTGTAACGGGACTGCTTTATCTAATATTCTAGCCTCCCGCCTCTTCCTCACTCTTGGATTCAGTTACTGTACCCATACCCTCTTCCCATACGCCCTCGGTCTGCGGAATGATTTAAGGGAATTCAAGAGTCAGTGCTTGTGAATGCAGTCCCCGTCTCCAATCCGTCATTTGGTTATTGTACAGTCTGATGTCATGTTAACTCCAAGGTCCCTTACGCAATACGTAAGAGAAACTGTTCAAATTTGTCGCAACTGCCAACTTTTACATCAAATCACTAACCGTCAGTCCAGCAGCCACTTAACACGGGCGTAGTGATGTAAGATGTTTTTGGTGAATTACTCTACAACCCTGTCACGAACTCAGAATACGCCGTCGGATGGTAGGATGAACCACGAGTGCTAAATGTGTAAAGTATCCGTCGTGGCATTTTCCTTAGGCAAATGCCAGCATATAACTTGACGAACCAGAATATCTGAACCGAAATCTGATACCGGCGGCTTGCGATTACGAAGCAGGCCTACCACCATTCGTCCATGACGTTCGGTGTGAAGGTACGACCGTCTGGTGTCTTCTGTCGCGTGTAGCTACAGACACTTGTACAGGCCATCTTTCATGTACGTATTTTCACTCTGTGTCGTTTTATCTTCAGATGGTTTTCGGTAAAGCTAGGTTTCTCCTTAAAAGGCGCCTTTTAGACAACGGTTTTTGACAGCGTCGGACATGTAGGATGTGTTCTTACCGGCTGCACAACTACGAAATACGTACTTGCTGCGTCGCTACACAACATTCTGACGTCTATGCGATAATGGCGATTAGCATAATGTGCCTTAGGTCTGGCGCACATCCACAATTCTGGTGACGCAAAACAGAGCGCCTCCGTGACACGTAAAATAGTCTATTTGTCAATCAGAGACAATAAACATTGAGATTGCGTCATGCAGCTGTGATTGAAAAATTTACAGTCCAGTGACGGTCATACGCGCCAGTTATTTTCGTTTTGTGAACACGGAACATCTACACGTTCCGTGTGATTCTGACAGCAAAGTCGTCTTCACTAAAAGCTTTGTCTTCGTCGCGGAGTTGAAGATTCAAGTCTTCTGGTACGTGATGCAGTGTTGATTCAGCGCCTAAATAATCAAATATCTGAGATTACTCATACCCTGTAGATGGAGGCAGAAATTTCCTCCAAAACGCCCTAGTTACTACCAGTCGACACAATGTGACATCCCAAGATCTAAATACTTACGTATTCTAAAGTTGAACGGCAGGCGTGAATTAGGCGCTAATTTGGAGATACATATAAATAAGAAACTGTTAGTTGCTAAACGATATTCTATGTTGTGGTATTCTGAAGATGTTACACAAGTATTAGACCGTATACGCACTTCCACATACACACAACGGTACTCATAAACCACCTCCTTGAGACTGAAGATCTGATTGCCACTCAACTACCAAAGACATGCTCCTCCTTTTACGGAAACCCCATATTTCATAACCACGGGCACAACAGCCCGCTATTGTACACTGTCCTCTGCCAGATATATCCAGTTCACATCTTCACACTACGTTTATGCAAGATTCATTTTAGTATTAATCTCTTATCTTCGAGAAGTTTCACCAGGAGTTCTCTTGTCATCTTGTTTGTTGACTAAAATGTGACACGCAGGTAAACATCGCTCCATCACCACCTTAAACTACAGTGTGGCCCACAATTTGCAACAGAATTCAAAGAAGAAAAGTTAATAAAAGAATACGACGCTCCGCCGAGTAAAATACACCAAATCATACGTTCATCACAGCACGAACTTACACCAGAGCACACGAGGACCTAAACCTAACAGCAGTCTTTATATATACATTTTTACAAATAATTTAGGTCTTATACTTTTATATTCTATATTTAGGTTTTAACATTATAAAAAAAAGTACTGACTGTAAAGAAGGGCCCCCATTGATTTCATTATATCTTACTTTATAAGGTTTTTGTGTTGGCATGCCTGTGGATGGCCTAAGTACAGGTCGAAACATGTAGCCAACACGTAAAGGCACGACTTGAATCAAAATAAACATATGTTGTGTTGGAATGAATAATTGTAGCTTATCTGTAATCCGCGATTTTATTCACCGAGTCACGTGTTTCATTCATGTTTTGCAGCTAGTTTCATCAACAGGCGCCCAGAACTGACTTCTTGTGTTTGTGTATAGCTTATCTCTAGGCTAGGGGTTGGACTGTCGGTTTCCATTCCCTCCGGGATGTCTCATCGCCATTGCCTTCAGACCGCCTGTGGAACCCACCCAGCATCCTACCTCATGTATATCAGAGGTAAGGTAGCCGAAGCGCGAGGCTTATCCCTCGCTCCTTCTAGTTCTGCGATGAATAACTTTTGTAGCTGTATCTGCATTTACCGAACGCCTGTCATGGCGGATATTTACTTAAGCACAAGAAATGTTACCTTTAACTTTCAGTACCCTAAAATACGGCTGCAACAGGCCTATCTGAAACAACGGTAGGAACCAGCTTGAGTTTTAACAAGATGCTTCTGTTTTTATTAGTATCGGCTGATACGGTTGTGGGAATGACATGTGGTATTATATATGGCGTATTATAAATAACATGACACCACAGTTCAATATTGGATTATATATTTGTAACATTTTACAAAGCATTTATACCGTTATTTCAGATAAACATATTTTGCAAAATATTAATAATATTCAATACCATATTCTGCCTTCTAACTTTAGGAAGATAAAAATTTAAGCAATAAAGCAACAATGCTACGATTTCTCCTAACCATTGTTGTTGTGGAGAAGAAACAATGCATTCTGTGTGTACTGTTGAGTTAGGTGTCACAGTCAACAAAGTAAAAATGTGGAGTATTGTACAAAAATGATTTACGGCGAATTTATGTCGCCGGCAACAAAGAAACATCGTAGTTACTGACGTGAATTGCCCGTCGGTTTTGTATGGACCTAACCTAATTTGGAATTTCTCGACAGATGTTCATAAAAATCCCCAATGTCGAACTTCAAAGAGATAGTCCAGTGAGAGTTGTGTTGATGCATGTGGCCAGACGGACAGACAGACAGATATGATGAAGGTGACAGGCGCTTTTCGAGACTGTATGACCGCGCCTAAGAAGAAATCTCCGCGAACCACATTTTTGACAACCACCGATCTAAAGACTGTCTCCATTCTTGAGGTAAGGAAGTTCTGGCGCGGTTTCAGTTAGACGCCGCAATGACAGCAAGTGCGCTTTTCTCACACAGATTCAACGTCGAAGTAGCAATGCAGCCAAAACTTCGTGGTACGGGAAGCTCGCAAATTAAACGATACTCCTGGCAAAGCAACTTGTACACACACACACACACACACACACGACTCTCGGCCAGTGACGTTTCTAGGCTGCCAGCGCACCATAAATAACGACATCGCGGCGCGGTTCTAGTGCCACGTGTCGATAAGGTCGCAGGTTGTCCATCCCTGCCCGGGGAATGTTGTAAAGCGGTACAATTATGTAATATTTTCAACAACTCTGTAAAGCTTTAACGCAGATAAGACGCGGAGGAGGGGCGCCATCTTGAGCAACCTGAAGTATCATCGCCGTCTGTCTGTTTTTCTGTCTGTGCTTGTGTCTATCTGTCTGTCTGTCTGTTTGTCTGTCACACAGTAGACGACCTTTGATCCCTTGACATGCCGCTGTCGAGACCCTGTAATGTCAGCAGCGCTGTACGCTCCGGTTGTGACGTACGCTGTCATTACCAATCTACGCAATTAATAGCGGTCACGGCTCGAGAAAAGATAAATAACATACAAAACACCAGATTACACCGCACGATACGCCCGCCAATGATGGCGCCACCAGTAAGTCAATTTAAAAAGAAATGTCAGTTAATTATCCGCCCGTCATAATGTAGCTGCTTGGTCTGAATGTGTTCATTACTAAGCCAATTACTTTCTTGTATTCTTTATGCATGTATGTCTTCCCCCCCCTTATTTCCCCCTCCCCCGCCCCCCCCCTCTCCAAGAGCCCTTGTGAACAGATCGGAAAGCAGCAAGGCAGTTGGCCAGCCTGCGCCATTAAGGTGATGGTATTGGCGATCCCAATTATTTATACAAAATGGGGTGCTGTATGTGGGTGCCTATTAATATGAGCTGACAAACCTTCACGTTCGGAAAGATTATCTTCATTTTCCGGTGGGCTTCTTGTGTGGGCCGGATAAAACATAGTTTTATTTGGGCCTTACAGCATTTAAGCGACTTTACGATATTATCCTGACCTAAGGGCAGATTATAATAATTTTCCGTGCTCTTCTTTGAGATTCATACGCTTGTTTCTAAAGTTGACTTCTGTCTGCAATCAGATGAAACATTATCGGATTTACACTAGTTTCAGTGCTTCAATACCGACGTCACTAGTAGTCACGAAGAAGAGGGACACCTGCATTTATTAAGTTACAGTCGCTAGGCAGAATAACAATATTGTACAGCTGCAGTCACAACATGTGCAGGAATTCTCAAATTTAAATATGCGGGCAGAGAAAATGATGTCCCCTTTATACGCCAGGTTTACGTACAGTGTGCCAAGAACGCCTACAAATATTACCCATGCATCACTACACCAGCGGATTACCGTACATAAAATTTGGAATCGCGTATAATTAGAGTGCAGTGCCCAAGCGACTCGCCACACAAGAATATTTTCTGGTGCCGAATCAGACCATCACTGTTACGTAAACTATCAACGAACTGCATGGTTCAGTGTTCTTGAGTTGTTGATAGGAAAGCAGCTAGTCAACATTTTCTAACATCTTACGAAGCTCGAAAGATTTATCACTTTTTCACATACTCCTGACATCTGACCCCATACTAAGCAATTATAATGCAGTTAACGACTTCGTAATCTATTCATTTGAAATATTGTTAATATTGCCCTCTTTTACAAAGTACAAGTGTGTTCATCATGAGACCTCCTCCAGGATGACCGCCATGACTGCAGGATGCCCGATCAAGATATTCCTTACTGTTTCAACACCGTTATTTCCAAAGTCAATCCTTATAGCGTTGTTCAGTTAATTCGAAATATGATTCATTGTATTAAACAGCCTGTCACGAGAAGCAGACAGTTTTTTTGGTACCATGACGCAACAGCCCCCAGTGGGCCAAGGCCTCCTCATTATCGAAGATTCACGATAACACTCAGACACACCACTCAGTAGGACTCCTCTGGACGAGTGGTCAGCCCGACGCAGAGACCTCTACCTGACAACACACAACACTCACAAGTGACAGACACCCATGTCCCCAGCGGGATTCGAACCCACAAACCCAACAAGCGAGCGGCACTAGACCCACGCCTTAGACAGAGCGGCCATTGGGATCGGCAAGTACTTGGATAGCTGGTAAAAAAATTCCCAAAGCTGTTTGGAATCCGCAGACTCGTTACGAGTTTACTGCCACGCCATATTGCCACAATGTTGCATCATTCCATTATCTAAACTTTAATTAAAACTTTTCACATATGTGCATGAGGACCTGAAGTGGGTTTCGTCACGTTCACACATTGGCAAGGCTCAACCCCTGCCATGTTATATTTTCTCGAGTTTTCTTTCCACCGGAAATAATATATTTTATTCAAAGATTTCCAACCACTGCAATTTTCTCTTGAATACAAGCCGAAAGTACGAACGTGGTAAATAACATTCAACTTCGAAGCGATGTCTGCCTTTCCTTATCACCTGCAGAAATAATCCATCTCCCTACATGACCCTTGTCACTGACATAAAATCCTTCCGATCGCGCTATGGCCCGGGGGTCGACTCAGCCTCTAACAGAAATGAGTACCAGGAGCATTTCCTGGGGGCAAAGGCGGCCGGTGCGTAAGGCTGACAACCTTACCACCATCCTGTGCCGTTGTCATGTAATCTGGGAACCTTAACTTACTGGAACCCTCTGGGTCACTCCAGGCCTATAATGGGACTGCTTTACCTTTATCTTTACCTTTACCTGCATGACCCAGTTTCCTTCTTTTGTCACAGAAAGGAAAAACAGCCGTCATTTCGACGTTTTCGCACATGAATGTGTTAACGATTTGAAGCCCAGCGGTGCCTTACACACATCAACTGTTGAAACTGTAGGAAGCACTGCATAATTCAAAGTGGCGTATGTATATATTCCACGTGATTATTATAGTAAATATCAGTTACTTCAAGGAAAAGGTATGCAGTCAAACACAACTTAATCACTGAGGTGTATTTAATGACTGTGATGGAAACAACTACATGTTTCGGCCTGTATTGGCCATCATCAGGTTATCTAGGGAACTTAAGAGCTAGCTATATGCATGCGCGCGCGGTTTGTCAAGCTATGCGTATGTAGAGATCTCTACACCACGTGCGCGCGCATGCATATAGCTAGCCCTTAAGTTCTCTAGATAACCTGATGATGGCCAATACAGGCCGAAACATGTAGTTGTTTCCATCACAGTCATTAAATACACCTCAGTGATTAAGTTGTGTTTGACTACATACCTTTTTCTAGTTTCAAACACACAACGGGGATGACACACTTCCTAGATCAGTTACTTCCCTGCACAGCATTTACCAGTGGGTCATGCCAATAACCCGAACTATTTCATCTGTGAGGTATGACACTGTTTTTATATTTAATGAAGTGGCTTCCGGTCTTCAGTACTCGTGGAAACTGCTCTTGTTTGCTCGGGAGTAAAACTTTGATCTAGAGATCGTGTGTGGGGGAATGCCCTGTGACCGGGCGAAAGCAGCGGAGAAAACACGCAGGCCCTGTCTTATTCTGCTGATCTCCATTTGTTACATATTCAGGCCATAACAAGCCCGAAGCCAAATCTAAGCACAGTTCTGTCCAATTATAACACACCAGAAACTACCATCTTGCATATCAGAATTAACTCTCAAGCACAAGGCACGACTGCACTTTAGTCCAAGTATTTGTAACTGCAATATATCGATTACTGGCCATAACCAAGTAAAGGTCTGATAACCCCATGCGAAACCGGTGCCAAGGCCAAAGTTTTATTCCCGAATCACCACCAGTAGTAGTTAGGAGTTGAACGAAGTTATCTTTCCGGGTTCACGAATGGTTATCATTACGTGGAAAACTTACGAGTGGCGAAAACGACGATTCTATTCATGTGACGGTTCTGGTTTCTCACTAACCTGTAATATTTCTGGGGAATCTTCTATCGCCTGGTAACGCCATATTTGTTTGAAAACGGGCTACCTGAAACAAGAATTCAATAAAATTAGAACGTTTCCATTTTGTTTATTTGTGCTTTGTTTACTGACACTCTCGGCTTAGACCACAAAACGCCGAATGTTGGGAAGATGCAAAATAACAGTTGGACAAGTTATAGGAGGAAACGGTCAGGGAATGATTTCAGGAACTGTCTGTATATCATGTGGCAGACTGAAGAAGCCCTAATAGTCAGGACATTCATCTCAGGGTTCAGGAAATTCAGGACCTCCCCAGTATGAAGAAATACCAATAACTCGCAAAGACCAGATATTTAAAAATATATGTAATTCGAGTGTCTCACACAAGGTTTATTATATATATATATATATATATATATATATATACATATATACATACATCTAAATGATATTTAAAAGACAATGGCAACCAAATGTTTCGGATTTCCTTTTTAAGCCACCTTCAGGGCGCAACTTTGGATATTTCAATATACAATTGACACTGCTTTTATGTACGAGATCTCGTTTACATCAATTCAACGGCGATTTAGCTTTGGGAAAAGCCAGAAGTCGCAGGGATGAAAATCTAAGCTGTAGGGGCGCTGACAGACCTGGATAACGTGATGTGATGTGATGCTTTGTCAAAAAAAAAAGCCTGCACGACAGCTGTAGAATGGGCAGGCACATTATCGTGATGAAGCTGATCTGCTGGCACGGCCATTGTGAATGCGACAGTCACACAGTACAAAAACTCTGTCAACTGCGTCTCACTGCCGACTGACTAGCCCCACGAGAGAGTGACTCTTCACGGATGAGCAGTAAGGTCTCCTCTGACTGGTTGCCACGTCACATGAAGGCCACGCGACCGGTTATCGGGATATTCAAAATGGCTGAATACTTTTCGGACAGCCCTCATACATAAAAGAGAGCTCAGTTGAAATCCGAAGCTCCAACAAAGAGGATGTGATCGGTCGCAGCACGAACGCCCCGTCGCCTGTGCTATCGTCCAGCAGTATTCTCCCACCACCATCATCAGCTTGCGCTTTCACTGCCGCGAGGAAAAAACTTTGGCGCACATTTTAAAAATGTTATTAATTCAAATTTTCATTTTGTAAAAAATCGCGTATATCTGAAATTGCGTTAAGTTGGGGAATGGCTGTACAAGGGAAGTTTTCACTTTATAAAAATCGCGTATATCTGAAGGTGTGTAAATGGGGGAGTGTCTGTACAAGGCAGAAAGGAATTAGGCGATAGTCACAGCGAGCCACAAGGTAGGCTAGCTACATACCGACCGGGATGGTTTTGTGCAGTCTTATAGTAAGTTCTGTTAGTACTGCAGTGGATACCAGGACATTGCCAGATCGCAGGGAATGAACATGCCGATGCACTGGCCAAAAAGGGCGCCAAAATTACACAAACACATATTAGAGAAACATCCTACCACTTTATTAAACCACATCTTAAACAGGTGTTCCAAAGTGTATACAGACATGAACTGGAGACAAAGTTATCCCAAAGTGTATACAGACATGAACTGGAGACAAAGTTATCCCAAAGTGTATACAGACATGAACTGGAGACAAAGTTATCCCAAAG
>Ga0131853_10024041_pt1 | contig 10996 bp, 4 predicted proteins | sample TergutLab28metaG_FD_92764 | JGI IMG/M metagenome (GOLD analysis project Ga0131853, IMG submission 92764) | Labiotermes labralis P1 segment gut microbial communities from Petit-Saut dam, French Guiana - Lab288 P1 (version 2) (version 2) | ecosystem: Host-associated > Arthropoda: Insects >...
GGAATATATTTTAAATAAAATACGTAAAAACACATTTTTACGTTTTGTTGACTGTGCATCCGAATACAATGATAGTCTTTTTTTTACCAACTTGATGCACAAATTTGGTGCTGTGGCAGCATGTCTTGTTAACACACGACATGCTGCCACAGCACCAAATTAGTATAACACTGAGTGTTTTAAACTGTAACTTTAGCAAGGAACAAAGTATGCTCCCTGAGGATGATCTATGATCGAAACACGTAGGAGCGTTTTAAGTGTCTTAATGTAAATTTTAGATTATTAAAGACTATATATGTGCATCTGTTGGTGTGTTACTTAAATAAATTGTTTCTGATATCGTGTGTTGGCGATCGCTCGCAGCTTCTCGCTACACCGCTCTCTGCCTTGAAATTTCCGTTGTGCGTATTACGGCAAATTTATTTGGTTACGGCTATACGGACGTATTGTAAGCTGCGGACAGAAAAATGATCACGTTTAACTTATTTTTTATTTTTCCTTCTGTTGCATTCATTCTCTGGAATTATGAAGTAAGTAGTAATGCTGCCTTGCAAAACCTGGACAATGCAGCGTGTTTCGCCAGATCCTCACATCGGTGTCAAAAATACAGATATAGCTGCTGCTCGTGGTCGACTCAACTGCAATTCTTACACAAGGAGAGCGCGGTCACTGCAAAACCAGAATGTATATTTGGGAAAATAACGTGTAGCAAGATTATAAATATCGACTGGTTGATACGCGAACAAGAGCCGTCATTGGTGCTAAGTATGCTATAATTTCATGACAAATTGGCATAGAAAAGCACGCGCACAAAAAAAAACCTGATGCACTAAAAATTATGTGATAATATTAAATGCATTTTTGTACAAGCAACTATCCAGTCTGAAAATAAACATTATTTTTATAGGACTGGCTACGTCCTCATTAATGTTTTTGATGTTAGACTAAAAATTATATTAATAAGTCTGTTAGAGCCAATATGCGAATATTATTACACTCTAATGGCATGTTAAGTGATGTGCAGAATGTAGTAGTAGTCTTCACGGTAACATTGAGCAGTACCCAGAAGGTGTGATGGGCTACAGAGAGAGAACAATTTGACGAAGTGGTATCTCACATGTCCCTTGCACTATAGCACTATGAACATGGCTTACAAACAACATTCCTCAAACTACTGCAATCAATTTGGGACCGCGGTGGCACAGTGGTTAAGGTGCTGTGCTACCAATCGGAAGGTCGCTGGTTCCATCCCAGCTCGTGTCATTGGAATTTTTCATCCATATAAAATCCTTCCGATCGCACTATGTCCCTGGGGTCGACTCAGCCTCCAATAGAAATGAGTACCAGGAGCATTTCCTGGGGGCAAAGCCGGCCATCCTGTGTCGTTGTTATGAAATATGAGAACCTTAACTTCCTGGGACCCTCTGGGCCACTCCAGGCCTGTAACGGGACTGCTTTACTTTTTTTTACTGCAATCAATTTAAAATAATAAATCTTACGTAAATGAACGTTGTAATATTGCTAACGATAAAATGCTAAAACCTTATATAAACATACCGATTAATGTCAAGCGGTGCAACTAAAACTTGTTTCATCAATTATACAAGGGTACGTATTTTGTGGGCTACTTTAGAACCCCGTGACTACAGCACTCACTGTGATAAAAACCAATATTTGCGGGAAACAGTATACAGATATTTCATTATTAAAGATTTAATACAGAATAGATCTAACGAAAATAATGCATAAGGAGTGTCTTCTAGCTGTGTCTGAACGTACCCATTAATTAAACGAATTACTCTTCTGGTAATGTCTGTGCTATTCTGCACAACTTTCAGTCTACATGCACCAGTACCCAGTACTGTAGCAAAGCACTGTTATTGTTTGAAATGCATGACGATGGTGCACGGTGACGTCCAGGTTCGTAGTATGCATCATAGAGCAGTGTTTCTCAACCTTTGTGAGACCGCGGCACGGTAAATTCTTTTTTCATAAGACGAGGGCCCGGCCCCAACAGATTTATTCGTCAGTATCTTTCCAATTTTTTTTAAGTTCATACATTAAACTAACATAAGTATTAATAATTAATTATGGCATAATCGTAAAACGAGTATTACTACACTTATGTGTACGGTGTGGCATGTTGACAAATATAAAATTACATTTAAATTAGCTATCAATTCCAGGAGGATCTATCGCGGCTCGGTATAATTGATGCCAGGGCCCGGTACCGGGCCGCGGCCCGGCGGTAGAGAGACACTGCCATAGATTAGGAATATGAAATAACACAACAACAAAAATACTTGAAAATTCCTTGTGATTTGCAGTCTGTGCACATGTTTGTAAATTTCGTTGGATAGTCTATTTTTGTGCATGTTCTCATTCGGGTGTTTGTTAATTATTATTATCGTAATAATTTTGTTTTACTGAAGTGCATTCTGTAATTAATTACGTAAGTAAGACATCAACTGCATGAATTTCTGCGTTATAATTAAGGACAGTCAACTCTTAATCATCAGAAGACTTAATATAAAAACCTCCATTCAGCGCTCAACCTGACTGACTAACTAACTAACTAGTTCCGTAACTCCATACAGTGTAGTCCGTTCCGAGAAGCTGACAGTTCCTCAGCTACTCAAGAAATGACACGAAATTTACGAAACTCGAAGGCTCATTACCGTGTTTACAACAGCCCGCCACTTGTGTCTGTTCTGAACCAGATAAACTCAGTCCATCTCTTCTCATCTCATGTCTCTAATATTCATTTTAATATTATCCTCCAATTTAAGCTCTAATGTTCATTTTAATATTATCCTCCAATTTAAGCTCCGTTTTTCCAAGTAGTCTCTTTCCCTCAGGTTTACTCACAAAACGCTTGTATGCATTTTTTCGCCCCCCCCCTTCCCCCCCCCCTGTGTGCCCCACTTCCTGACCATCTCACACTCCTGTTTTATGTTCACCCTTATACTGAGTGATGATGGGTAAAAATCACGAGGCTCCTCATTATGCATTTTTTACAGCCTCCTGTTATTTCCTCCCTCCTAGACAGAAGTATGTTCCTCAGCTCCCAATTCTCGAAACTCCTCAGCACACCTTCTTCCCTTAAGTAGCATTCGTACTATTATTTACAATCTAAAATCAAAATTGAATGGTCAGGCAATACCAGAACCTAACATTACGACATATTGTGCATCTTTATCCATAAGTACAGACATTTCTTCATTTAATGGTAGGTTACATGGTTTCCACCGATGAAGTAAGCAGAACCACCTTTCAAAACACTATATTTCATTAACTGGTGTACGCATCAGTTTAATAACACGTCTTTGTCACAGACGTTTGGACTTTTGTGGGTTGTTTGACCGTGCACCTACATCATAAATAAAGTGAAATGCCAACTTGATGCAACAATGTAATTTATTGAAGTTTCTTTAGCTCGACATATTTCGGGCGCATACGCCCATCATCAGGAGCATTAGATGTTAAGTTGCAGCACATGGTTTTCTGTACCCAGTTTGTAGTTGGGTGGTGGTCCTGAGAGCCGCTGCGTGGGTCGTGTGTACAGTGCGGATGGTACCGTGCGACTCGCACGGTACCATCCGCACTGTACACACGACCTACGCAACGGCTACATCTCTGTAGGCAGCTCTACATGTTTCGAGTGTTGACACCCATCATCAGGAGCTCGTACAACTGTAAATACAGCTTCTGGTATTGATTAACCGGATGTACTATCATCCGCTCTCGTTGTTGAGTTGGAACTGCAGTTCTAACTCAACAACGAGAGCGGATGGTAGTAGACCCGGTTAATCAATACCAGAAGCTGTATTTACAGTTGTACGAGCTCCTGATGATGGGTGTCAACACTCGAAACATGTAGAGCTGCCTACAGAAATGTAATAAAACTAAATAAGTCGCATCTTGTTGGAAAATTATTAAATCAAATTGTATTTCCCACGTTCTATATCATTTCTAACCGATTTCAATTGATATTAATCCTTTACAGACGAAGTGAAGTCTTCTTCATTTAAAGACCCAGTTCGCGCCGCCGCGCAGCAAACACTTTTCATCTCGGTTATAAAAGCCACTCAGTTTATGCTATATGGGGCACAAGTCGCTGTTTGTTCTCAGATAAATACCGAACACATAATACAGTGCGGGCAGAATGTATAATTCTTAAGTGTGAAACCAGTTGGCGCACGTAACCAGTAGGCTTTAAGAGATTAAGTAAATTATATAACGTACGTTGAGGTTTCATTTCCTTTAAATGTTTTAGACAAACGAAACTGGCTCTCTAGCACGTCCTCGTGCAGCAACGAAATTAATCACGAATTTTCCCGCTTCCAGTGTAACCAATATTGTAAGGCCCAATGCTTCAGAAAGTTGTGATAGCGATGCAGATAGGAGTACCAATTTGTTTTTAAAAGGAATAAGATTTCCTGGCAGGATACCTTTACTTTGTACAACCCTAGCCACACCCTTTATGTTAAATACTTTATATATTTTGTATTTATTATGTAATTTTAGTGGCCACCCTGTTGTTAATGTTCCTAATAAATAAATTACTACCACTACTGCTGCTACTACTACTACTACTACCACCATCACCGCCACTACCATTACTACAACAACGTAGAAATTATAGTGTATTAAAATTTTGCAAAAAAGTGACGTTATCATAATTACAAGCCAATTTATGAATATAAAATAAATACACCGTGAAAATTAAGTAAAGTTATAATGGGAATTTCAACCTGGACTTTGTAAGCTACACTGCATTCTGACAGGTTAAGAATATCTGTCCCGGCGCCTGTTATATCTATAGTTTAATACAATGACAGTACTTCAGAACTGTACTAGTTGAATGTGTCTATTCATGTGCTGTATTAACTGTTTAAGCAAAAAAAAAATATTCGAATAAAGTAGAATAATTCACTGTTAGTCGTTTAAAAATGTTTTATCGGTCAGATATGCTGGCGTACAATGATGGTTATACACTGGCAGAAGAAAGAACACACTTATCATAATGTATGAAGAGGCTTACTGCCCACTTCTTAACCTTAGTGTGTTTTGGTATCGAAAATGCTATGAGTTGCAGATTGTGATTGTGTACTTTATCAACATTTCTCTATCTTATCTATACAAACTTATACATTTATTTGCTGCAAGCATTAACTTCTAGTTCTTTAAGCCAAGAAATTTATCCTGTCTTGTCATATTTGCGTGTAAGTTTTGTTTACATCATCACACTTTATACAATCATGTTTCACTTTAATGATTGGACAGGTCATATAAAAACAAGAGCTTAGCATGGATACTGCGGAAAAGGAAGATTATACAGGACATATCCGTAAGTCAGTTAACCTTATTTTCGTTGTACATTTTACGAACCGTTTAACTGACTTATGGCCACCCTATATTTAAGACGTCAGAAAACTTGTAGTTAACAGTATACATCAATATATATATATATATATATATATATATATATATTATTTCCTTACGTATAAACTATCGCCAAATAAAATTCGTGAAATATTCCTGAGGGACGTAGTTTCTTTTAGAAAGAGAGAAATATTTACTTCTGTACGTCTTAATGCACATAGACTTGCTATTTCATACAAACTGACAATGAAATGTTATGTCACTACTAACTAGGCCATATACGCTTGTGAGAAAATGATAATGATACCGACATAACGCATACATCAAAAGTGAACACTCAAATGTTAATATGTAATTTCCTGAAAGTTTTCACATTATTCGTCATTCTTCGACAAACAGTCAGTTACTCGAATTATTACATTCCATAATCTAACAAACTTTACCACACGCAGTTGTAACATACAATTGCCTAAAATATTACAATAAGACACAACATAACTATTTGTGTCAAGCGCCTGTTAGACATCTTTGCATTGTTCGTCTAATTAGGTTGAACAAAATGTCGAATGCTTCATTATGATCCTAACATAAAAATCATCATTTAACCATGTATATTTGCCACTAAGTGTACGTATTTGGAATCACACGTATCTCATTCTTCTCGACTGACGTCTGTGGCCTGATTGTGCAGTCAATACGTGTAGAGCTGTGTGTGGTGCCAATGAATTGCAAGGAACACTGGTCTTGCTTGCTTGCAATGTCTACGCAAGTACTCCTATTTGCTTAATGGCCTGATCGTGTATAGATACAGACACCGTCCGACCCTCACAATTTATCGTCCATACTTTTGCGCACGAAGTTACCACAAGAAAAAATGTAAGGAGCAACACAGATTATCTGCAGTTAGCAGAAGACTTAAATAAAGTACTTACTCTTACCCAGAATAAATTACGTATTTTAACGTTGCTGTAGGTTGTCAATCGGTTTCAAAGTACGTACGTTTTATTTTAAAAATCTACTAATCTTGTACAGGTCGTTTTAGCGCAGGGCACTTCATAATTAGGCACACTGTAATCAACAGATAGCTAAAGTAATTAACACACATATATGTCTCCAGTGCCGATGCCAGTGGCCGGGCGGTCTAAGGCGTGGGTCTGCGGCTGCTCGCTTGCTAGGATTGTAGGTTCGAATACCGCTGGCGACATGGATGTCTGTATGTCGTGAATGTTCTTTGTTGTCAGGTAGAGCACTCTGCGTCGGGCTGATCACTCGTCCAGAGGAGTCCTACCGAGTGTGGTGCGTCTAAGTGTGATCATGATTCCTCGATAATAAGGAAGCCTTGCCCCACTAGAGTTGTTGCGCCATGGTAAAAAAAAAATCTACAATATGCTTTCTTAATTAGGCGGTATTCTGAATTTGACCTATCAAGTAGACTATCTTAGAATGAATATTCTATTGGCATTTGTGTTAGGACTATATGCCTATAAATTCTGAGATAGTCTTCACTGAATTACTGATGTCTTTCTTAACTAGTCATACGTACTGGTACTGCTGTCACTGCCAGATACATAATGAAGCCTTGACTTTCATTTAGTGCCAGCGTAACCCTTGTCGGTCCAATGTCGAGTAAAACTCGACAGCCCTTTCCGTTGAACCAAGGAAAATGTCGATCTCAAATTGACACATTATTTTACGATGTTTTATGTTGGTCTTCCCTGGGCTGCCATTTAGAGGCCGCTTTTAGACTTTAAATATTAGAGATTTTCTGAAAAATTAATTTGGATCAGGTTGCTGAAATTCGCAGGAATACTTCGGACTTCAAAGGGTTAAAAACAGTCATCCAGAAAGTGAGATTAAACAGTGTTTTGTACATCATGGAGGGGCAGAACCTCTTGTCGCAGCTCTGTCCCACAGGTGTACCTCATTTGGAACTTTTGTCTTTGATGGGATTTTGTCTAACTGCACATAGGACACAATGAAGATTAGTCTCTCACCCAGACAAGCAAAAAAAGCGACGTTTCGTTGCGTCTGTGGTAGATATCTGTCCCCTAACCGCCGTACACCACAAAATATCCGTGTGCTAGATATGATAAATCAAGCACGTTGTTATGGACGGCCAGACCCAAACACTGGCCACATAACATTGCGCAATACTGACCAAAAAAAAGTATCCTGCGACTAGAAAAGGCGAACAATTATGTCGTAAAGAGAAAACAAGTATATATATTATCCTTATGCAGTAATAGCTAAACAGGGTGGAGGGAGGGAAAGTGTCGGTCACGATAGAAATAATTATTCGCTTAGATCCAGATTTAAATTATCTTAAAGCATGAAAACAGAATCAGCACTTCAGTGATAGAAATTTGGGCTATTAATTCATATCTGTAATTCTTATAATGAAAGCCAACGAGATGCACTATTTCTCAAATTTATTTGATAAAGTACTCTACATGTTTCGGACAGGTCCACTTTCTTCATCAGGAGTATTTCAACACTGCATACACTCAATAGGTATTTGTCATGCTAGTTCTGTTGGCGTCTAGTAGCGTGGTCAGGATGGACCATGCTAGCAGACAGCCAACAGAACTAGCATAACAAATACCTATTGTGTGGATACAGTGTTGAGATACTCCTGATAATGGACAGTGGACCTTTCCGAAACATGTAGAGTACTTTATCAAATAAATTTTAGAAACAGCGTATCTCGTTGTCTTTCATTATAAGAATACATCACGATGCACGGTCCTCTGAATGTCAAATTCGTATCCTTAAGTAAGACTAGTACTTAATATTGATACACACCTTCTCCATAACGGTCTGTGTTCACATTCACACAAAGCATAGACAAATAATTTTTTGGTTTCTAAAAGAATATGTAAAGTAAATTTACCCCTCTCCATGCCACGAATAGATACAGAAGGATCAGCGACATGGCGTTCTTTACCTGGGTAATAGATGGAGGTGAATGGTCAGCTTCATGCTCCAGCCGTTTTACTCCCGAGAAAAAGCCCCCGTACCCACTGAATGGGAGGCTAGGTGGACGCCAGAGCCCGTATGAACGGTCTTGCAGAAGTGCAACACAAGCAAAAAGGACGATTTCACGTTCGGGCCAGCTGTTTACGGTTCGGTTGCTGTTGCACTATTCACAGTGATGACAATATGAGGGACTACTTACATTAATTGGCAGTTAAAATAAAACGTTATAGGAAAAATGATGAGTTCCAAGAGAAATCGCAGTACAGAATGAATTGCTAAATTAACGGATTAATCGATAGAGATATCCAAATACGGTAAGCATTTCCTAATAATTACATTCTCAATTTATATTAAAAGTTCACTAAATACGCACATAATTACGTCATGATGTACACAACTATAACGTCTCTATATACGACAGTCTGAAGCCACTTGACAGCTTATACATTTGCTTGTGGTTTTCTACGGTGTGACGAGAGTACGATTATTAATAAGTCAGTTGTGTAGAATGCAGCCTGTTTGGTCGGGCCATGAAGCAAAGTACGGAGAGACACAAGTCCTATAGAAAGAAAACAGACCGTAACCTTCGTTGATGCACCACGACACATGCGTGATTCCAGGCTTCCGCCGCAAAGTAGCTGAGAACTGCGCTCTTCTGAGTTGTTATGCAGCGAGTAGTGGTAATTTCCACTACTTGTGCGTTATTATCCAAAAGAGCGCAGTTCTCACACAGTGTTACAGCTATCAGTTACTCCTGTTATACATTTAACCAGAAAACCCACATCTGTGAAGACTGTTGAACAAAAATACCTAGCCTAGAAGATAAACCAGGCAACTCATACCCACGAATGTTCTTACCATTGAGTAGGGCGATAATTCTTCAAAGAAATTAAGCTACTATCCAAGTTTTAAAATTGTAGAACATCACAAATTCTTCATGCAAAAACAGAAAAGGTGAACTTTCAAACAGCAGGCAGCTATCCGCTATTTTACAGAACCCCAAACTGTCACAAAATCTAATCCAGCAATCCAAAATACCGAATTGAATTAATCCGGGAAGTTAAAGCGATAGGAAAAACGTTAGCGCTTAACTGAATTTTCTTGGAATTTTCACTTTGAAAACCATGCTTTCCTTTAGCGTGAACAAAGGAGCAGTTGATAGCCTCTTTTACAATTATCAAGCAATTCTACGAATTGTAACATTACCATATCATTAGAATCTCTCATAACCCAGTCATAAGCCTCTTCGAAAAAATCTTACGCAATCCAGCGCACTCTGAAGTAATGTAGGTTGCATAACGCGATACTATCCCCACAATTTCCTCACTCTGACCAGTGGTTCTGGTGAAGCGGAAATTGTTTGCAAGGCTTTGTTTAGAAATGCCATGAAAACCGAAGCACATTTTTTCCATTAAATATGCTACTGTCAAAAAATAATGTAAAGTGAAACACAGGCGTCTGCAAATTAGGTGAAATCAGAATATACAAGTTTTATGTTTTAGGTTCTTGTGACTGTGCATCATGGAACGTAGGGTGAAGAGAGATAAACCAACAAGATGCAACTAATCCGATGTTTATTATCAAACTTCTATCTCAACATGTTTCGGGCATCACTATGCACATCATCACGAGAACAAGTCCGTGTATTACTGCATATGGTGTTCTGCACTGCTTGTGCTGGCTGTGGTTGTGTGGAGCTGGGTCGTAAGATGTGTGCACTGTGTGAAGTTTACTGTTCGAACAGTAACCTTCACACAGTACACACATCTTACGACCCAGCTCCACACAACCACAGCCAGCACAACCAGTGCAGAACACCATATGCAGTAATACACGGACTTGTTCTCCTGATGATGGGCATAATGATGCCCGAAACATGTTTAGATAGAAGTTTGCTAATAAACATCAGAATATACTAATTAAATTTTAACAACTATGTAGCTTTTCTTCCCAAATTAAGATTGTCCCCAGTTTCACACAAATTACACATGACGGCTGTTAACCTTATGAGACGCGATTAAACCGACAGCTATTTTGAACAGCTTTACGAAGTCCAACAGTGTGACAGGAGTAACTGATAATACTGAATGCGGACGATGTCAAAACATGGAAACTTGGTGGGAAAGTACCATAATCTAAATCAAATATTTTGATAGAAAAAAATATGGTAAATTTGTGATGTAAGTGTTAACTTTTATTCTTACATGTTTTAATGTTAATATTATTATACATATTTTTCTGTGATAATATAATCTACATCATGTACAAATAGTTAATGTTGCAATGCAGATACACTTACACATAGGTATAACATTCAGAGTATTTTGTTGGAGAAATTATACAACATTGTAATGACTGCATTCAAAATGTCAGTGAACTATAAATAAAAACGTAATTAAATAATACATGTACATATATATAAACCACTAACAGCTGTTTTTATTTTATTTTATATTTACGGTTTAATATCCTACATGAAATAAGAAAACGGAAGGCTAATTGGATTGGTCATATCTTACGTAGAAACTGCCTTCTAAAACAGGTTATCGAAGGAAAGATAAAGGGAGAGATGGAAGTGACAAGAAGACAAGGAAGAAGACGTAAGAAACTACTGGATGACCTTAAGGACAGGAGA
>Ga0131853_10024044_pt1 | contig 10995 bp, 8 predicted proteins | sample TergutLab28metaG_FD_92764 | JGI IMG/M metagenome (GOLD analysis project Ga0131853, IMG submission 92764) | Labiotermes labralis P1 segment gut microbial communities from Petit-Saut dam, French Guiana - Lab288 P1 (version 2) (version 2) | ecosystem: Host-associated > Arthropoda: Insects >...
GCACTGTAAACCTACATTTTCCTACTTTATGCTTATGATCCAAAGATGGAAACAATGTGCTATGAATGGACCAATTGCAAAGTATAATAAAATATTTTTTTCGAACAACTGTCAATGAGTTACTTTCGCGAAATTTTGTTTCCTAGTACAGAACACAGCAAGGTATTTAAAGCAATATTTGTTTTGTGTCTCTACGCAACACATTCTTGTATTTTTGTCAATAACGCTAAACTGGTCCATCGAAGGCTACCTTACTCTATATTATCTCATATATGGTAAGATGTTCGAAAACAAAATATATTGAACATACATTTGTGTTTTGATTTCCCAACAAAATTTGTCTCAAATATTTCTCATGCTAAGAAGAATTCAGCGACATACCATTATAATTTTTTCCCTGTGATGCTGCGGCCCAACGCGGGTCATGGTCTCTTCATCCTTGAGGTTTCTACATCACACACAACGACTCATCACAGTCGGTAGGACTCCTATGGATGAATGATCAGCTGGTCGCAGAGACGTTCACCTGACAACACACAACACTCAAAAGAGAAAAACATCCACGACCCCGAAGGAATTCGAACCACACTCCGAAGAAGCGAGCGGCCGCAGACCTACGGGTTAGACCGCCCGGACCCTGGGGTCGGACATTATAAGTCTGCACAGGTCCTTATATAAAGCACCTGTTATTCTTGTCAGATTTTAATGAAAATCGAATTTTCTCAACAATGTTGCAAAAATACTAAAATATCAACTTTAATGACAATCCGTCCAGTGGGAGACGATTTGTTCCATGCGGACGGACGGACACACAGACGGACGGGCGGATCGACAGATAGACAGACAGAGAGACATGACGAAGCTAACAGTCGCTTTTCGCAATTTTGCAAACGTGCCTGAAAATATTACCTCGGCCAGTTTCAGACCTTCCAGTACGTGGGAGATTTTTTTGATGTGTTACGTGTCACAGAATTTATTGTAAGAAACGAAATATTTTGGGCCTGTTTTAGGAGCTTGTTACTCAAAAAAGGAAAGCATTTACTTTCGAGATTAATTCCAGAAACTTGTTGGTTTTACGAAGCAATTGCAAACCACTAAAAATCTAAAAACGTACTCCCGGTATGTCAGTAAGTAATTTTGTTTCTATTGTTAAAGTAATTTGTTCGATATAAATTCTGAGTTCCTGACAGCTGTGAATACTAAGATTACGCCGTGTAGTTCAGTAGTTGGTAACACGTTTTAGAAGGAACTTCTTTCCTCAGAGTACAATGGTAACTTTATAGCAAATGGCAGCTTTAAATATCCGCGAACGGCGTAATCTAAATTTTACACATTTTAGAAGTTTCCTCGCATGCAGCTTTGGCTAAAGCGGGAAATAGACTTGAATTTGGTTAGATGTGGAAACTTACTGGCTTGATCTACTTGGTTGGCTGGTAAGAAAAGAAATGAAAATGTATTCTATGGATTTTGCTTCCAATCCGACAGATTCCAATTCGAAAATATTATTCTTCTCGGAGTAAGTCAGACCCCAATACTGTAACAGAATGCGGTTCCATACAGAAAAAGACAGCATTCTAGCGACAGATCCAGGGCACGACATCCGAGAAGAAGTAATCTTCAGATGCCTGTCAGTTCCTTCTTCATGCAAGAAAAATAAGATGGTACTATCAGATCTCATATCCTTATGCCCTATCGAACATGGCTTTGGGTAGTTACGTAGTTAGCATCTATAGGTCATAGGTGGGAGGTTCTACTTTCATTTCACAGCACGACTTGAAAATAGGTCACTACTATACCTGTCTACTCAATACCCAATTATAATTCACCGTGCTCCATTTTCACTAAGAGAAGAAAGCGTCTCGAAATATATAAACAAAAAATATTTTTCCTCATAAATAGGATTTCGAAAACTCAATAAGCTGAAGTTATACGAGTAAATATGATATAAGACGGGGGAGGGGGGTTGGGCGGAATACGAATTAAACTAGAAATGGATTGTACGTTTTCAAGACCATTGGTATTAAAGAGTAGGTTTTCATTCAAGTGACGCCTTGTATTTTGGTACATATTTAGTTTACCGGCGTTTGGGAAGAACGTGCTACCTCTATGTCTTCAGGGTGACGAAATGATTGGTTTACTGTGTATTATTATTATTTGGAGATGTAGCGACGTGGATTTTGTTCGAGAAATAACAACATTTCGAAGGGACTCCTTGCTCCCGAATATGTAGTTCCTTGAAGACAGAGGCAACAGATTTCCTCCGGAAGCCAACCCTACTCTTTGTCGCTTTCAGAATTCAGACTTCATAAAGCTTGTTAACGCCACAAAAATTGACTTTTATTTGTTTTTTGAGGGGGGGAAGTGAGTCAGTTGGTTGTTACGTCAGTTCCTTCGTTCATCAGTAAGTCTTTCAGTTTCCTTTTTATTTCACTTACACTAATGATGACTACATTCCAGCGTAGCAGTGTGCGCAGTCAGGTCATGTTTATCAATGTCAAAGTTTTAAAAACATTTGTCCAGCATGTTACGAGTACATAGACATGTTTCCCAAAAGGCGGTAGCTGTGCAGTGCTGCAGGCCTGTTAGCATGACACGTAATGAAAACGTCAGTGTAAATGTCACGTTACGACAAAAGACAAACAAACCCCGCACACCGACAATTTGTCTGCTGCCCGCAAAGGGAAAATAAATTAAGGATGGAACCAATTGCGTCCAGCCCGCCCAGTACAATTACTTCGTCCTAAATGAGAAAGAAAGAAAAATTGCTTCCAACTTGTTTCTATACTTTGTTTTCCGCGTAAATATAAACATGGCGAAGTCTATACGGAAATAAATGATAGCTGTAACAGTATGTTAAGTTAAAGAGGTTGGTGTCAAATCGTTGAACTTGTTCTGTTTCATATGTGGATAACCGGAAATTAGGTATGTCTCCAATCCTGTCCGTATGTTTTTCCCCACATAAACAAAACAGATTGGAGGTAAAATTTTTTACGTGGTCTACTCCACAAACTATTGGCAGGCTTTACTTGAATCCCTAATGGTCCACTAACTCCTCTTTCCACGAAGCCTTCATTCAAAAGTTTACGTAACAGATCATAAGGGCTATTCAGATTTGGCGCTAATAAGTATATCGCTCTTAGATGTAGTGCCGTCATTGACCATCGTTTTTATTTAACAACGCTGGTAGTCATTAAAGAACACCGAACGTGAATGACTACACTATATTTAGAATTAAAACAATTACATTGAAAATTAATGCTTCTTAAAGTAACTGAGTATGTGGTTTAAAGACCTAGGCGTAGATAAGAGGATAATATTAAAATGGATATTAAAAAGGAGAAAATGGGAAGGTGTGGACGGTTTGTTTGTTTGTTGCTCTTAGTTAGTTAGTTGCTGAGTCATAAAGCTAACATTATTTCCTAACGGCCCATTATACACCTTCCTGTACACGAAGATATAATCGAACGTGCCGATCTAATCACAAGACGTTCCGAGAAAAATTCACGAAGTCTTCTTTAGCACTGCTTGTAAATCTAGTCCTGCACATCATAAGATTATTATTGTCATGCCATTTAGTTTTGGAAACTACTGAAAAGTGCATATTGTATATACTTTCTTTTAAATTCCCAGGAAATATCATAATTTCATAATTTTATACATTTTTTGCGGTCTTAATTTGTATTTTATTTATTTCTTTACGTAGGAACACAGAGCCATAAACTCTGGCGGGCCGAAAACCCCACAAACACGCACGCGCCGGATGCAGACAGCAAGTAAATGCAACCCCATTTCATTATCCTTGACACTGCCCGCTAAAAAAAAACAGAGTCAGTCAAAAGAATCTCGGACTTCGTGTCAAACAACTGTCATGGGTTCAGTGTTCGTATGCAACTAATGAGATTTTGTGATACATAGAGGGAACGTCGAGCTGCCGCTCAGTCTGCGGTAACACGTCGCTTTCTGTAGGCTATTTATTACAAAGGACACTGTCCTCCGACAGTCATCTAGACAGGGACAAATATTTCATTGTGCACGAAACAACGAGTGCTGATCTATGAATGTGCCAACACATATACAGTTTGCATTACATGGTGCTTCGTAAACGCTGGACCATTCTAAACCTGCTGGATTTTACAAGTTCGCTGGAAGGGTCACATTTTGAGACCCCGCGTACCTTAATTCAATCCATATCAATCCCGACCTTTGCCGTGAACCAGTCAAAATCCTTAACACCTTAAATCACAGTAACTAAGACACTTAGGCATGCCTTCACGCTTCCACCGCGGTGTAAATTAAATATTCGATCTTCTGGGATGTTATACGGCGTAGATTTGACTTTTCGGATAATCCGTTTGTCCCATCTTTTTATTGACTCCTTGACCCTTGACAATAGGATGGATAAGAGGTCGCGACATGATTAACTACATTTTACCGCTGCGTATCACCCAGAAAGCGAGATTTTCCACGCCTGTCCAGACCGGCCCTGGGGCCCACCCAGCCTCCCGTAAAATGGGTGCCGGATCTTTTCCGGGGGTAAAGAGTGGCCGGGGCGTGACGCTGACCCCTCAGCCCCTCCTAGTGCCGTGGTCAAAGAAAGGGTAGAGTTATACCTCTACTCTCCATGTGGGCCGTACGGTCTGTACAGAGCCTCAGTGCCTGTACAAGGGTGTACCTTACTTTATCACGCAGAAAAGCGAACATCTCATCTACTACACTTAGTTTTACCAGCTGCTTAACGCTAAAAGGGAAATCTGCCTGTTGCCCACAGATTGTATTTATTGTTTCGTAATGCTCTTGGAATAAACAGCGATGATTTTCATAAACAGCGTTAACCGGCTGAACCTTGTAACGAAGAAGCATCTAAGGCAGGAATATAAATACTGATGTAGATATACCACAGTAAAAGGCGCTTGCACTCAGCACGAACAAGAACTAAAGTTCGGGAATCACACCACGTGTTTATAACTAGTTCGTGTACAGATGTGCTGACGGTTGAATTTCGCGTCGTGTATAAATCCGGTATATAGGGCATGCTAATATGAAAACAAATGACACGCTACAATGAACAGTAGCATGTTTAAACTGAATATAGCCGATTTTCTGCTGCATAGACATACACAATGATAGCAGAATATCTACCCCGTTATCTCGTTACTTTTAGCTTCCCTTCAGTATAAAACTCGCCAGCGGAACGTGTTAATTTCGACTACGTTCTCTCGTTCTGTGATCTTGCACGTAGGCTACGCTTTGATGCCCGGATGAGCGGAAACTGTATAACTAACTCTCTAGTCAGCACCGTACTGTACGATAACAAAAATCCAAACTTTCTAATTATTTCTCCCTTTGTCGTTTCTCTCGAATCTGATCCCCCTGCTCATTAACTGGAGATCTCGGACAGCCCTGTGGTCAACACACAGCACAGCAACTCTGAGTCAACTCGCTACGGAATTCATATGAAGTTCTTGCAGGCAGATCCTAAAAACTAAACGCTTCAAAGTCCTACAACGTACGGTTTAAGACTACGTTCATGTGACCTTAACTTTTTTGGGAGGTCTTATTTTCGCTTTACCCGAACTTGAAATAATTTGATGTGTGCATGGCAGTAAATCCTGCTTATAGCAGAATGCCGCGTAATGCGTTGAATATATGCCATTTTCAAGCAGGTGTCCATTAACCTTTAAAAGCCTAAGGGTAACTTTACGTACCACAAGTTTTTAACATCCAAAAATTCTACATTGCGAACACATGGTATTTGTGTGTTTTATATGGATCTCGGAACAAACAGGAAATTTTGCCTTACACAACATTAAACGATTAGTTTTTATAACCGAGGTTGAGAGTGTTAACTGCGCGGTACGTACAAAGTCCTTGCATAACACAGATAAATTTCGCCTTTAAAAGGTTTAAGCATTCAGTTAGAACATCTTTTCTTCCTCATATCAAGTAGGTATCAATAACTACTTCATGTTCGGAAAATCCGTCCTCAAAGTGCGGGGCGGATATTATCACAAATGAAGTTAATGGTTTTCCTCAGTACCTCCAAAAAATGTCGGAATGTTGCCTGAAATTACGTCGTAATCACTTCCTTCGAAACACTTCAGCACAAAATTTTTACAAATCGCTCTATTATTTGGTACAGTACATTAAACTCGGACATTGATACCAACGCTAAAAAAGTAAAGCTGTCCCTTTACACGCCCTGAGAACACATGAGGGGTAGAGATGTAGATGTAGATGTAGATCCATTTGTTCTTAACATCGGCACTAGAGGGCGGGTTCGGTAAGCCTCAAGCACGGGCCGCTTTACACCCGCGGAAAGAAATCCACTCGCCTTTGAAGAGGAGCCCGTTTGTCCCCGAGTGTCGGTCTGGACACTTTGGAGGAAACGAATCTCTTACTTAAGGAGGAAGCCGAACCACACTTCTTCAGTTTATTAACATCTTGTGACAATATGTTCCGTAACTTTGTAATTTCACTCATTAGTGTAGGTTACGTCAATGAAGAATAAGCTCGCCATAAGTCTGTGATTTCAGTTACTTTTAAGAACTGTAAATATACATGCGAACTGCTTCTGCTAGGTTTGCTTGGAAGTAAGCCCCCTGATGATGACCCGATCCAGTCGAAACAGGTTGGAGTTTTTATCGGCTAAAATTTTACCCAAGTGTAATTTGATGGCTGTCACTTGCACTGATCAAGCTCGAAATATACAAAACACCTATTTTTAACCGGCCGGGATATTGTTGCCGGTATAGCGACTCGCTAATGGCTGGAGGGTCCGAGGTTCGAACCCCGGTAGGGGGTCCATTTTCCGCACCTTCGAGGACCAATCAGCCTGCTATGCAATAGGTACCGTGTCTTTAACCTGGCAGTACAACGGCGGGGTTATGACGTTGACCACCCATCTCAATCTAGCGTCTATGGGAAACAAATAGGAGACGTGTACCTCTATTCCCTCGCTGTGCCATCACGGAAGGTTGTAAGGTGAAATTGTTACCCTTCGTTCTCTCCTCTTTAGCATGTCCAGTCCGAGCTGGGACCCAGACAACTTTCTGCCAGAGAGGTAGCGGATATGGTGGTTGCGGGGTGACCTAATAAGAATGTGGAATACAGATTTCATCTCCGACTCCTGTCAATAATCAAATTCGTGCAGTTACACCTTCTCTTCCCCGACATAACCTTCACGTCGTCTGCGACTACACCATTAAAAGGTAAAGCAGTTCCGTTACAGGCCTGGAGTGGCCCAGAGGGTTCCAGGAAGTTATGATTCCCAGATTACATGACAACGGCACAGGATGGTGGTAAGGTTGTCAGCCTTACGCACCGGCCGCCTTTACCCCCAGGAAATGCTCCTGGTACTCATTTCTGTTAGAGGCTGAGTCGACCCCGGGACCATAGTGCGATCGGAAGGATTATGTCAATGAAAAATTCCAATGACACCAGCTGAGATCGAACCAGCGACCTTCCGATTTGTAGCACAGCACCTTAACCACTGTGCTACCGCGGTCAACTACACCATTATTGCAGCATATAACCTATACAAGTTACCTGAATATCACCAAACATGACAACCCCGTATTCCAAAACCATGATTTAGTGCTCGGAAGTTACGCTTAATGTTCAAAATCGCAACGCCATTAATTCATGCGAAATTTCGAATTATCAGGGCAGTGACTAAGAAATATGCTGTCTTATGGAATGCGACGCTATGTAGTCTGGTATAAATTTACAGGCATTTCGGAGGAAAGTGCTGCCTCCATTTTATATTACCGTGGAAAAGAGGCAAACGTTTCCTCCGAAACGTCCGTAAATTTACACCAATCTACAAGGCGTTATATCCCAGAAATCGTCATCCGCCACTAATAAGCGCTATACAAAAAAAAATTCAACTTTATATTTCTGTGAAGTTCGTGATAATCTCTATTAAACTTACGCCATAAGGCTCTTGTTACTTTTGAAATGTCATTTAAAAATTTAGCCTACAGTTCTGGCGTATTTGCAATGCTGTTCGTCACCAAAACAACGCAGCGAAACCAAATGGAATACTCGCACGATAGACAGCCTTTGCTTCTTCAAACTCTCACCTGAGACACGTAGTTAATTCAGGCGGATATGGAAGTCTAATAGTACAATAACTTTAACCCGTTTAAATCTAAAGCTATTTAAGGTCACGTGACAGTAATTCCGCTGTCGTTTCAAACCGCTGAAGGGGCTAATGGCCAGATGTTTTTCTCCGTACTGAGTACTACTAACTTTCCATCTTGGGGGATCATCTTTGACGGGAGTGTGGATTTGTCCGTTGTCCTAAGTTATCGTCTTTCTCGGTTGGACTTAATTACGTATACATATGTTTTAGATTGTGTAAACATTTTTCGGTACTTAAAACTGTGCACATTACACAATATACACATGAGGCATGTCAGTTCAAGGCTGATGTAGCAGAGTATGTATTAACTAGCTAACGTTTTCAATAACGACAGCTTAGTGTCTTGAAAAGCCACAGGCTGGACCGCTGCCGAGATTAAGCCTCTTATATTTCCTGAGCCTGGCTTCGCCTTGTCTAATGTTGCGAAAACTTCATTAGCATGATCTTATATGACTTCTGCTTGCTGTCTGTATAATTATGAGGCAAAATCTTACATGCCTGAATTTTACAATTCACACGTAAACCGCTTCTCTTTATCTGCTTTGGGAAGTTGCCAACCAAACGAAAATAAATACATGTTATTTTTAAAATTGCTTTTCGTGCCGCACACTAAACCCAGTCCGTCTCGGTTATAAAAATCAATAAGTTAACGTTGTATAAGGAAATAATTGCTTTTTTTTTTTTTGGAAAACATAAATGCACCGCGGGGCACAATGTGGAGCTTCGTAGGTTTGTACATGTACTTGGTGTTTCAGGAGGAATAGTAAATATTTTAGAAGGTGGTAGTATGGACTAGTAAATAAGTTAATACAAACACACGTCCAATTTTCAATGAGTGTGAAGATACAGCTGCTTGAATTTGGCCTATACAGATTAGATTTTTGTCTGTGGGGATGGATGAAGAGCGACGTCTACAAAGGAAAAGTAAACACAAGAGACGAATTGGTCACTCGCATTATGAATAGTGCTGACCTCATAAAGCAAGAACGCTAAGACGACTTCAGGAGAGCTGCACGTACTATTGCCAAGAGGACTGAAGAGTGCATTGAAGTCGATGGTGGGATTTTTGAACACTTACTTTGAACTGTTGCAGTTTATTGAGATCATTTACATACCCAATAAATGCAATCAACACGTCATTTGTCTTTCATTCATACTTTTGTAAGGTTTTTTATGCGTAACACTCAAACAGCTGTATCACCACACCCACTGAAAATTGGACACATGTTTATATGAACTTATTTACTCGGAATGGTCCATACTACCACCTCCTAAAATATTTACTATTCCTCCTGAAACATCCTGTATATAACCACCAATGGACTTTAGACGCTTAAAGTTTCGAATTGTCTACTGGTAGTCTCTGAGTTTTGAAAAACTTTAGTTGAAGAATTTGTACCAAGTTATGGAATTGAAACATTTAAAATACAGGAGTACACGAGCAAACACACAATGGTACTATGTCTATGTAGGAATTACATTTAAAGAAAGTGCTGCTGAGAAATGAAACCACACAGAAAAGCCACGGGTGAGTGAAAACGACCTTGTTTCTGTATTTTCTGCTTCATCCTGCTATTTCATGAGTCTCATAAATATATTTTTTATGGCTGTCCATAAATAACAATAATTTCCAGGCTGTAACGTTATTTGGCTACGTCTGTCCATTGTTATTTTCAATAGAAACAATGGGAGACGACTGTAATATAAAATCAAGTTACATGTGAAAACAAAACATAGGACTTGGAAATGCGCAGTGAAAACACAAAAAGTGCACGTCGTTCTTGTTTACATTCTGTTTGTTATTTTCTATATTATTATCACTACTTCATCCCCAAGTCTGCACAGATAGACTCTACCCGAAATACAAATAAACCACATCAGCTCCTGCAGGCGGAGCGGAACTGGTGGACAAGCCTCATGCTTTTGCACAGTCTTCCTCTACAGCATGGTTCCCTAAATGTGGTCCGCGAAACTTCTGGCGATTTGCTGGTAAAAAGTGAAAGATAATGGACTTTACATCACCGTTATATTGAATATTCCCCACTGCTTGAAGAACGGGTGAACATTTTATCACGCCACGCTACATACAATTCCTATTCAACCTAATTTTATTTCTGTTCACTTAGGCGAAATCGGCTACATCTAACCACTCGCCTTCATCAAGTGCAAAGATTAAGAATGAGTAGAGTTAAACCTCCACTGTTCCATATGACTTCAAGACATGAGTAGAGAGAACTTCAGAACATCAGTTTGGAGAACATGTTGGTTCCGAGATTATTCGGTCACAGCTGAAGGTATTATGTTCTTTTCGTTAAAAAAGTTACATATTACTCCTGGGGAAAAAAACTATGTCGCAGAGGGTTATTCTGTAATATAATTTGTAATGTAAGTCAATATTCTTGGTATTTTACACTACTGTATATACTTAGTGTCAGTGAAATGATGTAAATTATGAAGGAGTAGCCGAGTTCATATAATTGGGTACGCTAATCAGTAATGATAACAACGTGGAAAAAGAAATACAAAGACGTATTTTGGCCGGCAATAGAACTTACTTTGCCGCTGTAAGTCTCTTCAGGAGTCAACTTTTATCCAGAGCTACTAAAATTACACTATATAAGACATTAATAAGACCGGTGGTGTCGTGTGGAGCGGAAGCATGGACGTTGACGAAGAAAGAAGAACAAGCTCTGTTAATTTTCGAAAGGAAAATATTTAGAAGAATATACGGTCCTAAATATGAAAACGGGGAATGGAACAGTAGGACGAACCGAGAACTAGAAGAGATGAGCAAAGGAGAAAATATAGTAAAATGGATAAAAGGGCAAAGGGTAAGTTGGTTAGGTCACCTA
>Ga0131853_10024046_pt1 | contig 10995 bp, 4 predicted proteins | sample TergutLab28metaG_FD_92764 | JGI IMG/M metagenome (GOLD analysis project Ga0131853, IMG submission 92764) | Labiotermes labralis P1 segment gut microbial communities from Petit-Saut dam, French Guiana - Lab288 P1 (version 2) (version 2) | ecosystem: Host-associated > Arthropoda: Insects >...
GGACTAATGAAATCTTGTAGCGTATTGTAGTTCCCTCAGGCCACCATCTGGGTCTGATTTTTTCGACACATTCATGAATATTATTCTCCTCAGAATATTTCCACTATAAAACATTTATTCATGAAAATTGCTTAGAAAACTAAAATGACAAATTCCAGGAGAACCTCTCGCCGCCCGGTATAATTGATGCCAGGGTCCGGTACCGGGCCGCGCCCCGGCGGTTGACAAACACTGGCCTAGACGGCGTTAAAACATGCTAAAGATGACATGTAGTTTTGCCTCTGTACGTGCATGGTACATCGTAAACAGAAAGCCAGTGATGGGACTAGAAAGAGAATTTTTGGCCTGCTATGGGCATTAAGCTATCTAATGCCTGACGATATATTGCTAATAAGCATTTTTATATATTCCAGATTTGTGTATTGATCAGATATATAAAATTTCCGCTGTTCTCCTTATACCGTCGCTCACAAACTTCGACCATAATTCACTACATGTAAGCCTCTCTTCTATGCACATCATCCACAGCACTATACTGTGTACATGTACAACAACCGTTCGTCTTATAATATTTTATACTTATCAGTAAGAGACTCTCTTTTTACCGCGAATTTAACCAAAATTATATGGATTTTTTAATCTGTGGATTGATTCTGACACATTATAATTGTGGCTGTATCCCTGTTCCTGCCACCCTGAAGATGACCACATTAGTTGCCGAAACACGTCGGTGGTTACTATATAATACACTTACATTCATGCACTTAAGTGCTTTTGTTGGTCTTTAAAAAAATACACAGCTAATCAGCACTTTAGGCCATGATAAGCTAAGTAAGTGTTCTGCACGAATTATCACTACCATGGGCAACGTAGAATGTTGTAGTATTGGCTCAGTTGATGGGTAGAGCATCGTATTTGTCGAGGGATTCCGGGTCACTTGTCAGTACGCTGCAAGTGAGATGTAGCAAAGTGAAGGGTTACTGGATTATAGCACCAGAATGTAACGTATGTGAATAATTGGGAAGGCTGTTTTGGCATTCCTGGCACTTATACAATACACACTCGCATGTTTATGTGCTACGCGGATATTATTAATCGTAAAATAACTGGAGCAGGTCCGGTGCTTGGCGCCTTACTGTTGAACTAAACGTCTGTTAGACATTCAGAGGACCGTGCATCGTGATATATTTTTATAATGAAAGCCAACGAGATGCACTATTTCTCAGATTTATTTGACAACGTACTCTGCATATTTCGGACAGGTCCACTGTCCATCACCAGGAGTATCTCAACACTGTATACACGCAATAGTTATTTGTCATGCTAGTTCTGTTGGTGTCTGCCAGCATGGTCAGGATGGAAGTTCCATCCTGACCATGCTAGCCTTCCATCGTGACCTCGCTAGCAGACACCAACAGAACTAGCATGACAAATGACTATTGCTTGTGTACAGTGTTGAGATACTCCTGATTATGAACAGTGGACCCGTCCGAAACATGTAGAGTACGTTGTCAAATAAATATGAGAAATAGTGCATCTCATTTGCTTTCATTATAAGAATAAACGTCTGTTATAATGTACTGATTAGTATATTCGTATAACAGAAGCCAACAAGATGCACTGTTTCTCAACTTTGTTTTGATATACATCTCTACATGTTTCGGACATAATTACTGTCCATCATCAGGAGGTTTTATTCACAGCAATAGGTATTTGTCATACTAGTTATGCTGACTGTCTGCTAGCGGACAGTCAGCATAACTAGTATGACAAATACCTATTGCTGTGAATACAGTATCAAACCTCCTGATGATGGACAGTAAGTCTGTCCGAAACATGTAGAGATGTATATCAAAATCAATTTGAGAAATAGTGCATCTTGTTGGCTTCTGTTATACGAATATAGCACGATGCACGGTCCTCGGAATGTCAAAATAATGTACAGATTTCAGTCACCTAATTAAATTTGACCTTGTGTACCACGAATTATACGGTGTATTGATGAGAGCTTTTGTCCTCATCATTTCACATCTCCATATGTCCGTTGTTTGCTGCTTTCTCCGAGAAATCAGATCTGAATTGAGCGTGGTGATTAGCTTTACCTGCCTTCGTTACTTTCCAATGGAAAAGAAGATGGAAATTAGCGCGTAGGCCACGATAGTGATTTTTAATTACGCTTTTCTCAAAGTCGAAATAGAGACGGTCTGCATAATCTGGGTTCCCAATACTCCTACACATAATGTAATGTCTTCTAATTTGCCAAATTACAACTTCGAAATTTTCGCCTTTCTTCAGTGACCTTAACCCGAAACGTTTTCGAACTGACACACGTCTAACTTCAAAGGAGCATAGGTGGCCCAGTCGGCTTAGTGACTAGGTTACAGGCTTGACGACGGAGGAATCGGGGTTTCGTTCCCAGCACGGCCAAGAGATATCTTCCTCTCCAGAGCTTCCATACCAGTTCACCAGGAATAAACCAGCAGGGGCCTAAAACCGGACTGCTCACCTCCAATCACTACTGCAGCGGTTATGACTGCGCGGAGTAACGTCTTCACTGCCACATACGCCTTCGTATTATAGTGCTTAATTAATACACACAGGGACAACTCTGCCTTAGTTCTTACCTGTGATCTGAAGACACTTATAACTGTCACAGACCTACAGGTGTTCAGTGAACTGCCGGTTTATGGAGCTTTTTGTTTGTGGATGGCTTCGCCGCTGGCCCTGACGTTCGATCCTTCGACTAGGAATGCTGGTTAATTCGGAGTTAATCGTTATGAACATTACTGCTTTGGACTTGAAAGAAAGACGCTCGCCGTGTGTATGTCATTTTTAATTTTCTTTGCGACGAACTGTCGTCGTCGACGTAGTGTATAAAATTGGATTTGGGCATGAAAGTCTCCTGTGAATCGTCTGAGCAACCAATCGTCCAGTCTTGTTGTGCTGTACTTGGACGAGTGCTGAAGCCTGTAAGGAACTTATTGTAATAAAACCAACCAGATGTACTAATTTGTCACATTTATTTTGAAATAAAGTTTTACATGTTTCGGACAGTTCCTTTGTCCGAAACGTGTAAAGTTTTATTTCAAAATAAATTTGAGAAATTAGTGCATCTGGTTGGTTTTAGTATAAGAATATATCACGATGCACGGTCATCTGAATGTCAAAATCATGTAAGGAACGTTCGTGAGGAATGTGCCTGTCCGTCCTTCCGTTCATATCGTATCCGCAGCTACCTGTTGCATTTCAGTGACATTTTGGTAATGGGAGTCTAATGAAGTTACTGTGCAAATTAAACTTTTGCTCCTGTACTTCAGTTACGATTCTTAAGCTGAGCTTTGCAAAGTGAAACGTCAAGTTGTGCTTTTGCACGCCATGAAGGTGTGTGAGGGAGCGGAGGTAGACCTACTGGCTTCGATCTACTGAACTTCGTGGATTTTACAAAGGTGTCTAATCGTAAATGTAGCCTACATATACATCATAATGGTCCTTCATACGAAACAGTTGCTGTTGTGTTGGTGGACTAGTAAAAAAAAACAATTTATATCTGACAGCAGTGTCACAGACCATGTGTGCTGTTAATCATGTATCCTGTAAAGGTAAAAGGTAAATCAGTCCCATTACAAGCCGAGGTGCCCAGAGAGTTTCAGGAATTTAAGGTTCCCAGATTACGTGACAATGGCCCAGGATGGTGGCAAGGTTGTCAGCCTTTACGAACCGGTCGCTTTTAACCCCGGGAAATACTCCCGGTACTCATTTTCATTAGAGGTTGACTCGATCCCAGGGCCATAGTGCGATCGGAAGGATTATGTCTATGAAAAATTCAAATGACACCATCTGGAATCGAACCAGCGACCTTCCGATTTGTAGCACAGCACCTTAACCACTGTGCTGCCGCTGTCCTGTAGTAAGCATAAATCTTTATGTGCACAAATCGGTTATCTGAGCTAGTGAAATATGCAGAATCATAAACATCTCATTTGTATAATACCCTTACTTCACACTGGAGAACACGTTATCCTGTCGTGCATGTTTGTTGATTGGAAAGAAATGATTACCGTCTTTCAATGACACTGGAATGACTGTTCCTTCTTTTTTAATAGGGGGAGTGGCTTAACGTTGGTGTCACCACACCACACCACACCTGTTTTCTCATATTTCAACCCTCACCGTGTTCCACCCCCCTTCCCTTTCCCTCCCCTCTCCATAACCCTTCCCCTTCACAATTATCGGTTTACAACCAGCAGGGGACCAGAGGATTTATGGGATGAACACTGACAGTTATATCACCGAACGCTGGCCTGTTCAGTATTGATGTGTCTTACATATTTCTATCGAGATTTGTAGTGAGTCTTCCTTGTGTAGAAAATGGGCTGTGCTGACAAGTAGACGGACCTACCTATCTGACGGCGGAAACTTGAATTATGAATTGTTATTGATCTCAGACTGAGACAAACTGACGTTGCTGACCGTATGATACCGGCATTTAAGTTAAGGTTATACTCAGAATAGACGGCCACCATTGGACTGTACCCTGAGCCAGTTCGGTCCAACCGACCTCGTAACTAATCCAAAGACAGCCATCGTAATATGTGTTATTATCCACTGGCCTTCATCCTGATTTAGATGTATACATAACCCTCCAAGGCCTAGTGGTGAATGTATGTACGACGAATGTAACAAGAACAATACATGCGTTGTATGTTTAACGTAATATTGAGGCGCGTTCATGCAACCGTTGTTGCCGTGGACATGGAAAAGGTATTACATATCCTGAGTGTGTGTTTGTAGCCTAGATATCCATCATGCAATGTGCATGCGCCGTATTATCCGTGTCTTGTCCGGCTCTACCATATTTTTCTACATTATCTAAAAAAACGACACGGTTTTCGAATAAACGTAGCTGAACATAAAATTTGTGTTTCGATTTTCAATACAACTTTTGGCTGAAATATTTCTCATTCTGAGAAGTAGTGAGCGAGGTTTTATACTAAATGTACAATAGGCCTTCGTGTAAAGTGCCAGTTATTCTTATCAGATTTTAATGAAACTTGAATTTTCTCGACAGATTTTCGAAAACCCTCATACAAGATTTCGTGAATATTCGTCCAGTGAGAGGCGATTTGTTCCATACGGACGGACGGACGGACACACAGACATGACGAAGCAAATAGTCACTTTACGCACTTTTGCGCACGCGCCTAAAAACTGCGCATTTTGTCCATGTGATTCGCATAGTACCCGGTGATTTTTTCCCCCTACAACAGTCACCGATGAGTATCTTGAGAGAACACTTCCTCGCTGTGTTTCACAAACTAAATAAGACAGTTTTACTGAACACAACTGTCTCTTATTATGAAAATAATATTTGCTTTTATAACATACTCCATGTTTCGACCTCTTAAGGGTCATAATCAGGCACGAATAAATACAAAGGAAGGCAGTCAAATACTTTGAATAATCTTCCCTATGAAAGAGTTCTTTGTTTCAACTTCATCTACTACAAATGTGGAGGCCAAGGCCCACCCAGGGCTGTAGAGCCGATGATGATGATGACGATTATCAACTACATTTAAACTGCTGTATAAAAATTAACCTGCAGCACCTTAATTGTACAGTGTAAAAAGGGTTTATATGTAGTTGCGTTATTTCGAGGGTACATATGCTATTAAATGTAAATTTAAAATGTCCCGTTTAGGATTATTTTAGAACTGGAACCATACCGTGGGTTTCTGTGACGTACAAACCAAATCTTATACACCTATAAATGCATAGCACTGTCGTACTTCTCTCGTCACGTGAGCACTACATCAGTGAGGTTGTCATTGCATTCCACAGGAACTGCGCGGTCCTGTATTTTATTACGAGTGCCTCGCTCCATAACGTCGCGTTAGGGAACTGCTAACTGCTGGTCTGGTCTATTAAGCGACGTCTTCACGCTGTAGTATGTATGGCGGTGATACACTAGAGCTTTCTCCGACTATGTTGTTATTGTGTTACGATTACACGGATGCTGACTGCTGTCGACATTAGCCTGCAAATTGTTTTCTCCTGCTTCCGCTTCCTGTTACTTCTGTTATTTCCTCATTCCTCCTCTTTGTTTTCATTCCGCCCCTTCCTCTTCCTCGTATTCTGTTATTCTCTTAAGTTTTCCTGTTCTTTTACCTTTTCCGTTAAAAAAAATCCATAACATTTCCAGGGTCATGGAACAGATTTTAACACGTATATTTGTTAAGACTGGACTTAACATGCGTAGTGTGGACAAAACAGCGTGGGCTAAAGGTCTTATGTGTTATGAATGTCTGCCCACACCCAGTATTTATGCGTTTCATGTGACTGTCACAGAAGAGATATGTTATTTCCTTAGGCAGCATGAATCGACTGCTGTTTTTTTTTTTTTGCCGGAGACAGGGACAATGAGTGTTTAGTTGCTGTGAGATAAGATCTCAGTTTTAGATAGTTGCTGCTTGAAATTCGCGCTTCGGAGTGTGACTGCGGATAGAGTATGAATTGCACTTCCTGTGACTCTTGTTGGCTTCTAGCCAGTCGGATCTCTTAAACTCCACCCCACCCACAAGCAGTGGCGTACCGAAGGGGAGGGTTTGGGGTGGTTGAACCCCCCCCCCCCGAAATTCCGAAGTCCCTCCAAAATCGTGCCAAACTCAACCCGATTTTGACAAATTTTTAAAATTGCTGAATCTGGAACGCCAACACCCCAAGATGTTCGGAAAAAAAGGCAGTTAAATTCTAAAACTACCGCCGGTTCGCAATTTTTTTACATTAGCAATGACAAATAAATTGGTTGTCATCATAAATAATCTTAAAATACCAAAAATTAAGAAGATTTTACTATATGAAATGAAATTTCTTTTACCAAATTACAGCTGCCTCCAGAACCCCTGACTAGGGGGCTACTGCCCCCAGATCCCCGTTCTCTCTGTCCTCTGTCCTCAACTGAATTTGTTGAACCCCCCCCCCCAAAAAAAAATTTCCTGGTTACGCCACTGCTTCCTGTGACTGTTGTTGTCTTCTAGCCAGTCGGTTCTATTAAACTCCACCCCACCCACAAGTAGACGATCCCGAAAGTTAAGGGTCTGCTTACGGTACTACCGCCATTCACATCTGACTGCTTTTACGAAAACTTACTTATCAGCACTGTGAAAGTCTGTGTATGTTACCGTGTATTGGACACACGTGATATTGGTCCCGTTGTCACTTATTTTAGTAACTTTATTAACCCTCGACATACTGACCTTCTGACTTATATGCGCATTCCAGCTTCTCTGCAGTGCCTGGAAACATTACTGGAGACAATTTCTCCGAATTCTTTCCATTTCTGTCATCGCACTGCTCTGAATGACCTCCAGCAATTCCACATGAGATACGTTCAACGAGATTTGTTGTTGCGGGAGTTACACGAGGCCAGATTACACGAATACAGTGGGCGTTGCAACACTTGTATTTATTTTCACCAGTAGTGTCTTAGGGAAAGACACACTGTCATGATTCAGATTTTGCTTGTGCAACTGAAGATGTGATTTCTTTGGGCGAATGTGCAGCTGTGAGTGCTGTGCACATTTGATGACTGCAGGAATTCGTCTTCAGTGTATATTTTTTTTTTTTCGTATCAGCGTAATTTGAACATTTGGTTTAGATGTTCTCACTTTTTTTGGATCTCGTAGTTTCGAGAATATTTAATTAGAGAATATGATATTGTGTTGCTAGGTAATGGTTTACACTGGAAGACTCCAGTCATATGAGGATATTTTCTCCAAAAATTCACGTTCTTCTGACAACCTTGCTGAAAGGACGGAACAAATTATTTTCTTTCCAGAACTTGTTCGTGTCACGATCTATGTCCTATGGTTCTTTTATGCATGTCCACTCTTCTCCTGTCTTCAGAATGATCGTCGACCGACATTTCTCACAATTGCAGCCACTTTACTCACTTGAATCCTTGATGTTCGATTCTTTGTTGTCTGCCGTTTCTTATTTTCCATTTTCAAAATGCCGAACCCACACAAAAGCCTGTTTTACCTTATAGTCTATAATTACTAATATATAATTCTTAGCAGTTGCGCACTGCTGTGTATTTCAAGAATAAGTTATACATGGAGTATTATGGTATGTGTAATATTTTTATCTACGTTAGAAATAAACGCCTGCTTTAACCTTTTGGCGCCGGAATTATTTTTTTAATTTTAGCACACCCTGTATATAAAATGTGAATAATACAGAGACCAAATGCTTTAGAATTATGAAACAAACTAAATCTTGAAGAGAAAAAAACGGAGAGTATACACCATATTTTAAATATTCAGTACCTATATTTATTGAATAAATATATAAAATGCAACTTTAGAGTTTAGCGGTGCGGTACGACCACTATAGTTGACATTAGGCGTCAAAAGGTTAAAGTAAATCCGTCCGAACTGGAAGAATTTTGAAATACTTTCTATTTGGGTGTGTCGTGTCTTATAGGCCTATGTAGCTATACGAAATTTAAGGACGTTTTGATGCAGATCCATGGTGTCATTCCTGCCACACCTTCACACGGCTTTCATGTTGAGCTGTTAAAATTTATAAGTTGGCGTGGATACTGATATCATAATCTTCATATAGACCAATAATTTTGCTAACCTGCAGGCCCAGTATTGATAGGACTGTTCCAATAAATTTGTTATGATGTGGACACAGCGCCGTCGGTATAGCGACTAGGCTATGGGATGAACGGTCCAGGGATGGAATCTCGGCAGGAATACGAGATTTTTCTTTTTTCTTAATCGCCCACACCTGGTCTGAGGTCCACCTACCACCCTCATAGACACTGGGGAGGGAAGTTCCCCCCCCCCCCCCCCGGGCATGTGAAGCTGACCACTCGCCTCCATCTAATGTCGAGATTAAGAACTGTTAGAGCTATAATCCCCCCCCCCCAATCTATATGGCTGAATGGCGTGGACGGGGACAATTTTACCTTTACCTTTACCTTTACAAACAGGAGCAGTGCAAGAAAAGGTGTAATAAAACCAGTTATTTAGTTAATCTAATGGGAAGGGTCAGTGTGGTGACGGTATAGGCCTCAGGCCCTAAAGTTGTACGCGACTTCAGTTAAGACATATGAATTCAAGGTATGTCGTGGCAATTTAGTCGACACGATAAATGAAACTTGGCTGTCTAGCATAAACACTGTTAAATGTGACATTGCTACTCTGTATGAGAAATGATCATGGAATAAATCCATATTTAACACAGCGTCTTCAGTCGTGATAATGACCAGGAGTGTGTAGGTATGCTGGCTGAGTACCTAAGCAACACATCATGAAGGCGTGGTGGTAAGAACCCACATACTCTAGACCTCGTCTTGTGATGGAGGTGAAAAGCGGGAAGGAGCTGCTGGTATCGAGGACACATTGGGCACGGTGGACAGAGTGATGGTGAATGGACAAATCAGCGCCACCCGCTGTCGGTAGTATAATGCCTGTCGTCAATTTCCTCCGGATAAGTGTGGAGAATTATTTACTGAAGCCTCATCCTCCTCTGTGCGCAATGTAGTCTACCAGCATCCTGTCTGACAGCCTTAGTCCTCACTCCCAGCAAGAAGAGTATTCATATGGTCTTACGCTTTTAGACGGCCTGTATTCACAGTTCTTCTTTTACTGCCTTTCCTCTATTTCATCTTGGAATTTCATCTCTTTCTTGACCCTCGAATATATCTCACCCTATCGACAAGAATTCCCCAGACCTATATTTCTTTTTCTTTGGGGTGTAGTCAGTAGTCTTGTGTCTCCTCCCCTGTGAAGAAGATATCAAGGACCTATCGTACGTACAATTTAATTCTTCCCCGTATTTTCGGAGCATCCTGTCGGGTTAAACTAGTCCCCATAGTAGGCGGTATTCAAACAGTGTGCCTGTTTTTTCTACTCGTATTATCCATACGTAACGGCTGTCAGACCAATGACTGGACTTCATAATGATTTCCAGACACGCTAATGGAACCTCAGTCCAACAACTTCAGTGCTGTCGTCACCCTGTGTAAAGTCTGGTCATATTGTTGGTTTATTATATTGTAGCCAAAGTTCCAGGCGCCTGGCTTTTACGTCATTCGTGAGCTGAGTACACAACAGAGGGAGAGCAAGAAGGTGTTCTTGTTCATGACGTTTTAAGTAGCTCTAGGAGGAACTTATGATGTCTACTGGTATTTATTTTAAAATAATTTCGCATTTAGAGATATGCTGTCAGAAATTCTAATTAGCAGTATTATGACTTAAGTATAGAAACCTATTTCGGTACTATTTTCAACTACACTGGGTACCGCGGTGGCACAATGGTTAAGGTGCTGTGCTACAAATCAGAAGGTCGCTGGTTCGATCCTAACTGGTGTCATTGGAAGTTTTCATTGACATAAAATAGTTCCGATCGCACTATGGCTCTGGGGTCGACTCAGCCTCTAACAGAAATGAGTATCAGGAGCATTTTCTGGGAGTAAAGGCGGCCGGTGCGTAAGGCTGACAACCTTACCACCACCCTGTGCCGTTGTAATGAAATGTGGGAACCATAACTCCCTGGAGCCCTCTCGGCCACTCCAGGCCTGTAACGGGACTGCTTTACTTTTACCTTTACATTTCAACTACATTTCTACGAACCTAAAAGTTTTAAGATTTGATATCATAATCACACATTTTCACAACGCTTATAATTTTTAACATATATAATGGAAATGCGTTTCGTACACAATTTGTCGGTTTTTTCTGTCGTCATATGAAATTTCACCCGCACGTATGCAGTGCGTTATTAGTCAACGCCATCATACACACATACATAAATACATACTTACTTACTTACTCCATGGTGCAGAGTCCTTCTTGAGAAGCCAACTGGTTTGCAGCTAGTCAAGAAATTCCCTGCATTTCACGGAACCCGAAGGTTCATTACCGCACTCACAAGCGTCCGCCACCTGTCTCTATCCTGGGCCAGCCCAATCCAGTCCGTATACCC
>Ga0131853_10024047_pt1 | contig 10994 bp, 6 predicted proteins | sample TergutLab28metaG_FD_92764 | JGI IMG/M metagenome (GOLD analysis project Ga0131853, IMG submission 92764) | Labiotermes labralis P1 segment gut microbial communities from Petit-Saut dam, French Guiana - Lab288 P1 (version 2) (version 2) | ecosystem: Host-associated > Arthropoda: Insects >...
AATGAGTACCAGGAGCATTTCCTGGGGGCAAAGGCGGCCGGTGCGTAAGGCTGACAACCTACCACCATCCTGTGCCGTTGTCACGAAATCTGGGAACCTTAACTTCCTGGAACCCTCTGGGCCACTCCAGGCCTGTAACGGGACTGCTTTTTACCATTGTCACATATCAACAATTATTTCGTCTAACAAGATGTTATTTACAAGCTTGTTCTCCTCTATTATTGTAACTTGTATAAGCCGAAACATGTAGCACTATCGACAATAAAACCTTGTCCAAGCTGCAGCTGTGAATGCCGATCCCGGTGGTGGGGCGGCCTAATGGCGTGGGTCTTCGGCCGCGCGCTGGCTTGGATTCTGTGTTCGAATTCTGCCAGGGACGTGGATGTCTGTCTCATGAGAGTGTTGTGGTTTGTCAGATAGAGGTCTCTGGGACGGGCCTATCATTCATCAGGAGGAGTCCTACCGACTGTAGTGTGTCTGTAATCGCGAAACCTCAACAGTGAGGAGGCCTAGGCCCATTAGGGACTGTCGAGCCATGAAGAGGGAGAATAGTTGTGATTAACGGCCCTCTCTTTGCCTAATTTTCACACATCACATGTCAGACCCTAAATCGCATGGCATGAGCTGATACGAGAATGATCCATGCACTTTATAAGACGTAACGTTTACTATTCTTGAGGGAACTCTCTTTACTTCGTATGTGTGTATTTCGAAACACATTAGTGCACTGTGGAGAGAAAATGCAAAGTATGCTAACGTTACAGCACGTGGTTTGTATAATTACTGCTTCAAAGAGCGAAGGAAACTAAACACGTCGAACTTTGGTTCTAGAAAGAAGGGATAGGTCCTTAGACATATAGATGGAAATGGGAGGGCAAGAACAGGAGAAGGCAGTGATAACACATTGTGGGGTTGGGATATGGATTGAGCTGGCTTTTGATAATGTGCAGTTGCGAAAATTGTTATTAGTGGTGTTAATCCTTCACCTTCCATTACCTGAGAAGTGGCAGAACAGCAGCTGAAGCAGGAACTTGCTAGATGGCCGTGTAGAAGGAAGTACACGTATGTTCTGTGCAGAATCTTATCGTTCTCTATGATACAGCAAGAACACAGTAGCAACATCCATCACATGTGTCATTCCGCCATGAACCAGTTTCTAGCACACTTGTAGTCTAGCATTATTCATTGCGGCATACGATCTGATGATGTTCAAAAAAGGTTCTAATGGCTAAAGTTTCCTTACCACTTTTCCGTGGTTCCTATTTATATTCATCTTATCTTTTCTTTTTATATTCTCTTTCTCTTTCTTATCAGAGACTTAAAGTTCAAGTTCTTTACCTTCTGTTTAATACCAAAATGGAATATGTCTCTTTATTGCTACCATTATACCTATGTCTTCTGAAACCGTCTCCTTTAAGTCACAGTAAACAGCCTTGTTGTTACGTACACTTTTACGAATAATTATTGTCGCACCACTGTCAAAATTAAATTTCTCGCCAATTTTTTGGTTTTATTTTTTATTTTTTATTTTTTTGGAATTTTATATAACGGCAGTTCGCCGAAGATAACAATGTTTGCGATTCTCTTGCCGTGCTGAGGGACGGGGGTTTAGACTGGAAACAACACAAGCACTGTAACTACAGGGCGTTTCGTAATGTACTCCAGGATTTAAAAAATTTGTTATAGGAAAACCGTAGGACACGTATTTACGAAACCTGTACAGATAGAAGGAACAACTAAAAAAAAATTTTTTTTCCCAGTAAGTTGTTTTTCATCGTAGTTCACATTTTTTCCGCTAGGCGATGCGAGTGTATGTATTGAGAAAATGGCCGTTCCGGGGGAGAAGTCGTTTTGTGTGTTGGAATATCACACGAGTAAGTCTGTGGTTACTGTGCAACGTGCATTTCGTGCAAAGTACCATTGCCACGTGACCTCGCTGACCTAAAGGCACGGATCTTTACAGCAGTGAAGAATATCGATGCAACCATGTTGACGTTTGTGTGGCAAGAACTTGAATATCGTATCGATGTGTGCCGTGTCACCAGTGGTGCACACAGCGAACATCTCTAGTTGCCAAAAAAAAATCAGTTTTCCTGTGGCTGTGAACAATTCCATTAAGGTAGGTCCTTTGGTTTTCTTGTTATAAATGTTTGTAATCACGGAGAACATTATGAAACGCCCTGTTTAATGCAACGTTCAGGCGCTTTCGCGTAACCATTATTGCCGTGTAAACGCAGTAAGTACTAAATATCATGAGTGTGTATTCTTTCATCTCTTCTGCGCCGTATATTATTGTCATCTGTGGCCTGTCTGGCTGTACATTTTTTTTCCCACGTATCTCATAAACAGCGCGATATTCGGAAAAGATCTGTTGACATAAAACATGTGTTTTGATTTTCTTTACAATGTTTGTCTGAAAAAATTCTCATTCTGAGAAGACTTCAGCAATATAGATAAAAAATGTGTATTGATTTTCAAGTCAAGTACCCGTTATTCTTGTCCGATTTTAACCAAACTTGATTTTTTGGCAGATTTTCGAAAAATATTCACTTTTCAAATTTTCTGGGAAGTCCGTCCATTGGGAGCCGAATTGTTCATGCGGACAGGCAGACAAGATAGAGCTAATATTCGCTAATCGGAGATCTGCAGACAGGCTTGAAAAGTGTTTTACAGCGTTTTATCACACTAGTGGAAAGGGCCTGTGACAATTCAAGGAAATTCTATGATGGGTGGAAGTATATCGAGGTTTTCCGACAATCCGCGCCGTCTGTCAGACACTGAGGCTCCCTTTGAAGGGAAAGTATGTATGTGTCGAGGCCTTGTAACAGTTAACATCTCTCAGAGACACAGTAATTGCATCCTCTGTTAGTGAATGAATAGCATAGATATGTTGTGTATTTGATGAAATGTTTGCGTGCGTGTGTGTGTGTGTGTAGCTGTAATGGGCTTCATTTATATCGCGTTCTGGGCTTGTTGACCACGTATTGCCAGTATCCGGTACACTGGATCATGTAGTCCTAAATGTTAAACCGTGCCTGTGACAAAGTACCAGACTATGCAGACATTTAATGGCAGGGAACGGAAGTGCACTATTATTAACCTTTTTAGATTGGTAAGGCCACGTTCCGGCCGTCTTCGTCCACTGTGAAAGAATAGGAAACTAAATGGATAAGTGATCCGTTCTGGACATGGATGTGAAAAGGAAAATTCTGACCTTCCCCTTCTTTCATAAATCGAACCCCAGTCGTCCTTTTGTTAGCACTAATTAAACCATCACGATTCAAAGTGTTGATGCTCTTTTTGCTGGCACTATTATGTATGCATTAAAAGGAGTCTGAAGGCTGGAGGGCAGTAAAATTCTGGCAGTCTGATTCTTGAAGCTGTCATGCTCATGATAAAGATTCTGGTGATCCCGATATTGCTGCTGATGATACCGGTGATGATGTTCTTTCTGTTGATTAAGGCTGTTACATTTCTTTAGTGATATGTTGATCGTGATTTTGGTGATGGTATTGTGTGGATGTGGGCTATGTTGCCGACGTTTCGAAGTAAATATTCAGTGATTCTTTCGGTGCCACCTCGTCCCATTGACTGAGGCGCAGTCCGTTTCCGATCTGCCCTTTCGCGCATAAAGAACTATTTGTAGGAGCGTTTGCAGAATTGCTTAAAGCGACTGTTAGCTTCGTCATTTCTGCCTGTCCGTCCGTCCGTCCGTCCGTACGGAACAGTTCGGCTCCCACAGGACGAATTTTCATGAAATGTGATGTTTGAGTACTTTTCGAAGATCCGTAGATAAAATTCAAGTTTTGTTAAAATTTGACAATAATAACTGCTCTTTACATGAAGACCGATATACGTTTTTGATTATACCTAGCTCTTTTCTTCTTAGAATGAGAAAAATTTCACACAAAAGTTGCAGAGAAAATCAAAACACATTTCTTGACCAAGTACCATGTTTCGGAAAATCTTGTCGTTTATGAGGTAATGTGGAAATGTACAGGAGAGCCGGATAAGCCACGGATGACAATATGGCGCATACGCATTGCATGCTGGATACCTAAGGCTACAAACACACGCTCAGAATACGCAATACTTATTGTTTTCCCACTGCAACAATGGCTGCACGAACAGGTTTCAATGTTACGTTATGCGTACATTGCCTGTCGTGTTTAAAGCGACCTTTCTTTTGTTTCCTGAAGATAGAAGCACCAAGTTCCTCAGAAACGTTCTCAACGCCACCCGCCATCCGTTCGTCGTAACTTAAAATTATGAACACTATCATGTTGCTTTTGATCGTCGTTGTCATCATTATCATCATCATCATCACTATCATCATCCTTATCATCATGGTTAGGAAGTTTGTGTCGGCTGAGCCAGACTGTACATAGATCAAACAAGAATGAAGCTTCATTAGCAGACGCAGGCGGGCGAGCGAACGCGCGTTTTAACGGTGGGAGGGTTTGTTTGAAACTTTATACACCACCCCATGTTCCTGTAACACACTGAGTTTAGCATATTATTCTGTTAACCACCACCACCCCCTTCTCCTCCCTGCCAACATCCCATTTATATCCTCGGTGCTTGTCGCGTCTTTTGTTCGTTTTTAAAAAAAGAGCTATCCGATGATTGATGAGTTTAGATTTTTTAAAGGCGCCTCGTTCAGTTCACACGTACAGTCAATAGTACGCAGCAGTTCCGTAATCTGTACCTCAAACAGCAGAGCGCATAGCGACTGGCATACAACTCGTTATTCTCGTGCCAGTGCTGGAGCGAGTACACGCCATCTACATACGAGTTAGTTCTACAGCGACTGTACAATAACCATGACGGTAATGTCTGGATGACCGAGGAATCTTGGTTTGATTCTCGCAGGGGCAAGAGAATTTTCTCTTATCCAAACCGTTCAGACCGGTTCTGGAACCCACCCAGTTTCTTATTCAATTGGTACTTGCGGTAATTTCACTAGGGGTAAAGAGGCGTCAGTGTGAAGCTGACAACTCAACTCCGATTTAGATGTTAAGACTATAAGCCTGTTAATATTAGCTGTTGTGAAATGTAGCTTGCAAATCAAAAGTTACGAACTCAGCGACGATGTAAGTCTTTGGAGTTACTTTCGATTGGACTCAGATTCACAGAATATGTTCTTTATTAATAAGTCCATTGTAGCAATAAAATGTAAAATCTTCTATGACTCCTGGACACTTGCAAATGAGGTCAGCATATTCCTTCGACACGTCGAAAATCAATAGCCCTGCTATCAGCATAAGAATCCTCAAAGACCGGCAGCATCAACATACAACATTGATATATGCTATTATAAGTAATGGATTAGATTTAAACGTGTTCCAGTACCAAAGTTTGCTCTGACCGTCTACTTTCTGGTCTTCACATTGAGCTTATTCCTGTAGAACAATATCCCCTTGCTTGGCTTCGTAGACTGTGATTGGCGGGGCATGTAACAAGGACATAAATGATGACAAGTGTTCAGAACATTGTATTCTTGTGTCGGAGTGTAACACTGAGGTTGATCTTAACCAAAGTAGTGTTACTGAATTTTTTTTTTTTTAGTTAAAACCTGAAGGCTGGGAAATTATCCTGCCCAATTTGCTTTCATTTCGTACACTTAGTTTAAAATTCTTTATAAAGCACTTGTGTAGTTCATGTTCTTGGAGTGAATACTGATGTGCCAGTCTCTGTAGCTGCAAGCGGTGTCCATTACACACACACGCACACAATATGTACACCCCCTGTCTTTAAGTCTGTATTGTGTGAACATATCCTTCACAACCCTTTCACTGATCCCCTCTCCAACCAAGTTCCCCCTCTTTTGTAAACCGTTTAATGTGGGAAAGATTGTCATAATGGAGCTGTTGCCGTGGGTCGAAGTACGTCTGATTTTTCCAGTTATCTCGCGCTGTTTTCTTTCATTTTTGTCCCAGATTTTGAAGAAACTTGCAACTGGTAGCGATACTACGTACTTTCCTCATAACCGATTGTGCCACTTGTGTGATCGTACTGTAACAACGTAACTTGATATTTTATCACCGATTGACAGTAGTAACGAGCGTGACTGTATGCAGTGGATGTTCCGGGCAACGCAGCAGATCGCACTTAACGGTTTTCGGGCCGACCTGACTTGAGTGTCTGGTATTTTTGCCTAAATTTGCGTTCGGAGAAACAAAGACAGAAACAAACTCGCTGCATGAATCTAGGGGGAATCTTTTATACGAAGTTAAAAATTATTAAAATTAACATAAATTATTGTGAATTTTGTTTGGTATCGACGCAATACAATTCAGTCCCAGTTATTACCTGTACATGAAGTGAACTGACGAAGACCTCCTGACGAATAATTCTTGAGAATCTGGCAGTTGTCCAGCTTGTCAGGTAGTATTGGTATTTAGACTATCCGTCCGGCACAACTATTTATTGCGATACAGCTACATGTTTCGGCCCACTTATAGGACGAACATCAGGCCTATAAGTGGTTGTACTGGAGGGAAGTCTATATATTTATCAGTGCTGGTAATATAACACAACGGGGTGGCAGCCATTAAATTGACAAGCAATTCCCTGTATTTTTTTTTGAATCGGACGTTTTATTGTCGTGTTCACAAGAATCTATCATTTTACTGTAGAATGAACCAGATTAATCAGTCCACATCTTCACACGCTATTTATATAAGATAATTTTAATATTATCCTCCCATGTAGGCAAAGGTGATAAAATCGACGTTTAATTCACGTCTTCTTACAAATATTTTGTAGCTTTGTGTATTTTTTCTTTATGGAAACCATTCTGTTGTGTTTATTATTAAATTAGCTACACTTATTCAGTCGAAACAAACACAGTTATTTTGATTCAAATTGTGCCTTTACGTGTGTGCTACATGTGTCGGCCTGTACTTACTCTATCGTAAGGCATGCCAATACAAAAATCTTATAAAGGAAGACATAATTAAATCTAAGGGGTCCCTTGTTTAAAGTCACTATTTTTATAACGTGGAAACATAGAATATGAAATATGAACGTGGAAGACCTAATAATTTCATATTTTACGTTGTATGTTTTAACACTAAAATATAGTGACTGTAAATAAAGGGCCCCTTAGACTTTATTATATTTTCCTCTATAACATTTTTGATGGCCTAAGTACAGGCCGAAACATGTAGCACACATGTAAAGCACAATTTGAGCCAAAATGAACCTGTGTCTTTTTCGACGGAATAAATGCAGTTTATCCTGACGCATTTGTCATCTTTCTCTTACGAGCTACGTGCCCCCCCTGTCTTATCGTCTCCGATTTGGTCATTCTAATGCCACTGAGTGAAGATAAGGTGTCACGAAGTTTCGCATGATGAACTTATCTCCCTTCCCTTTTTTAGAAGTGTTCACAAAATTGTGAAAAGCGACCATTAGCTTTGTCATGTCTGTCTGTGTCTGTCTGACCGCATGGAACAGCTCGACTCCAAGTGAAGGGATTTCTCATTAAATTTGATACTTTAGTGTCTGTCGAGAAACTTAAAGTTTCATTAACATCTGATTAGAATAACGGGTACTTCACGTAAAGACCAATGTACATTCTGGATCATATCTCGCTCAATTCTTCTCAGAATGAGAAATGTTTCAGAGCTGTAGATAAAATCAAAGCACACATTTTATGTTCAATTTTTTTTCGGAAAATCTTGCCGTTTATGAGATAATGTGGAAAAATATGGTAGAGCCGGACAGGCCACAGATGACAATAAAACACAATGCATAGGCTGTACATGCTGGACAAATAAGGCTACAGACAGACACTCAGAATATGTGATACTTATTGCTTTACGACAGCAACAGTGGCTGCACGAACGCGCCGTAATGTTACGTTCTCACGTACATTTCCTGTCTTTTAGTTCATATCTGTTAGTCACAAATGCCGAATGTAATGGAATAACCGAATTTATAACCTTCGAAGACCGAAGACTGTCTTCTAAAGAGAGAAAAAAGAGAGAGAGGGAGAGAGAGAGAGAATCCCCACCCAAGAGGGTGGGAGGGAGAAAGATCATCAGTTAATTAGAAGATTCCGAGGCTTCGCCCGCTCGTCCTTCTGGTAAGAGTGGTATAAAATGACAGTGTATGAAAAGAAAAGGTTAAAATTGTGACAGTGGCAGCTTGAAATGAGGGCCGCGGGATTTTATTTTCTCATGAATAATGGGCGTGTAATTTGGAAATTAAATTTCCTCTTCTTTACTTTAAAGCAAGGGGATTAATTTTTGGTAAATTTAAATCGGGAGGGCTGTATGAGAAGCATGCAATAGCAACTTGGAATCTTGGGAACCATCTCAACGAAAGTTTATGTATCATGTGTGTTTGTGCTGTTGCGTTATTGATAATTTGCGTTACATGTAATGTACAGTCTGATAATTCCAGTAATGTGATTAACAACGGTACAATTACCAAAATTACGTATTATTTCATTATTATTATTATTATTATTATTATTATTATTATTATGTTTCAATTCACTGTCCATTGTCATTTGCGGTTGTCAGCGCACCGTGCCGGCTCTCAATTTGGTCCAGCGTAAGGATTATCGTGATGCTGCCTATGGACTGGATCCTCTGAAATGCCTGCTGATGATTAGCGGCCTGAAATGAGAAGCGCTATTCACACAGGACTTTAAATGATGTGCAGAGCCAATTGCCATTTTGCAGCATACTGTTGTGTGGGGGTTGCTTGTTCCAAGTTACAGCGCTTTGCCTTACAAGGAAGTCGGCCTGCCAACAGGGTGCGAGGTGTGTGTATCATGACTGGTATTGAACTGGCCTAATTGTCCTATTTGTTCTTTATCACTGAACTGATTTATTACATACAATTTTGAAGCTGTCCTGGTAACATAACTACTTACACTTTCCATACCCAGTTCGTTCATACAGCGTGTCAATTGGCGTGACCCTTGGGAATTTAGTGATCATTCTTAAACGCTTGTTCTGAAAATTTTGCAGTATGTTGAAGTGTGTGTTGGCTGCGTGTCTCCAATTAGGGGCTGCATATGTTAGTGTTGACCTGATAAGTGATTTTTAAATTGTTAGGGCCAAGTTAATGTTGATAGTGGACTTCTTAAGGCTAGGACAGAGCCGTCACAGTCTGTGGTTTTGCTGCACACAGTGATATGTAGGTAAGTGTGGAGTCGAGGGTAACCCAAAGCTATCTGACCTTATTTGTCCAATGAACGTGTATATGAAAGAATTAACAGGGCAGTGACTCCGACGTTTGGAAATTAGCGTGATGGAACATTTACGACCGTTAATCTTAATTCTCCATTTTTGTAGCCAGTGTTTTAAGACTGGCATTCGTCCGAAGTACACATAACTTCAGTTCGTACCTCACAGAGAACGCGCTTCTTGTCAGTTTCGGTAAATAGCGGTGTTCGTCATGAGAAGTGCACAGTACATATGAATACAGTGTGTGGCAAAATGCAGGTTTTCGTAGTGACACACCATAGGTACCATGATGACGCATAGTTACCATTGGGCTTAAAAATGGTAATGAAATCTAATAATGGGGATAAAAGAAACGCTTTGAGATTTTCCTTCTACATTACGATCTGACTCCATCTGAAGATATGTCACCATATACCTAGTAGAAGCTCGTCATATATTCGGAGAAAGTTGCTGCCCCTATTTTCAGGGTAAAATTCGAATTGATGTCTTCTTAAATTTAAGAAATCAAGCAGTCCCCGGTACTCAGACTTACTTTCTGTAAGAAGTGGGCTGAAGTGGTTTCATATGGGCCAGTTATTATATTATCGCAAAGAAAGCGATGCACACAAATGCTTACTTATTAGCCGGAGGGTCGAATTCTGAAAACAGCTCCACAGCCACTATGTCCAGAATAATCCTGGGGCCCGTGAAACCTCATTGTGATGGGCATCGGGGAGTAAAGGTGGCCTGAATGTAAAGCTGACCAGTCACTTCCTTCTACTCTCAATGAAAATAATGGTGAGATATTTTATGGGCATGTTTTCTGTTTTTCGTGTGAGGTAATTGACGCGCGTTGCCATGGAGATATGCAGGATATTGCCTGTCCCGTTGTAAGTAGACACGTGTTCTGATGCTTTGAAGTCGTGTGTGGGATTTGAAAATTACGAAAGATTTAACTCGTCAGTGACTTAAAAAGTAAGAGCTTTGAAAGCCTCCTTTCAGATGTTAGTTATTACGTTAATAACTCCATGTTTTTCGTCTTTGAGCTGCTAAACCAGATGACTGGAATATGAATGTGCAAATGAATTGTTCTATGATTTCATCTTCCTTCAAATTACGATGTTACTGTTTAGAATGTAGGACCACACATTTCGCAGTTATGATTTAGGCCTGAATGGATGCGTGTCTTTATCTCAAAGGCCTCCCTGCGGTGCATTTTAAGTTTTTAACTTCATGGAACATTTGCAGATGTTTCAGAGCGTGCCAAAGGGAGGAGGCGTTGCTGAGGTTCCGAAATGGGCCTGGTGTCAAGGTTCTGACAAAGTTCCGACATCTTTTAAAAACAATCGTGTGTTGCTGTTTATTACATTTGAAACCCGGGGTGAATATTCTAATAAGACGACCAAATGTGTTCCGAAATGCGATAATGAGCTCATGGAATTGTTGAAACATTTGATCACGATCCAGTAAAACTGCTGTAGACTGCGAAATGAATAACGGAAATGTCTGGTCCTGCTCCACTATGTAATTAAAGTGAGTGTATGTGATGTAAAGTGGACCGGGTAGCTCAGTTGGTATAGCGACTGACTACGGGCTGGACGGTCCGGGATCGAATCCTCGTGGGTACGAGATTTTCCGATCGTCCAGACCGGCCCGGGGGCCCACCCAGCCTCCTGTAAAATGTGTACCGGGTCTTTCCCGGGGGTAAAGTGCGGCCGGGGCGTGCTGCTGACCACTCACCCACTTCTAGTGCCGCGGTCATGGAAGAGTAGAGCTATACCTCTACCCACCCTCTGGGCCACACCGGGC
>Ga0131853_10024048_pt1 | contig 10994 bp, 2 predicted proteins | sample TergutLab28metaG_FD_92764 | JGI IMG/M metagenome (GOLD analysis project Ga0131853, IMG submission 92764) | Labiotermes labralis P1 segment gut microbial communities from Petit-Saut dam, French Guiana - Lab288 P1 (version 2) (version 2) | ecosystem: Host-associated > Arthropoda: Insects >...
TCATAAAAACTATCTTTCAACTCCTCACTTTTTTCCTCACTAGGTGCATGCACATTTACTAAAATGATATGAAGCCAGCGACCTCTCAGCACTATATACGACAACCTATCGCTAACAAACTCTTTTCTCTTCACTGCTGATAATAATCTACGGTGCACAAAAAAACCTGTTCCCAGTTGATGATTCTCGTTTCCTTTCCCGTAGAAAAAATTATAATCCCCTGCCCTTACTGCGCCCTCTTTGTCCCACCTGACCTCCTGCACCCCCACTACATCTAATTTATATCTCGCTAATTCCCTCGCTGCTGAAATCTTCAGCAATACAGCCCCGAAAAACTGAAATTTTGCAAAATGTCTATGTTCTTCATAAGAATGCATTACAAGCTGAAGGGAAGAGAAAGAAAAAGGGGCAAGAGGATAGTGAAGAAGAACAAGAACCAGACGAAGGAGGGAGAGACAGGAGGAGTAGAACAACAAAGATAAAGGAGCGAAGGAGGAGGAGAAGCGGAAGTATAAGTATAAAAAGTAAATATAATATTTGTAAACTTCATAATTTTGTATAGAAAACAGTCAGTAGCTCGAAGCTTAATGATGCCTAATTCCGTAATTCCGAAAGAAATAAAACAAGGATGATGTTAAGCACTAGAATTAGAACGTTCTAATCCTACTAGGACCAAAAGCTACCACAGGACCCTAACCTGAATCAATTCGAAGTAATTTTCATTGGTATAGTGAATCCAGACCTTTGTCACTAAAGTGATCAGGTGCGGCCTGAACGACCACAGTTTAACTTCCTGCAGGTGAAAAGAGTTCAGAACGATTCTAGAAACCATCAAGAATTCTAATGAGTGCGTATCGAGAATTCTTTCCCGGGGGTAAAATATATGAAGAGGAAAAACTGGTGCCAAACTCTAAACAAGCTGCAAGTGACAGTGAAGGTTTATTGAAAAAAGACAGCTACATGACGCAATGTTGCAAGAATTTACCTTGAAATGCAATAGGAACATTACCGTTTAAAGTTCATTATCTCTACCTACTTATCACTACTCTCAATTTTTTTATTTCCTTGAATAAATTAGGTATCCCCTCGTCAGTAAAAAATGTTAGGGAAATAAAACACAACAATACGTTCCTGGCAATAAGGGGCACCAGAATGCGTATAATGTCGATGACAAAGCCAGAATAATGTATTGGTTTATCTCTCACCACGTGACAGTCAGATGTACAGAGAAACAGTTACAGTGTAGTGCTGATGCGGGTTTTGAAATACTGCATGACAAGCTATCGCCATTCCAATACACACATGCATCGCGTCATGATTAAGTTTATGGACATATTTACCTGTAACTCATCTTCATATGTTATAGTTCATTTCTAGGAGACACTTTTTAATATTATCCTTACCTACACAGAAACTGTTGGCTAATACAATTGCACCTTCTCTTTCATTCTGCCTAGATAATTTACTGCATTATTTATCTTATTTCTCTCTGCTGGATCCAAAGAACGCAAAGAAAAAGGGAGGAGAATTGTCTTCGTTCTTGGATGGAAAGTACGCGGGTTGAACTCAATACGCCTATTTCTGCTGTAGCCCCCACCCAATGAAGGGTTTGTAATGCAGGGAAGTGCTTTGGTGGGAGAAAGACAAGCAGCTTTCTCATGAATGAGTCTGGTCTGTCATTGGAAAGGTAGACTCAGCGTGGTCACTTGTGTAAATTTATTGGCTGACAAACATAAGCACTAATAAATCCAAGTAAACAGCCCAAGCACCAAAGCTAAAGAAAGAAAGAAGAAAAGATAGAAAAAAGCAAAAAGGAAAGGATGACAGGAAGTAAAAATGAAGAAGGAAATACAAAAAAACAAACAAATAAAGAAAAACATGTGCTGTACATGTTTTCAGTTACGTTACATCTGCAATGGCTGTCAGCTCAGCTTGGGGCCCTGCCAGTACTTTTCGGGGCATTAAAATTTAGCTAAAAAGCCCTTTGGTCCAAGTCAGCGCTCGCTAAGTGACCCGCAAAGTTCACAGACCAACACCTGCTTGACCAGGTATCCTTAACCTCATTCACACACGTAACATCTTTTCCCACACTCTGCAGACAAGTCCATCAACCCATTATGATCAAGTATGACAATGAAGGGAAGAGGGAAAGCTAAGAATAGTAAGAGTAGTAATTAATCTTGAAAGTGAGATCCATTCTCCGTCTAACAATATGAAGGCTACATTTAAAATTTTCCGTCATATCGTGTTGATTTTTGTGTCCTCAGAAAGGCCCTATACAACAAAATATTGACTAGGTTGAAGAAATCCAACAAGATTCAACAGCATGTAGATATTTATTTACTGCTAAATTACTCTACATGTTTCGGGCGTCCGTCGCACCCATCGTCATGAGTACATAAAACTGTAGTTGCAGCCTCTGGTACAAATCATACTATGTGGGGAGCAAGCTTCCTCAAACGTGACTAAGAGTCCTTATTTGGTTACGTTTGAGGAAGCTTTCTCCCCAGATAGTATGATCTGTACCAGAGGCTGCAACTACAGTTTTATGTACTCATGACGATGGGTGTGATGGACGCCCGAAACACGTAGAGTAATTTAGCAGTAAATAAATATCTACATACTGTTGAATCTTGTTGGATTTCTTTAACCTAGAATTACGATGCACGGAACCACGAATATAAAAATAAAAATTGACCTACTCTAAATGCTCAAAGATCTGAGTCTATGAACCTAGCAGTCCTCACGTACACGATTAATCTAGTGTTTGAAAATAAGCTACGATCTGTCTGTAAAATATGATGATCCTAAAATCCTTTATCATTCTCACAAAAAGTGCATTACAAACGAAGGACTTATGAAACGAAATGCCAGCCGATGGAATTCACAACTAAAGCCATTTAGCCTAGTTATTTTGTTACCCTTCCTTCCATCCAATGTGTAGACCAAAGTTCCCCGTTCTGGAGCTTTAAAGCTCACAGGGGTCTTTCCGGACCACTCCTTCATGTAGGTTTCGAAGTTTGAAGAACACGTAATACCAGTACAGGTCAACTGAAGAGAGGTTTCTGTTCAAGTCGAAACACAACTAAGTTATGATGTTTTTATTATTATACTGACGACATGTGACATGTTTCGGCCTTGACAATGGGCCATCTTCAGGTCACAAGACATGTATTTGAGGATAGTATACAGTGTGATTTATAAAATGAAGTATAATAAGCTATCATTACACGAGATCTTGTTGTCGTTCAGTTTCTCAATTGTATTCATCAGGAATTTAAAATCTGGGATTATACCGTTTACATAACAATATTAATATCTAGAATATATCATGGAGACGGTAAAAATTCTTTTTCTTTAGATTTGAGAAACCTGTTGAACTGACTTTCTCCGATTTAAAGATTCTAAAGTACAGGTCACCGCATATCCGAGTATCCTAATTGCTCCAGTTTTAGTCAAATTTTAAATTTTGTTATCCCGAAGGAATCAGACAAATATTATGGATATTAAGACATCTACAGGGTACTTAGTTCATTTGTTTTTGTATTATTGGCCATTAAAAAAAAAGATCTCTTTCGGATTCTTGCGGATTGTGGGGTCCGGTAAGGATACAAATATTCCGCCAAACTATCTTAAACGTATGTTATGGAATATCAGCAGCAATATTGCCATATGCTGGTCTAAGACTTGCTGGCCGTACATTATTTCGGGCAACCAACAAAACCTTATGGGAATATCCGTGGAAACACAATTCTGGGGACCGTCTTGATATGCCTGTGACCAAAAAGCCTTACAGACTAAAACCCGTAAGTCCTCACGATGTATCCACAAAGATCTTCGGAACCGTGTACGCGTTGCTGATGACGACACAATAATCTGTATTACAGAATGACCGTAAACGACGCATTTGTGAAGCCTGTCTGCATAGAGATCGCAAAGCCTCACGTACTTGGGCTATAAAAATTTATGTATGGCGTCATTAACAAATCTTTCAAGTTTTCTACCGAGCAGCGCGGTGCAGCAGTGTCTATTTGGACTTGTCCGTTTGATTCTGAACTGGGACACCACCTAGCACGAAACTTATCGTGGTTTCTTTCTGTCACTCCCGGAGTATGTCGGTATAGCACCCCCGTTACAACTCATTAATCATCCTTCCATTCAAAGCCATGAAGCCTCAGACTGAGAACGTCGTAAAATTAGTCACTAAAAGAAAATGTCTGCGCTTCTAGCAGCCACAAAAAGTATTAGGAGCCCCGGTCACGCACATGACACTGTGCTTATTTGGAACGAGATTTCTGGCGTCGTTGCGATCTGAGAAGTTGTTCTTGTAAGGTACAGAAGAGTGAGTGAAAGGCTTCCCCAGTATCTGACGAGCGGAGATTGGACATGTGCTAGTTTTAATGGCTTCAGGCTCATACAATATGTCTGCCGCCATACGAAAGAAGCTCCAGAGCAATTTACAGCATAATAATATGTTTGTAAGGTGAGAAGAGCTTCCCTTTACCGGCAATGCTGATAGTCACTTCCGATGTACACGCTTTCTGTTTGCTGAAACAATAGAAAACTGAACGTTCCGAACAATTTTAAGGACGCAATATCTTATGGAAAAAAAACGTGGCGTCAACTTTCTTTTACCTGCTGCCACGTATATACGTAGGTTAGAATGAATTATAGATTAATGAATGTCCCTGTGGATAACACAACGAGATGTTTATGTGTAAAACATCCGCTGGTAACTTACCCACTATCTGCAAGCTGTTACAACCAGTCTCAAATTTCGCTCTGTGACGTACCTGCAAAACCATACAAAATTTATAAGCATTACTTGGTATAACATTATACCACACGCCACATATGGCGTATCTATGTTCAATTTCACGTCTTATGAGACTAAACAAAAAGGAATTTATAGAGGCCAGTTTACTTATTTCGACATTTTACGAAATAGGGGGAGCAGGTTATAAGAATTGCCGGACTTCCCTGCCGAATAACTTCGGTAATGATCAACGAACCAGACGACGACAAGGACTAACTGCAAGATTTTAACCAGGGTATCTCGGTCAAGTAAATAACATGCTGCAGGCGAAAGATCGTGGCTCGACGCCATGGAGGTGCAGAATATGCCTATTCACCACTACTTCCAGGTGGTCTGAGCATGCTGGCAAATCGGTGTCAGGGGTAAAGCATCGGAAGCGTGTAGATGAACTCTCAACTCCATCTACAGCGAAAGTCTAACTGGTTCTAACACCTACCAGGGCGTCGACTATTCAGAGATTCCCCGTGCGTTTTCTGTACTCTCAGCAGACGGCTGGGTTATTACTCTGAAAAATACAGCAATTGCATTTTCTCTCACACGATTTCACCACATAGAATTATCCTAATGTTTCATTACACATTAATTATTCTCGACAGCAGACACAGCATCGTTTAACAATCTTTGTTTAACCTTCTGATTTCACATGCGATTTTAGCCCACATGGGGACGTCTTTTTGGTCAGCAATCGGATAAGGATATTTCGAAGTGAATCCAGGTCAAAGACCCTCGAGAAAAAAATTGTCCAGAAATATTTGACCGAACATAAATTCCGTATCGTTTTCCGTGTAACGGACAAGTTATTTTGAAATAAATCCCTTATACTTCTGTACCCTGTAGCTCCTGAATTTCATAAATTTCGTGTTTAGTACGCTCTCTCGTAATTTCTTTGTGAGTGACGCGGGTTACTCACATGACCTTCCAATATTGGTACTATAGTCACCGAGACGAGTGAGGAACAAAAACCAGTGTTACCTTACAAATTTAACGCATACTTCAAATTGCGATTGCCTATATAACATGACACGAATTTCCAACTCAAGCTCAAAATTCTAGCATGCTACGTCGGGACAATTCTATGGCCATTGCACAGAATGTAATGTAATTCCATCCACATACTTCTGGGGAAGATAGAAGAGATTAGAACAATGCATTTCAAGACAATAACCAAGATATTATATCCTTTTTTATTTGATTCCATCGTAGCGTTTTTATAAAGCACGACGTTTCGGAAACCGGCTCTTCTTCCATCTTCAAGCAAGAAAAGCACCTACTCTGGTGAACCCCTTAAAAAGAGCTATTAGCAGTCATTATCTACAAGGGTCCACCAGAATAGGTCATGATGTCCTTGCTTTGAAGACGGAAGCACAGCCGATTTCGGAGACGTGATGCTTCATCAAAAATTAGACGATGGACAGAGTCTAAAAACAGGAAGATTATGTCAGCGAGTCACATACTTCCGTCAAAGCCCCACAGAGCTGAACAAGAACCAATATCCGGGAATTCTGAGTTTGGTCGCTAAACGCGACAACCTGCGAACATGTTCATGGTTCTGCACTCGTCCGGCATTTGTTGAGCTGCAGCTCTGAAATTAAGATTTCCCCGTTATGGGTTCCTATGCTAAAATACACTGTTTTGTGCTCCTCTATCCTCTCTAGACATGTCAGTTAATTACGTTACTACAGTTCAGGGGTTAGCTGACACAGTCAGCGAAAGTCTACAGTATGCTATAAACAAAGAATGTATAGTGCTGCTGAGTGTGGCAGTATATCTGTAGAAGGGCACAATGGGATGCATCTGATATAAACAAATCATTTGCCACTAGCCGCATGCGGAAGTTCACTGCATACTGTAGTGTCAAAGGCCACAACCTGTGCAAATTTGTTTAATGGATTAGTCACAGCTCACCGAGCTGGGTGATAGGCCCAGACTGCAGAAAGTGGAATCGAAGCCTCTGGCAAGCACGAAAGAGCAAATTGGAGGTTGCAAGTGAAGAGCGATTCCTTTCTCTCTCCCACAGGGATAGAATTCCCGCCTAGCGACACAAAGGGAAGCTTTATTCGTAGGGTGTTTTTACTTTCTAAATTCGATTATCGTAAGTTCTGTTGTCTTTATCACGGGACATCTTCCGTACAATTGGTATCTGCCTTTGTCAGGAAACTTATCTGATGTCGAGATTAAAGTAAAACCCCAAGGGAAACATTGTTAAAGAACATTTATAAACTGACGCATACACAGGAATGAAAAACAAGGAAACGTCGTAAATTATTCTCCATATTTAATTAATAAAATTCTGTTCCGCGCTATAATTTTTGTACTTACTTCAGAGAACACTGCACGTGCTGCACTTACTGGAAACGAAAGGAAAACGGAAAGGCATAAAGTGTACACGATGTGTAGCGCTCAATGGAACGTTGATTTGTGACTTTGTTTGGTTCGTCAGCAGCCTTACACGGGATATGCAAAATGTGGAACATTGTACTATGGTCTAGCGTGACAACATTGCCTAATATAACTTCCACACGAAAATCCTTTACAAAACAAGTAAACAGGGCTTCCAACTAAAACGTCTTCCTCATCTCTTACGAATGACACTAACCATCTCATCCTCCTTGATTTGACACCATTTGATGGCATGTCGTTGGGAACCCGTTACAGCCCTATCCGACGTCGGCCGCTCCAAGCGCCCTCGCCTCCAGCATTAACATAATGAATGAAGGCAGGAATGGGAAAAAGTGTTCTGAAGAAACTGCTACAATCGGAATCGGTGAATGGGTTGCCTGCTGCCCCAGTTTCTCAAAGAAAGTTGTAAGAACTTCCAGACGGCGCTAAATGTTTCTTCTTTCGGTCTCGACACGAAACTTTCACATGCCTGTCCCTATCTTCCTGTCAAAAATGATTTCCCTGTTGTTAGGCTATTTCCCATCACCATTATCAATGCTGCAACAGTTCAAAGAGTGTTCTTAGTATCAGTACACGTCATGCAGCCTGCTAAACAAATGTGTGTCTCTGTCTTCAGGGCAAAGGCTTCCTACTATTGCACAGACCTACAATCTGTGCGAACAATCAGACGGCCCCATCTGTTACTGAACCTGTCAAATTCAGGGAATTAAACCTGGCACACACGCCTTATTTCATGCACAGAAGTGCGTACTACCGGAGGGTCTGGCACGACCAGTCTACATCAGACCATTTTCCATGTGTTGGATTGAATATAAGCTATTCGAAATTATTTTAAATAAAAACTGATGTTGACGGTCAGTATTTGTCACACACACACTTGTTTTGGCATGATTCGAAAAGGATTTTGAAAACTTCCCGTTTTAATTTCTTCTATCTACCTGTATGATCAGTTCATTCAGACACAGTACCGTAAAGCCACGCTATATTGTGTGAACAATTTTATGTTAGTTTGGTTCAGTTTAAGGGCCACTTCAATTATGGGCCCAAAAAAACTTCACATTCCCTTCTGACAGATTTTGGTTAACATATTTACAAATATTAGAATGTATTATGTTTACTCCAGAAAATCAGTTTCAGACATTTTCTCAAAAACCCAAACCAACTACATTTTGAGTGCCGGACTTTGACAAACATCAAACAACGTAACTGTAGTAATATACAAGTATTATCGCGGGTGTTTCATTCACCTTAGCTAGCTTCAAGACGCCCATTACTTATGGGCATAAACACATTTCTCACTCTGTCACTAAATACTCATGGGGGTCAGAAGTTATAAAGGGTCTGTAAAACAAAGATTATACCTTATGCAATATCCAAACACAATTTTCATATGCTCTTAAAATTATCAGTGCAACTGTGCACCACGAACAGTACTGTCAATGTGCCTATGTTGCCTTGCAATCTGTTACTGTCCACTCCAAGTACTATAAACCACACATACAAGCACACTGACAGCCAACACTGTCTTTAAGAGATGCAAACCTATATTAATATCACCCCTTTAATTGCACATGCCTGTTTAAACTGACCTTAATGTACAGCACCATTTAGAGTGAACTGACAAAGAATAAAGCAGTCTACTTGGAAAAATGAATTTTTAGTTCATATGAATTCCAATTACTTACAATCCTCTTCAACTAATTTTCATAACATTTATCTCCTTCACTCTAAAACGGTTTTCCCCACTGAAATGCTCAGAGGATTTGTCTCTCCAGCGAAGGTAAAACTCCACCTATCTGAACACCCCATTACATAATACCCCTCCACTCTGTGAATGGCGAGTTGCACAGAGTTACAGAATAAGCAGGTATCAAAAATGCCATGATGGGTGGTTCTGCAGGCTTGGTTTGGGCACAGGCTGACAAGCCTCCACTATTCTGTCCCCATGGACCTATCAACCCTTAAAGATGAAACCATAACGTTCTTTCAAAACATGAGAAGCAAACCCAGTGAAATGCCACCACATTCCACAAATGGTAATTCAAGCCTCCACTGGAGAGTAAGACTTGTTAAACAATGTACGACATAGCATCTTTCCTCAAAATACGTTAACACGGAAGAATTTATAAAACAAATATATAAATAAAACCTTGGTAACACTATATGGTATTCAACCAGTACACTGTTCCTGTTAAGTTTTATTTGGCTTCTGATAGCAATCAGTCTTATCACATAAACTAAGCTGTCATAGCAATTACAATGTCATGACAATATTATTTCACCAGTACAAAATTCAAATGATGATTATACCACATACAAAAATAAACTTGCTCAAATATTTAGACCACATAAGAGTATGCGTGAGCCCGCGCCCGCACCTGTGCATGTGTGTGATACTGTGAAGTTAATGAATACAATCATACCAACAGAGATTACAGCATGAGTCAAAAATGTATGTTGCAATGAGAGTAATTGGCACAAGAGTAATGTACGATGAGTCAAATGAAAACCTTAAATATAACCATTTAAATACATTGTAACTTTTAAGGTTTTCATTTGATTCTCCCTCGTATAATACAAATTACAGAAATATGATGTTTATAGTCAGCTGTTTTTCATGAAAAATCATGATTAACTTTACCAAGACACAGTTTCACTGATGGGTAAACAATAATTTCATATAAATCAAAAATACTGAAACAGTGACATCACTAATATAAGCTGTAAAAATACTGTACTTATACATATATATAAAAAACACACAAAAGATCACATGTATGAGTAAAGAGAACAACGTTTTATTTAATGATGCTGTCATGTGCTATTATCATATAGCATTGGTGGTAGACGAGTATAATATGAGTGTAGGGCATTGGTAAAATAACAGGTACACGACTGTGAAAAATACAACATATACTACAAAATACAAAACCTGACACAATGAACTATACAAATATCCAAGCAATAAGCTGAAAAAACGCAATGCCCCATACTAGCGGTTGCACAAGACACACTTATAGGCCATCCGATTATATATATGCTACAGTTACAAATACAAATGCTGACTGTGACTTTCAAAATTATTTATGCTGGTGGAGTATAAAATGATTCTGATTGCAGAAAATATCTAAATGCCGACAATTTTGGAAGTGTGTACCACATGGATATTAATTCCCAATAAATGGAACAATGCATGAGCCATTACAAAAAATCAATTAACCTGGAAAATTTTATGAAATGAAACATAACTTGTAACTGAAAAAATTCAGGTCATACTATAAAATTTTATCATTTGCTTATTTTTGCATATACAGCAGAGATGTAAGTAAATCTAAAACCTGGATACTGCAGCTGAGAGTCACCACAAAAAAACCGGTCAGATTAATCATTCAGTCATGTCATATGATGTACACACAATACAAATGAAATGTGGTCGCATTTGTTGACCAACACTGTAATGTATCTTGCCAGTTAAAAGGTTTCACCAGTGGACCAATGGACCTCCCTATATATATATATATATATATATATACACACACACACACACACATATACATACATATATATGTGCATAAAATGTGTCATGTCACTCAATTATTTCACCAACCACTGCACATATATAAAATTTACACATAAAAACATTAAAAATGCTCCGACATGTTTCTGTCCTAGTACCATCATCAGGGAGCTACATCATCCTTGCTAAAGTTACACTATTAAAAGTCATATTAATTTCACTATTCAAGTTCAGTATTGTGGTAGCATGCCTGTAATATAA
>Ga0131853_10024049_pt1 | contig 10994 bp, 10 predicted proteins | sample TergutLab28metaG_FD_92764 | JGI IMG/M metagenome (GOLD analysis project Ga0131853, IMG submission 92764) | Labiotermes labralis P1 segment gut microbial communities from Petit-Saut dam, French Guiana - Lab288 P1 (version 2) (version 2) | ecosystem: Host-associated > Arthropoda: Insects >...
CCTTCGACATGAGCCAGGAAGAGGCCGCCCGGCGTGTGGGCAAAAGTCAATCCGCCGTAGCCAACAAACTGCGGATTCTAAAGCTGCCCAGAGAAATGCTAGACAGGCTCAAGCAAAGCGGGCTCTCCGAACGCCACGCCCGGGCCCTGCTCCGCCTGGGGTCCAACCGAGAGCGGTATGAGGTACTAGAGCACATCATCCAACACGAACTCACCGTCGCCCGGACAGAGGAATACATCGACGACTATCTCACCCTCCCCGACCCTCTGCAACACCCCGTCGGCACGGAGCCTAAGACCCCACCGCCAAACCCCCTCTACGTCATCAAGGACGTGCGCCTCTTCCTCAACACCCTCCATCGCGGGATCGCAATCATGAAACAAGCCGGCATCAATGCCCACGTAGACCAAAGCGGCACCGAGAATGAGGCCATCATCACAATTCGGATCCCAAAACCAAAGGCGGTATAGTCCGAATCCTCAGTCCGCTACGCGGACAGCTCCTTTGGAAAAGGAGCCTTAGGACCAAAAAGCCTCCTTTTTCAAAGGAGGTGGCAGGCACAACCTGACGAAGGATTATTCCACAAATGCCCCTAGCCGTCCTAGTACATCCACAAAATACCCCGGCAGCTCCGTGGTGAGCAATATCCGCTCCCGGCTCACTGGGTGGTCAAATTCCAGTGAGCGGGCGTGGAGACACTGACCCGAAAGTCCCTTCTCCGGACCCTTTCGCCCATAGACCAAATCCCCCAAAATCGGATGCCCAATGCTGGCCATATGCACCCGAATCTGATGGGTCCGCCCTGTTTCCAGTTGACAGCGGACATGGGTATAGTCCTTGTAACGGACCAGAACCTTGTAACGGGTCACCGCCTCCCGCGTCACTTTTGCCGCAACGCTCATTCGCTTGCGGTCTGTCGGATGACGACCAATAGGTCTGTCTACAGTTCCCTCCTCCGGCCCCACTCGACCCACAACAACGGCTTCATAGACCCGAGAGAGGGTCCGGGCCCGAAGTTGGTCTGCCAGTGCCCGGTGAGCTCGGTCACACTTCGCCACCATCAGTAGCCCCGAAGTGTCCTTGTCCAGCCGATGGACAATCCCTGGCCGCAGAGCTCCCCCAACCCCGGAAAGGCTCCCCATCGCGTGAAAGAGCAGCGCGTTGACCAAGGTCCCTTCCGAATGTCCCGGCGCCGGATGCACTACCATCCCCCGGGGCTTATTCACCACAATGAGGAATTCGTCCTCAAACACCACTTCCAGCGGGATATCTTCCGGCAGAGTCAGAGTCTCCACCGGTTCCGCCTCTACGCAAACAAAACACTCCCCTGGTACGGTGCGGTCTTTCTTTTGAATGGCCCGCCCATCGGCCCGGGTGATCTCCCCATTCTCAATTCCCCGCTGGACGGCATTGCGGCTAGTGTCAGGAAGCCGGGCCGCGAGAAACGCATCAAGGCGCATCCCCCCCTCCAGGGGTCCCACCACAATCTCCCTACTCACCGGAAGACTCCGCCTGTTCCGTCTCTACCTTCTTCCGCTCCGCCCGCCATTCCGTCACAGCATAGACCACGATAAATACGGTCCCGCCCACGGTGATGAAGACATCGGCCAGATTAAACACGGCAAAGCGGACAAAGGTGAACTCAAACATGTCCACCACAAAACCATAGAGCAGCCGGTCCACCCAGTTGCCAAGCCCCCCGGCAAATATCCCAGCCAGCGCCAAACGACAAACCAGATTCGGAAATAGCTGTTTCCGAAAAAGTACGAAAAGAACGCCCAGCAAAAGCAGCGGCGTCAGCACCATGGGAATCCACTGGTGGTCTCTCAAAAATCCAAAGGCCATCCCCGTATTCTGGATATAGGTGAGCTGCAACACCCCGGGGATAAACCCTTGCGTCTCTCCCAGGACAAAGTTGTTCAAAATAAAAATCTTCAGCACTCGGTCCGCGAGAAAAACCCCCAGCCCAAACAACAATAGCACCATACACTTCCCTCCCGAATGAAAGAGGCCAACGCAAACAAAGCGTCAGCCCCGGAAATTCAAATCTCCCGCGCCGAGGGCGCAGACATCGCAACTACCCTGTGTGAGTCCTCACTTGCGGCCATCATCGTGTAAGTTCTTGCCAAATTGCAAATTGTCGAATTCAAACTTGGGGCGTTTGGTGGTCGGTTCCCCCTCGTCGTCCCAAAAATCGTCGTGGGTTGTCTTGAGCTCCTCTGTATCCCCTAGGGCGCTGGATATGCTCCGGGCGATGTCTATCTTCTCTTCCGCCCTCTGATCCTGGGGCTGAGTAGGCCATGCCTGAGAGCCGAATTTCTCCGGCGTTGTCACGGCGTGGTCCTTGTCAAACATCTTGAGCAGGTCCACCTCGTCCGCCGGATTCACTGTCTTGCCAAAGGCGCTCTTCCGGCTCCTGATATCCTCCACAAAGGGAGAAGCTTCCTCTTCATCCTCCAACGAGTTCGCCGTCATACGGCTCACCTCCTGGGCCAGATATGCCCCCACGGAAGATTCCATTTTCTCTAGAGAGAGGTCTTCTTCCTCCAGCGACGAGGCAGCTTTGACAAAGGGAACCTCCGGCTCTTCCATTGGTGGGTTCGGAGCCATCTTCGGCCGCTCAAACAGTACCGGGTCCGGGTTCACAGCCGGAGCGGCAATCGTGAACTCTTTGAGCCGCTCAAGAAATGTCTTCTCCTCAGCAATGAGTTCCAACACCCGTTCACTGAAGAGACTGGTCTTCCGCTCCGCCTCGACCAGACGGGCCTCTTCCTCGACCACCTTGTGTCGGAGCTCCATACTGCGGCGCTCCGCCTGCTCGTCCACTTCGGCCAAAATCGTCTCGCCCTTCGCCCGGGCCTCGGCTAGGATCTCTCCCGCCATTTTCTGAGCCGTGAGCAGGGCCATGCGCATGGATTCTTCGGTAGAGCGATATTCCTCCACCTTTTCCACCAGCACCTTGAGCTTGCTCTTCAAGATGGCGTTTTCTTTGTACAGCGCGCCATAATCTTCATAGAGTTGCTCCAAAAAGTCGTCCACCAAGGACATGTCATACCCGCCGAAGGTCGCCTTCTCAAATTTCTTGTCTTTAATATCCTGAGGCGTCAACATAAATCCTCACCCTTTCTCTAAACCCAAAGCCCTCCGCATCCCCGTCCTTTTCGCAAAGCGAAAAGCTTTTCCGCCGGAGGAGTGCATGTCAGTGTGCGACGGAGGTGGAAAAATAAAATCCGTTGGATTCGGGGCTCTGCCTCGAATCCAACACCACATCCCCCACAGGCCGATTCCCAATTTTGATTCAATCGCTAGATTGAATCAAAAATAAAGTCCACTGTTTTCCAACTCGTCGATCAGGTCTCCCATGATGTCTACGTTGTAGGGCGTGATGATATAGGTACTCACCGCCACTTTTTTGATCTTCCCCTCTTGGGCGTAAGCAACACCCGAGAGAAAGTCGATGAGGCGTCTTGCGATATCTTTGTTGGTCTGTTCTAGGTTCAAGACCACAGTCCGTTTGTCTCGGAGGTGATCGGCAATCTCGGCGGCATTTTCAAAGCGCTCCGGCTTCACCAGCACCACCTGGAGTTGTGTCGTGGCGTGGATGTTGACAACCTTGCCTGAGTCCCGGGTCTGTGCTTCGGGCGTGAAGTATCCACCACCCCGAGGACGCGGGGCCGACTCCTCGCGCTTAGGCGCGGGGCGAGGCTCCGCCGAAGGCCTCTCCCGCTCTTGTCGTCTGGGTGAGAAGTCTTCAAACTCGTCCTCATAATAGTCATCTGTAGGGCGCGCAAGCCTCTTCAGCTCATCCAAAATCCCCATTCATTCTCGTCCTCCTGCCTCTTATACTCGTCTCCCAAAAATCGTGCTCCCGACTCGGATCATGTTGGCACCTTCCAAAATGGCGTCAAAAAAATCGCCGCTCATACCCATGGACAGAAAATCCATAGCTACATTATCGTACGTTTTCTTTCTTATGTCAACAAAAATATTATGCATCTTGGCAAATAGGTCTCGCGTCTCTTGTTCGGCGGCCTCTAAAGGGAGCATTGTCATGAGTCCCCGCACGCGAATTTGGGGGTATTCCGCCGCCTGGGCGAGGAATTCCTCCAACTCCGGCGCATATACGCCAAACTTGTCCGGGTCCTTGCCAATGTTCACCTGAATCAGCACATCTTGGGTGATAAAAAGCTCCTCCGCCACCCGGTCAATGGCGGAAAGCAGAGCAATAGAATCCACCGACTGGATCAGGTCCACCGCCCCCACCACTTTGCGAATCTTGTTCTTTTGCAGGTGGCCGATAAAGTGGAGTGGCGCCCCCGTATAGGCCCCGGCCTCCAACTTCTCTGTAAGCTCCTGAACCCGGTTTTCCCCGCAGGCATCCACCCCAGCTTCCACCGCCGCCCGGATAGCGGAGGCGCCTTGGGTCTTGGTGGCCGCCACCAGGGTGATCTCCGACCCCACACGGCCAGAACCCTCCGCCGCCCGATGAATCTCCTCTCGGAGCCTGGCGATGTTCTCTCCAATGCTCATCGACGTAGCACCCTCCCATCGTAGAGTTCTCTCGCCGCTACAATAATCGTGTTGCCCTCTCGGAAGGCCGCCGCGGCGCTGGTCCGGGTCAGGTCAGGACGTACCAAAAAATAGTACGGCCCCTCGTAGAGTACCACCACAAACTTCCGCTCCGCCACACTCACCGTCAAGGTGAAGACATAGGCCGGAGTCACCCCTGTAGCCTCGTCAGTCTCACCCCAATGCAGCGCCTCCCGGGGGACCCGTATGCCGGAAAAACTGTTGTAGACAATCCGGGCCTCCACCTGTCTGAGGCTCAAAGTCTCGGCTAGGGCGGTTGTGGCGGCGAACACAGCCACCCGATACCCCTCTTCCGGAGCCCCCAGGGAGTGGACCCACATGGGGATATCCGTCCCCGTGAGGGCCGAAAAACTCACCGTAACTCGGTTGGGCACTTCTCCACTCAACCGCGCCACCAGCCGCTCCGCCTCAGATTCCGGGACCAGGGCCACGTAATACCAGGTAGAGCCGCTCACAATCTTTCCATCTCCCACGCGCTGCCCCCCGCTCCGCCGCCGCTCTAAGAGCTCCCGCACAATCTCCAGGTCTAAGCGGTGGAGGTCCTCCGGGGAAAGGGACTCATACCCATCCACCCGGCTGCTAAAAATCCCCGATTGGTTCGCAAAAATAGGGGTCACATTCCCAACCACAGCCCCTCCGGAGAGCAGTCCCAACTCCGACCGCAAATCTGCGAGCCGACTGGAGAGCCCCTCGCGGTTCCCAGCCAGAGCCAAGGCTCGAAGGGCAATGGTCTGATCTTCTAAACCCTCTAAATTCCCCTGTCTGGTACCATAGTTTAACTCTCGAATTTGCCGCCGAATCTCCGCCTCTGCCGCGGCCGTCTGTCCGAGGCCGCCGTCTACCGTGGCAAGCTGGACCTCTAAATGGGCAATCTCCCGCTCGAGCTGGCCCCGCCGGATATCTCGCTCCCGATCCGCCTCGCTGGCATAGGCCACCATATACACCATGCCCACACTGACCCGCTCACCCTCCCGGACCAGGCTCGCCACCACAGGATGGTCCACGGTGATTACCGTCTCCTCCCGGATAATGATCCCAGGGGCAAAGAAAAACTCCTCCGCCTGTAAGGTGACGGCAGGCGCTGTTCGGATGGAATTCTGCATCGACTGCACCAGGTAAATCCCAAAATACGTCAGCAAAAACACGCACAGGATCACCGATATCAGCTTTGTTGTGAAATTTGTACGTCTCATGGAGCTTGCCCCTCGTCTTACGCCTCCCCGGCAAAATCAACAGCTTTCGCCGGTATAATGGTGGAGATGGCGTGTTTGTAGATCAGTTGTTGCCGCCCCTCCGAGTCCAGTACTACGGTAAAGTTGTCAAAGCCTGTGACCAGGCCTCGCATCTGGACCCCATTGACCAAAAAAATGGTCACCGGTGTCCGCGCTTTCCGCACCTGGTTGAGAAAAATTTCTTGCAGATTCAATGCTTTTTGCATACCATCCCGCCCTTTCTTTTCTCTCAGCGAAAAAGACAGCTCGTCCAGGTACTTTTCAGTTTACCATAATCTGCCGCCTCTGTCTACTCTCCCTTGCACGTTCAGCCCAAGGAAGCCTATCCATTATCCGCCATCCCGCGCCAAAACTCCGTCGAAACCTGGACAGCCCGTTGGAAATCCGGCTCATTTTCCCAATAAATCCAGTTCACAGCCTCATCCCGGCGCAGCCAAGAAAGCTGCCGCTTGGCATAACGCCTGCTCTCCTGTTTGATCTCAGCCACAGCCTCCTCCAGGGAAATCTCCCCCAAAACAGCCCGCGCCATTTCCTTATAACCTATGGCCTGCATCGCCGTACTCTCAGAGGTGAGCCCGCGCCTGAGCAGCCCTTCTACCTCTCCATAGAGCCCCGCCGCCACCATAGCGTCCACTCGCGCCTCAATCCGACGATAGAGGTCTCCCCGCTCTCTGGCGCTCATGGCAATCTTCACCGCCTCATACCGGGGCGGCACTCGCTGGGTCTCCTCCTTATGGGCCGTCATCGTCCGGCCTGTGAGCTGATAGACTTCCAAGGCCCGAAGGACCCGCTTTTTATCATTGGGATGCAAGCGCTCCGCCGTCTCCGGATCAACCTCCCGAAGCTCCAGCCAAAGCGCCTCGCCCCCCTCCAGGTCATAGCGCTTACTGAGCGCCTCTCTGTAGGGGCGATCGGCCTCGATCGCCCGCTGTCCTGGAGCAAATTCCCGCCCTAAAAGCAAAGAATCCATATAAAGCCCGGTCCCACCCACCAAAATCGGCAACCGTCCCCGCGCCAAAACATCCTCCACACACGCCCCAGCCTCCGCCACATAGCGGGCCACGCTATAGGGCTCCTCTGGCTCCGCCACGTCGAGCATGTGATGCGTCACCCCGGCCCGCTCCGCCACCGAGGGCTTCGCCGTCCCCACATCCATCCCCCGATAGACCTGCATCGAGTCCCCGGAGACCACCTCACCGCCCAATTCCAAAGCCAAGCGAACCCCAAGCCCCGTCTTCCCGGCGGCAGTAGGGCCGGTGATTACAAGAATTTTCCGAGACAAAATCCACCTCTCTCACAAAACACAAATTCTCCCGCTCACCCCAACTACCCCCGCCGCACCTGTTTATCCAACTGCGGCCGCGTGAGCCGCAGCGAGACCGGTCGCCCATGGGGGCAATACTGCACCTCCCCAGAGAGCACAAAACCAGCCAGTTCATGCAGTTCCACCGGATCACTCCGCCGCCCCGCTTTGATGGCCGCCTTACAGGCCATGGTGTGGAGCACCTCATCCCGCACCCCCGAAAGGTCCGGTGTCCGGCCCATCTGAAGACCCTCGGCCAGCTCCGTGAGAAAGGCCGGCATGTCGTCTAAGTCAATCTCCTCCGGCACCTGCCGAACCGCCACCATCCCAGGACCCATCTGGGAGAGCTCAAAACCAAACCGAGCAAGTACCGCCTCCTGTTCCGTCAAAACAGCGGTGAGTTCCGGCCCTAGGTCCACCGTCAGCGGGGCAAGCAAGGGTTGCGGCATGGCCTTGTAGTCCTCAGCTTTCAAACGATCAAAGAGGTGCCGCTCATGGGCGGCGTGTTTATCGATAAAGTAGAGCTCATCCCCCTGCTCCACCAGGATATAGGTCCCCAAGGCCTCCCCAATCACTCGGTAGGGCAACATGCTGAGGTGACCGTCCTCGGTCGCCCGCTGTGGGATGTCCACCGATTGCTGGGGAGTATCCACCGTGTCCACATCCGGGCGTTCAAGGTCGGTCGCCCCTACAAAGGGTGTCTCTTTATCCGACAGCGGGCGAACAGGGTTCGCCCCTGCAGAGTTTGGCGGTGTCTCAACATCAGACGGCACCCTCGAAAACAAAGGCCCTTCTTCCGGCAAGGGAATCCACTCCTGGTAGATCACCTGGATGGCGTCTTGCAACACCCCCGCCTTCGCCTCCACAGGCTGAGGGTACGCCATCTCCTGACGAAAGAGCCTCGGCCCCGTCGAGCCCTGCTCTCGCTCCGGCGGCGTGGAGGGTGTCCCCAGCGCTTTCTGTGTCCCCGTAGACAGGGCAATTTCCGGCATGTATTTGCTCTCCTCTAAGGCTTGGAGCACGCTATAATACACCCCATCAAAAACCTGTTTCTCATCTAAAAACTTCACCTCAGTCTTGGCCGGATGGACATTCACATCCACCGCCCCCAGACCCAGGTCCATATAGAGTACAGCCCCAGGGAACTTCCCGCTAAATTGGACATTCTTATAGGCCTGCTCCAAAGCTGCCTGCAAAAGCTTCGACCGCACCAACCTGCCATTGACATAAAACCACTGATGACTCCGACTCCCCCTGGCATGGGCAGGTACCGTGACAAAACCCGTCACTGAAAGCTTTTCCCCCTGCCCCCGCACCTCCACAAGCCCTTTCACAAACTCCCGCCCCAAAAGGGTATAGATCGCCGAACGGACGCTCCCATCCCCAGGCGTGTGATACTCCTCCCGCCCGTCCCGGATATAGCGGAAGCTGACCTCCGGGTGAGAGAGGGCCACCCCCATCAACATAGCGGTGACGGCAGCGGCCTCAGCCTTGTCCGTCTTCATAAATTTGAGCCGCGCGGGGGTGTTGAAAAAGAGGTCCCGCACAATCATAGTCGTCCCCACAGGGCAGCCCGCCGGGGCGGAAGCCAGCACCTGTCCGGCCTCCACAGTGACAGAAGTCCCCTCCCCACTGCCCTCAGCCCGGGTGAGAAGATCAATCCGAGAAACCGCCGAAATGGCAGCCAGGGCCTCTCCCCGAAACCCCAAGGTCCCGATGGCCTCTAGGTCCCTCCCGCTCCGCAGTTTGCTGGTGGCGTAGCGGAGAAAGGCCAAGTTCGCGTCCGTAGGGTCCATCCCGCCGCCGTTGTCCGTCACCCGGAGATAGGTCATCCCTCCGCCCTGGATCTCCAGGGTAATGGCGCGCGCCCCTGCGTCCAGCGCGTTTTCGATAAGTTCCTTCCCCACACTGGCAGGCCGCTCCACCACCTCTCCGGCGGCGATCAGGTCTGCCACATGGGGATCTAATTGTCGAATCGTGGCCATAAAAACTATTCCTTCTCTAGGTGAGGTGTCTGCCTTTTGACGAAATCTTTCATACCCCAGTATAGCATGCTTTCCGCCACCAAACAAGGCATGTACGTCTCTCCCTGCAAAGAGAACAGTAAGCAAAAAGCCCACGCGCTCTGGAAGCCGTGGGCTTTCTGCCTGTCAGTGAACATCATGGGCAAGAGCGCGCCCCACGTCGGCTTGAAACTATCTCAGCAAGTCAAAGCGATCCGCGTTCATGACTTTGTTCCACGCCGCGACAAAATCCCGCAGAAACTTGTCCTTCCCGTCATCGCTCGCGTACACTTCCGCAATGGCTCGCAGCTGCGAATGGGAGCCAAAGATAAGGTCTACCCGCGTCGCCGTCCACTTCCGGGCACCGGTCTTTCTATCGAGGCCATGGAACACATTCGCGTCTTCCGTGGGTTTCCACATCGTGCCCATGTCCAGTAGGTTGACAAAGAAATCATTGGTCAGCGCCTCTGGCGTCTCGGTCAGCACCCCGTGAGGAGACTTCCCGTAGTTGTTGCCAAGCACTCTCAGACCGCCCAGGAGCACCGTCATCTCCGGCGCTGTCAGGTTGAGTAGCTGGGCCTTGTCAATGAGTAGCTTCTCCGGCAAGGAGGCAAAGGCACGCTTCTGATAGTTGCGAAACCCGTCATGGACCGGTTCTAACACCGCAAAGGAGTGGACATCCGTCTCTTCTTGCGACACATCCGCCCGACCCGGCGCAAATGGGACACTTACCGTGGCTCCCGCCTTTTTCGCCGCCGCCTCAATACCGGCAGCACCACCCAAAACGATCAAATCCGCAAGGGACACATATTTTCCGCCCGTATGGAATCCCTGCTGAATTTCTGCATACTTGCTGAGCACCGCTTTCAATTCTTCCGGCTGATTCACTTCCCAAGAAATCTGCGGCTCCAGCCTGACTCTGGCACCGTTTGCCCCACCTCTTCGATCAGAACCCCTGAACGAGGCGGCGCTTGCCCAGGCAGTGCGGACAAGTTCCGATATCGTCAAACCAGAGGCCAGCACTTCGCCCTTCAAACCTTCGATATCTTGGTCACCCAGAACATATCCCTCACTCTGGGGGATGGGGTCTTGCCACAAAAACACTTCTTTGGGGACATCCGCGCCCCAATAAAGAGTAGAAGGCCCCATGTCTCGATGGGTGAGCTTAAACCAAGCCTTTGCGAAGGCCTTCGCAAACTTTTCCGGATTGGCCAAATAGTCTTTCGCGATCTTTTCATAGACGGGGTCAAACTTCAGCGACAAATCCGCCGTAGTCATCATGGGGCGATGCTTTTTCCCCGGGTCGTGGGCATCTACCACCAAATCTTCTTCCTCGCAGTCTTTCGCGAGCCAAATATATGCCCCCGCGGGACTTTTTTGCAGTTCCCACTCATACTTGAGCAGCACCTTTAAATAGCCCATATCCCATTTGGTCGGATTTGGTTTCCAAGCGCCCTCGATTCCGCTCCCGATGGTGTCCCCCGCGTTTCCAGTCCCGAAGTCACTCTTCCAGCCGAGACCCTGTTCTTCGATAGGGGCACCTTCCGGCTCAGGTCCCACATGGGTCGCCGGTGCTGCGCCATGGGCCTTCCCAAAGGTGTGACCCCCCGCGACCAGGGCAACGGTCTCCTCATCGTTCATGGCCATACGGGCAAAGGTCTCCCGGACATCTTTGGCCGATTCCGCTGGAATCGGCTGTCCACCCGGCCCCTCCGGATTCACATAGATAAGCCCCATCTGCACAGCGGCCAAAGGACTGTCTAACTGCCGCTCGCCAGAATATCTCTCGTCCGCGAGCCAGGCGGTCTCTGAACCCCAATAGATGTCCTCTTGGGGCTCCCACACGTCTTCACGTCCCCCGGCAAA
>Ga0131853_10024051_pt1 | contig 10994 bp, 1 predicted proteins | sample TergutLab28metaG_FD_92764 | JGI IMG/M metagenome (GOLD analysis project Ga0131853, IMG submission 92764) | Labiotermes labralis P1 segment gut microbial communities from Petit-Saut dam, French Guiana - Lab288 P1 (version 2) (version 2) | ecosystem: Host-associated > Arthropoda: Insects >...
CAGCAGCAGTAGTATCAGCAGTATCAGCAGCAGCAGCAACAGCAGCGGCTGCAGTATCAGCAGGAGCAGGAGGAGGAGGAGGAGCAGCAGCAGCAGTAGCAGCAGCAGCAGCAGGGGTAACAACAGCAGCAGTATCAGCAGCAGCAGCAGCAGCAGCAGTATCAGCAGCAGCAATAGAATCAGCAGCAGCAGCAACAGCAGGGGCTGCAGTATCAGCAGCAGTATGAGTAGCAGTATCAGCAGCAACAGAAGCAGCAGTATCAGCAGCAGCAGCAGCAGCGGCAGCAGCTTCGTATGTTGAACTATACCGACGTTTAGACGTACGCGCTATACAGTTGAGGCGTCAGGTTGAACAAAGGCGCTCGGAATGTACGTCAGATGTTGGATCGGGCTAAACAAACGAAGCGCCTGAAGTAACAGTATGTCGGACTGAACTGTGACGTCTCATGTCAAGGTTGGAAGACAGACGAGGCGGGAGAAGGTCTGAGAAGAATATTGGGGCTTAGGGTAAAAGAAGAGAGAGCAGCATGGAAACAAAGAAAAGTGTACGAATTTCTTAATTATAAAATTTATCTTGTGTCATTAGTGTGATCAGATGGAAGATATATCCTATTTACAGCAAGCAGCGAGATGATAAAATGCACAGGAAAGTTGGTTAGTAAGTTTTAGAAAATGTGATAAAAGGTAAAGTGATCCCGTTACAGGCCCGGTGTGGCCCAGAGGGTGGGTAGAGGTGTAGCTCTACTCTTCCATGACCGCGGCACTAGAAGGGGGTGAATAGTCAGCAGCACGCCCCGGCCGCACTTTATCCCCAGGAAAGACACGGTACCCATTGCACAGGAGGCTGGGTGGGCCCCAGGGTCGGTCTGGACGGGGGAAAAATCTCGCCCTCACCGGGATTCGATCCCGGACCCTCCAGCCCGTAGTCATTCGCTATACAGACTTAACTACCGGGCCCACAAGAAAAAGAGGTAATTGGAAAGACAAAGGCATAGCGGGCAAGGTAATGTCGAAATTAATGTTGAAATAGTACCGTGAGAAGTTTGAAGCAGATGTTAGTTGCTTAAAATATGAAATATTTTGAAATATTAATATGTCTCAGAGATGCCTATAATTTGGGGGATTTTCTTGAACAGCTAAACGACAGTCACATTTTATAGAGGACTGTTAAAAGATATGAAGAGTTATGTGAAACCCACGGTAATGGATTTGTTAATTACAAATTTTTAGGAGCGTACTCTAACAATTGCGAAAATCGATTATTACCTGCATAATGACATGTCGTGGCGACATGAAGCGAGTCAGCTGTCACCGGACTGACTTTCTTGAATTTTTTTTTTAAATTTTTTGATAAAAAGCAAATTCAGTTTTGTTCAAAAAACGGTATGACAAAATAAAAGCCAGACGTAACAAATTTATGATAATAATTAGCTGAAATATTCTTGGGTTGAACCAGGCTTCATGAAAAGCCGTAGAAAAATTAAAAACGTGCATTTCATTTAAATTAATATTCTTTTTTGGTTAATCATGCGGTTTAGAAGATATATAAAACATACTGCAAACCAGAGTAGCCAAATAATTTGCCGCCCATCCAAATATTATACGGAACTATGCAGGGACGATTTTTGTCTGGGAACTACAGCAAAAATACAAAGATACAAAAGCGGTCTGTCGTTAGAGATGATAAAACCCAAAATTACACAAAGAATAAACTGCAGCTACTTTTACTCTCCGTTTATCCCGTTTGTACGTATCGAGTAGGCCTGTATGTGGTTGGTAAAACATGTTGAGATGTTTGTGTGAACAGATTGTGAAGGAGTTCGAATATTGCTGCCTTTCAAAATTACATGTATTCGCCTTAGGCTTGATATTAAAGAAATCTTTCGCATTCCGAAATTATTTCCACTTTCGTTATTATACTGGAGTGAAGAGATACATTCAACCAACATAAACTTAAATATATTCAACCAACATAAACATGACAGTATTCAACCAACGTAATATAAAATTTCAACCAACATAAACATAAAAATATTCAATCCACATAAACATAATAATATTCAACCAATATAAACATGGTAGTATTCAACCAACGCAAGATAAAATATTCAACCAACATAAACATAAAAATATTCAATTTCCATAAACATAAAGATATTCAACCAACATAAATATGACAGTATTCAACCAACGTAATATAAGATATTCATGTAACATATACATAAAAATATTCAGTCAACATAAACATAAAAATATTCAGTCAACTTAAACATAAAATATTCAATGTTGTTTATTGTCCGTCTTACACAACAATGTGATGTAAAGTTACGTTATATACAGTTAATGTAGCTACATGTTTCAACCCGTTGGGGTCATCCTCAGGCTTATAAAATTGTTATCATACAAGGTACTTCTGAAGTAGTTACCTACGGGATCTTGTGGTATTACAGTGAGTTAGTTATAAAATATATGTTAAAAATGGTTAAAATACAGGTGAAGAACACATAATCGTGGTGAACACGTGGATCAATGTTGTATACATGTGACTGGTGTTAGTGTACCTTATGGAAGTGCCATAATGTTATGGTCATGGATTGGGGACCTCACGATGTATCAGAGACCTTTTATCGTATGTGGATGGTATGTGCCCTCGTTTGTAGGGAGCTCGAACTGACTGTTTGGGTGATGTGACGTCCTTGTGAAGTAGATGTTCGACGTCATCCAGATGTTCAACTCACTGACATCTGGATGACGTCGAACATCTACTTCACAAGGACGTCACATCACCCAAACAGTCAGTTCGAGCTCCCTACAAACGAGGGCACACACCATCCACATACGATAAAAGGTCTCTGATACATCGTGAGGTCCCCAATCCATGACCATAACATTATGACACTTCCATAAGGTACACTAACACCAGTCACGTGTATACAACATTGATCCACGTGTTCACCACGATTATGTGTTCTTCACCTGTATTTTAACCATTTTCAATATATATTTTATAACTAACTCACCGTAATACCACAAGATCCCGTAGGTAACTACTTCAGAAGTACCTTGTATGATTCCAATTTTACAAGCCTGAGGATGACCCCAAGGGGTTGAAACATGTAGCTACATTAACTGTATATATAACGTAACTTTATATCACATTGTTGTGTAAGACGGACAATAAACAACATTGTTACTTTAGCACAACGGGATGGAAAACCCACAATATAAAATATTCAACCAACATAAACATGAGAGTATTCAACCAACGTAATACAAAATATTCAACCAAAATAAACATAAAAATATTCGGTCACCATAAGCATAAAACTATTTAACCAACATAAACATAACAGTATTCAACAAACGTAATATAAAATATTCAAGTAACATACACATAAAAATATTCAGTCAACATAAACATAAAAATATTCAGTCAACATAAACATAAAAATATTCAACCAACATAAACATGAAAGTATTCGACCAACATAAAATAAAATACTCAACCAAAATAAACACGAATGCAAACACTGAAGTCTGAATTTACTGACTGCAGGAATCAGACTACAGTATTGACGACTTAAGCCTTCTGTGATGTTAAATTACATCGCTTAATAAATATTTCCAGGTACTTCGGAGGAGGGCAGTGTCCTCTTTGTCAGGGCAATACAGGTCAGAAAAAGTGAAAGTCCCCTTCGCTAAAATGTTCCCATTTATCCTGCTCCTGCCTCTTCTTTAATCCCCAGAATTCCCTACAGCGCTGTCTTATTTAGCACCCTCATCCTGTATTCCTCCCTTACGATCATAGATAAAGACAGCAGCTGCTAAACTAACTTTACAAAGGACGTCCCATTTACTTCGTAAAACCAAATATTTAAAACGATTTTAGTCAACACAGTTTTCTTGTATTGCATGAACATTTGCCTTCATTCAAGGTACTTCACTGTTTTCATTTTAATTTATTCGTTGCCGAATATGTTTAAAGGCCGAAACATGCAGCATTGTATAAAATAAAATGTTTTTATAATACAAGAAAGTTATGTTGACTAACATTGCTCATAAATTCTTCTAATAAAACCAACTAGATGCACCAATTTCTCAAATTTATTTTTGGAATAAAACTCTACATGTTTCGGACAGTTCCTCTGTCCATCATCAGGAGTTTTTCACTGTACACACAACAATGGTATATGTCATGCAGGTTTGCTGACATATACCATTGCTGTGTGTACAGTGAAAAACTCCTGATTATGGACAGAGGAACTGTCCGAAACATGTAGATTTTTATTCCAAAAATAAATTTGAGAAATTAGTGCATCTAGTTGGTTTCATTAGAAGAATTTATCATGAAGCACGGTCACCTGAACGTCAAATTGCTTATATTATTTACCTAAACATTTTTTTTAGATATATCAGTCCTGTTATCCGTAGTAATCTTTTAATTTTTTATAAAATCTGCCTATCCCTTTTCTTTTAGTATATCAGATTCGCTTTCTTATTATGAAATATATTCTATCGCCTTTAGGGTAACTGATGTGTAATAGGTACGAACGTGGCTATGTGAGTTACATTTCTAATCGTTTATAAAAGACAAGTAGTTGAATAGTAATTACTGGGTATGCTGATTACAAGTATTAGAGTTTGCAAGTGAAAATGGTAGCCGGCTGAAAGTATGTCTTGTATCGTGACTGGTTATGAGGGACGGTCATGAAATGCTGCTACCAGGTAGAAAGACTCGAGGTGCTCATACCAAGGGATTTGGCTGGTTACGTGCCTGGCCTACTTGCTGAACTAACACTGACTTCACAAGAAACTTCGTAACGCAATGCACAGAGTCTGCATATTGATGCAAACACTGTGCAGGCTTATGACCTGCACAGTGTTTACCTTCATTATTGAGGGGAAACTTATAATGAAAAAAACATTAACATGGGAAGTGTACCAAAAAAAAAACAACATTAATACAGCGAGAAACTGGCATCATAAAATCTGGCGTATATTACAAAAAGCAATCAAGAAATTCAATTGGATTAACTGTTGTTTAAGGAAACATATACGTAATCTTACACGGGGAGATTATTTTATTTGGCAAGTCGTGTCACTGTCACCGTTCGGTGTGATAGCAGGCGGAGTAGCAATCGCCGCCATTCCAATCTGCCGTGAGCGGTGGTCATGCGTTTCGGTTTAATGCGTTGCATTTAAAATTAGGTTATGTTTTTCCACATTTAAAGAAGGGGTAGGAAATATCTTCCTTTGGCTCGTAGACATGCATCGTAATCACATAACAAACACGTTGGTGGTAATAAGAGTAAAATTGGGCTTATAGAAAGTGGAAGGGAGGGCGTGGAGTGGGTTTGTTTGGCTCATGAATACAACATGTGAACTTTCTAATGAGCCTCCACTTCTACTCCCACCTGTTTTAGGGAAAATTCTTGGCTGTGTGAGATACTGCCAGCTACTTAAAAAGGGATTTGCTCCGTGGAGTTAATATAGTGCTTTGTAATTTCCAGTTATGAGAATATCACTGATCGTTGTAATACTTTTCAGTGGGTGGGTCATTAATTAAATATGTATGTGGCTTGTGGCCAAGTGTGTCTGTCCATCCGTATGCTCCTGCAGCTGTCAGAGAACGTGCGGCGTGTCTGGTGATATATTGGCTCAAACTTCCATTCGAATGTCCGTTGTTTTTATGCTCCATGAAACAACCCTTATTAACAACACTGAAAACATTCACTTCAAATTCGAATAGAATACAGAAGTGCGGACACCGCGGTGATCCCTCTACCATCGTCGGTATTTTGTACAGTCACTTTATACTATAATGGGCCCTTTTACTTAGTTAAAACTTCAAATTTATTAGAGGCAATTAGTGAATAAATTTTTTTTCCGGCAAACTTAATTTACCTGGAAAAAATGACACGCAAATACAGATTACAAGGTAAACGAATTGTTAACTTTAAATTGTTCGTATTTGCCATCAAACACAAGAACAGTATATTAGTTATTAGTTTATTTATTATGGTGGCTACATGTTTCGGTCATTCTTGACCATCTTCAGGCCAACTTATAGAAACATAAAGTACAAACAGTGCCTATTTATGTATTATGGAATCCCACATTACTTACATTAAAATGTACATAAAATTTAAAAAGTTGGAAGTTGTACATATTGTAAAATATATTAGTTGAAATTTTGTATTGGTAAAAAAATTGGCAACAAATTGGTAACAAAGACCAAAGGGAATTAGTTACCAATACAATCCAGTCTGTATGGAGAGAAATAAAATCTGTGGGCTGGGATAGCTCAGTCGGTATAGCGACTCGCTACGGGCTAGACGGTCTGGGGATCGTATCCCGGTGGGGGCGTGGGGCCCACCCTGCCTCCTATACAGTTGGTACCGGTTTTTTTGGGGGGGGGTATAGCGGCCGGGGCGTGGCGTTGACCATCCACCCCATTTAGAGCGGAAGTTAAGGAACGAATAGAGCTATACCTCTACTCCACCTCTGGGTCTTCGTGGCTTGTTCTAGGGTGAACTTTACCTTTACCTTTACTATATCGTATTACATAATTGAAAAAAATATGCACATGTTCTTTGTTTTACTAAATCGAAAATTACATTACCGTTTTACCGAATTATAACTTCAACTAGTCCATAACCTCAAAGTCTATTCCTTTTATAACACTTTTAATAATATCACGAAATCTGGTTTAATTCTTCAAAATGTCTTCCTCTAAGTTTCCCTCAGACTGCAATATTTCATGCACTTATTACTTTTCAACAACGATATTTGTCCTTAATATCTTAGCTTCTTTGAATTATTAACTCAAAATATAGCTGAAGAGAGCCAATAAGCGCTTCGCTTTTCAAACAGCTCAATTATACACGCAACTCGTGTTAAAGAAACTTCATATTCAATCAATATAAAGACTTAATACCGTCGACACTAATATTTAGTGATACTCTTTCGTCAAAATTTATTATTTGGCAACGAGTTTCGATCGAACCTTGATCGCCATCAGACACTTATCAGAATTAAGAACTATAACTCCGCAATGACATTAATAACTGACAACTAAATTTTACACCATTTTGTGTGGTACATATTGCTTGTGTCATATTCCGTTATAATTAGTGGTTGTAAAATATGGTATAATGTACACATTCGAATATTATTTAATTTTGAGGTGCGATTTTGAGGGTTTTAATATTAACATTCCTTTTTATAATCCACTTCTCTATAGATTTTTTTTTATCGTTTTGATGAAAGCTGGAGTATCAGACACTCAGAAGCATAAAATTATGTTTTAGTAGAAACTGTTTGTTCACTGAAATAATGTTGTATTATGTTATGTTATATGGTATTATATTATATCACATTGTACCATTTTGTATTATATTATATCATATTGCACTACATTGCATTGCGTTACTTTGCAATGCATTATATCGTATCATATCATATATATCATGTCATATATCATATATCGTATCATATATCATATGTTATATTATATTATATATTGTAATATATTATATCATTTCGGTATACTTAATTTTGGTATGCTGCGAAGTTCCTCTCTTAAGGCAGATATGGTCAGTATAAGCTCAATAACCTTTCAGTATATTAAATACGGTCATCTTAAATTAAAATATTTTGTGTGATCAGTATATCAGTATACCAGTGTACTTTACGGCAGTTTCCAAGTCATTAGAAAAAAGCTACGTAAATTTTTCTTCTTACGTTTATGGTTACAACAGTAAAGGCCTAAAGATTTTCCACAGCAGTCGTATAACGGCTCTCTTCTGATCAAAATGGCTGCCACTGTTGTGAAAACGAGCCTTCTCGTTAAGGGGAGAAAAGTCGGTACTAAAGCCAAATATTTACAAGAAGAAAACAACTTAGACGGTCACAAAAATACGAATACATCAAGTGCCGGTAAGTTTAACAGAATATCAAAATTGTGCAATTTCCCTATAAAGCAGTCCCATTACAGGCCTGGACAGGCCCAGAGGGTTCCAGGAAGTTAAGGCTCCCAGATTTCGTGACAACGGCACAGTATGGTGGTAAGGTTGTCAGCCTTACACACCGGCCGCCTTTACCCCCAGGAAATGCTCCTGGTACTCATTTCTGTTAAGATGCTGAGTCGACCCCAGGGCCATAGTGCGATCGGGGGGATTTTATGTCAATGAAAAATCCACTGACACCAGCTGGGATCGAACCAGCGACCTTCCGATTTGTAGCACAGCACCTTAACCACTGTGCTACCGCGGTCCCCGCACTTTCCCTATATGGTTATTATTTATGGCAGGAAATTAAACACCGCTTCTTGTGCAAGAAAGTATACTTACGTGACCTTCAGAGTGGTTGGTTGTGGCTGTGGGGGAGGGGGGGGTGATTGTAGGCGTAATGAGCGCCGACAAACGTTGATTTGGTAGGTATGCACAAACGTTCGTTACATGGCACGCGTGTTAAGATCCTGTCCCTTCAAAAATCGCTAATTTATGACTTGCAACTACAAGCTGTAGTGTCCTAATGAGCAGTATGAAGTGCCACACCTCTTTAAAACGCTGTACAGCAGGTTATGCTTGAACGAAAGAAACTGATTCTAGAACCTCCTTCGTTATAACATCTGTCCGTTCTAGCATACATTGAAATATATGTATTTAGGGGTAATCCGTTCCAGGCCCACAGCCGACAGCAAAGTTACCATCCAACACAACTACTTAAACAGGAAAAATATAACACAAAATCAAAAATATAAGTGCAAAAATAATATAAAATTATTTTATTTAACTTTTATACACTGTACATCTAAATTTGAAAACCATAAACAAGGCGCAAATAAGCAGATAACTGAACTAAACTGATAACTGAACCTTACAAACGATAACAAAGATGACGACTGACGCTCTAATCAAAGCGGGAAGGCCCGACACGTCATGCGCACGCGCGTGCTACGTCGGCCGATAGTATTCCTCCGTGTTCGCTGTAGAATCTGTTTTCGTTATAGCATTCCGATTTTATTCACAAAAACTGTTCGTTGTAGCATTCGTTCGTTGTAACATCGTTCGTTGTAGCGTACCTCACTCTACTGTTAACGCCGTTTCGTTCCGCGTTACCACACTAGCTACTAACGGAAATTGCTAAGCTTCCCCACCAGAGATCGCTTGAAGTTTCGGATTGCTATTCAGTACTGAGCGGCACAAGTTCGCATATCACACATTTCTTTGTCGTTCTTCTTCTTTTGTTGGCGTTACAACCCACTATGGGTTTTAGCCTTCTCGGTGATTTTCTTCCATTCCGTCCTTTCCTTACTCAGTTTTCTCTACCTTCTTATTCCCATCGTCTGGATATCTTCCTCAACGTCTTCAATCCATCTTTTCCGTGGTCTTCCTCTGATTCTCCTACCCATTGGTTTCCATTCTAGTATTCTTCTAGGCATTATCATTCCCTCCATCCGCGTCACGTGTTCTAGTCAGGCCATTCTTCTGCTTTTTATGAATCTTACTATGCCTGCATTTCCTATGAGTTCGTTCAGTTCATGGTTCTTTCTGATTCTCCAGAATCCATTTTCATCTTGTAATGGGCCAAAAATTTTCCTTAGTGTCTTCCGCTCATATATTCTTAGTTGTTGTTCATTTCGACTTCTTAATGTCCAGGCCTCACATCCGTATGTTAATGCAGGTCTTATTAAGTTTTTATATATATTTAGTTTTAAACTTCTATTTAATGCTCTTGATTTCATTAACGTTCCACAAGATTAGTAATATCGGTTTCCGCTGATAATTCTTGCTTGTATTTCACAATTGGTGGAACTGATTTGATTCAGTTGTGAGACTAGGTAGGACAGTTCTGTCACTTGTTCGAATTCGTATTTTCCGCATTGCAGATGGTTGCCATTGACTACTGTTCTTGTTACTTCCATGTATTTCTCTGTTGTTAGAGCATTATTTCCCTTTTAAACGAATTTAGTATAGGAAAGACTGAGCGAATGAAAGCCGAGTTGTTCCATGCGGACAGACGGAAGGAAGGAGAGGAATGACGAAGCTAGTGGCTTATCGCAATTTTATGAAAGCGCCTAAAACAGAGAAAATCAGTACGAGTTACTCATGAAAAGAGCTACTCAAAACCTCGCAAAATAAGCAACGCGTTCATAACAAACACATCTGAATAAATTATATTAACATTAATTTAAATAAATAAATAAACTTATTAAAAGGCTCATGTGTATACAAATAATGAGTTTCATTTCTATAGGAATCATTACCGCATTCTATGTATAAGGACAAAATTCAATAAGGAATATATTTTAGTAAATTTATCAAATATTTGAGAGAAAAGTTAATGAATATAGTACACTTAATAATACACATAAATACACAGCCATAGAGAAGAGATCTTAAATTCCCTCACATATCATAAAAATTTTGGTGCAATTTAATCCTCTCTTTATGTTTGATATTTGGCCTGATGACGGATTTAGTGTGAAAAAGGAAATTCGTCCGGGCTTTAGTAATGGTGCAAAAATATGAGGCGACTAAATTTTGTGCGCTGAAAACTTAACTTAACCAATTTGGATTCCCAATATGAAACACGGTTCATGTCACCCATCTGGCGCCTACAATTTTGGAGTGGTTCCTAGATTTTTGTAAAAATTTGTGTACCTCTGTCGTAAGACATATTGGTTTGTTTCTAATAAAGGATTCTTGTTGATTGAAGGAACCTCGTATATGCTTCTCATATAGTCCTCCAGACTTAAATCTAGTAGTAACCAATTTCATGTTTTGTTTACATGTAAAATAACCACTGCCACCGGGTAACAACCCAATTGCAGTTAATAAATAAATATATATAACTATGTGAAATGCGCATGTGGCGCGTATGGGTGAGGAGAGGGGGGTGTATAGGGTCTTGGTGGGGAAGCCGGAGGGAAAGAGACCACTGGGGAGACCTAGGCATAGATGGGTGGATAATATTAGGATGGATCTCCA
>Ga0131853_10024052_pt1 | contig 10994 bp, 4 predicted proteins | sample TergutLab28metaG_FD_92764 | JGI IMG/M metagenome (GOLD analysis project Ga0131853, IMG submission 92764) | Labiotermes labralis P1 segment gut microbial communities from Petit-Saut dam, French Guiana - Lab288 P1 (version 2) (version 2) | ecosystem: Host-associated > Arthropoda: Insects >...
GGGTTCGATCCCCGGCGCTACCAGATTTTCTGAGTAGTAGTGGGTCTGGAACGGGGTCCACTCAGCCTCATGAGGTCAATTGAGGAGCTACTTGAATGAAAAAAGTAGCGGCTCCAGGTCTAGGAGACAGAGATTAACGGCTGTGGGGACCCGTTGCGCTGACCACGTGACACCCCTCTACCCGCAAAAGTTGGCACTAACTTCGCCGACCGGCGGCGGCCGCTCTGTCGGTACAGTTCGCGTGCGGACTAAGGCCACGGAGTTTAGTTTTTTTGTTTTACACAAATATTAGTTTGGATGTTCTCTAGTGCCCAATCAATGCCAGATACAGAGAGCGTTTCGGGAGCTGACTCTGCTTCCGTCTTCATACAAATTTGTGCTCATAGGGTCTAGTAATTAGTTTGATTTAATAGAGATCTTAGACTCGAATTTATCACACATTACTTTTACCAGGTAATGGAAGAAGAGCCAGCTGAAGAAACATTATGTCTATCGAGTACGTATACAAGAGAAAATATAAAATGTGTGCCATAATGGTCGTATAAGGCTATTGCAAAACTGAGAACTTCACTATTTGTGGTCTTAAACAGTGTTATTCGGCTAGATAAATAAAAGACAATAAGATTGACGGGACATGTAGCATGAATAGGGGATATAGAGAGATGGCTAATTCGATGAACCTCAACGGCAGAGACCTCTTCGAAGATATTCTATAGATGGAAGGCTTGTGTAGAAATGGATCTTCGAGAAAATGAATATGGGTGCGTGGAATGGATCATATGGCATAGAATAGGGTCCAGTGTGGACGCTTGTGAAGACGGCAACGGACCTAGAGATTCCACAAGACACAAGGCGTTTCTTGGCTAGATAAATAACTTTACTGCATGACATTCATATCTCTGATATTTTGACAGAGATGAACCGAGTAACCCAAAGATATCTGACCACAAGGGAACTAAATACCGACTGACGTGTAAAAGTGAAAGCAATTTGACGCAGCCACTAGACTAGAATTTTCCAGTCACAGATCCGTGGACCATCAGCTGTCCGCGAAGAGGCTTCACTTAAATGAGATGGAAAAAATAAAGGCGTGTAGTGGCTATAACCTTTTATGTAACTTTGCCAGAAATGTATTGTAGTATTGTGCTGGACACATCTCATTGTCTAAGGCAGTGGCTTTTGAACCCGGAGCACTTGTTGTATGTACGTGAGATATTTTTTTTTAAAGAAATTTATTAGACAGACAGTATATGCAAGGTGTACAAGGATGAATTGTAAAATTGTTCCTGTAACCAATTCCAATAGATATGTACAGTATGGAGCAAGTGGTAAGGGGGTAGTAGAAATACAGATGTGAATAACTGCAGTGAAAAAGGAACAGAAAAAACACTGCGGTTTACGTGAGATATAGTTCATCACTGCCGTACAGAGATCGAAGTGGCCCCAACTTTCTTGTGTGTAATCTTTCTTTCTGCGGAATAAAACAAACTTACTTAAAATAACAAACTAAATCTCATTGTGTTTCTAATGCACAGTAACGTGTAATTTGAAATGCTATTCTATGTTCCCGTCGAACAGGACCACGTGAATTTTCACACTGAGGCTACAGGGTTCGTGGAATGACAAAGGTTCATATAGGTTGGACTTTTTTGACATTCACCACGTTTCAGAAATTGACTGTACGTGGTTGTACTCCCATCTGCAGACTATTAGTCGTCATCACGTTGATGAAAGTCACGTGCCAGTCATATAACGGGCGCTAATTTACAGAAACACTGCAGACATCGATAGGAATCGACAATTGACAAATCTACATCCATCAATATTAATCGATAACAGTAATGAATATCGATCTGGGGCGCGACTTGGGTCACTCACAAGGGTACTGTTATGAACAGACCTTAGCCGAAGTATGCATGGGTTCCGTTCTGCAAAACTTTACTTGGTTCGCTTTCAAGTGCGACGGAATTCGACCCACTACCCACCAAAAGCACACACATATGTACTATACAAAATAATGCATATATATATATATATATATATATATATAATTTCTGTGTAATACACACGCAAGTGCTCTGTTAATTCTATAAATGTCAAGTGTGATACTAAACAAACACTAAATATACACAACGGGATGGTTTCGATAAGGACTATTACACAGTAATTGTGTTGAAAACTTAAAAAAAATTATTTTGGGTACAGCTAGCCAGTGGAAAAGAATAAGACCTTAGGAAAAAATTGTTAAGGGGAGGTTCTTTAGTTTGTGTTACGCAGTATCTGAGTTCTAACGTGCATTGATTTTGAAATAAATCCTTGACAATGGAAGTTTACTTTTAAAGAGTAATGTAACACGCATCTTGATTTTGTTATGTGTATTTCATGAAAAAAGTATATGTAAATTCGACTTCACTTACGTCAGGGGTTACGTAACTCGGTGCCTGTATAGTAAGTTACTATGGAACTCCAACTGGACTTCATCAGTTAAGTGATTAAAATGTATTCTTAAAGCACTTCGTTGTGTAGCAAAACAAGTTAAACAAATGTTGTGCTTTAGAATGTTACAGTTTGTCAGGCAATCGACAAAATCCAGCTAAGGTGCTGTAGTAGTAGCAATAGCAGCTGTAGTCATAATACACCATAGTCAACGGGTGAACGAATCCCGGGCGACTAAATTTTGTACGGTGGCGCCTAATATGAGTGGATGCTCAGTAAAAAAACTTCCTTAATGTCACCCTTCTGGCGACTTAAAACTTTTTCGGGAGGAGGGGGGCTCCAGAGTGTTTAGCACCTATGTCACAGTCCTTAAATTGAAGAAAAATATTACGTTCATATATTCTTGTACTATTTTTTTCATAAAGTTCGGTGGCATTGGTTGCGACCCAACCCAGGACGTTGTGAATACTTGGTTAGGAGGTAGAATGTATCGGCCATTGTCAGACCCTTTTCAGAATCATTTTAAGAATTTGTTACATTACAAATAAGTTTATAAAAGTAAAGGCAAAGCAATCTCTGTACAGGCCAGGAGAGTGGAGTGTCCCAGGAGGTTGAGGATCCCAGATTCCATGACAATCGGCACATGAAGGTGGTAAGGTTGTCAGCCCTACGCACCGGCCGCGTTTACACCCCAGGAAACATTCCTGGTACTCATTTCTGTTAAAGGCTGAGCCTAACCCAGGGCCAGAGTGCGGCCAGAAGGATTATGTCAATAAAAATTCCTATTACACCATAGTGAATCGAACCCACGACCTGTCCGGTTTGTAGCGCAGTGACTCAACCAACTACACCACCGCGTTCCCACTTATTTATAAAAAGCTGGTCCCTATTTCCCTTCCTTTGCCCATGTGTGCACCTTGTTTCCCTTCTCATTCGATATTGACACTTTCTACATTCTACCGAGCAGGTTGGCTTTAGGTCATGGGGCTTTTATTCTACATGTTCAAAATCAGCTGGTTAAGACCTTCGGGCTTCCCAGGCGACTGTCTTCGAATATTCAACGGCCGCTCCTTGTACATCTACCAGTCAGTTTTAGGGACTTGAGGTTCTCATTGAGGAATGAAGATTACGGCAATGCCTTGTAGTTTAGTAGACAGGTAGCAACGTTTCGGAGGTACCCTTTCCCTTTACCGTCACTCTTCTGCTCTGACAATGCAGGCAGAAAATACCCCAGAAACAAAGGCACCCTTCTATAAAGCTGAAGGGCGTTACATCCCAGAATATACAAAGGTAACCTCTTTATATTCTTACAAAGCCTGATAATGTCTTGCTAAAAAGCCGAAACATGTAGCCATTGGTTTTATATCAAAGTATAAAATGTTTTAACGGATATATTTATTGCTTTTTATGAAGAACACTGCCCAGTAACAAAAGAATCGAGAAGACACTACTGTTCCTCTTGGTTATGCAATCACAAAAAGACTGTGAGGCTAGCAGCTGCTGCTGCCTCAGGCCTAATGTTGAACTTCTAACATAGCCTGTAATCTTGAGTCCTTCGTAATGCAGACAACCTGTGTCAAGGTTCACTGTCGGTGTCTCGTGAAAGCTGTGGAAAGGAGATGCTCTCCAGTGAGTCACCAGTCTAATGCCCTGACACCCCCATATTTTCAGGGCTCAATTGTTATTCTGTTCAACTCAACACCTTTATCCATGTAGATCAGCGCTTCCGAATCCTGTTTTGTTGACGAATGCGCTGGACTCAGGGTCAGGATTTATGTGTCACCTCTTAAATGACACCTGTTTTTTTTTCGAACAACGTGCTATCATGCAGTAAAAAACGAAACATAGAAAAACTTAATTTTGATAATTTCTATTTTGCCCATGCATAGTCGAAGGCTGCGCGAAAGAAAGTTCTCAGCACCTTTTATAAACATACTGACCTTTTAAAAAATGCACGAAATGCATCTCACCTGTTACTGAACGAGGCTCAAGATATCGCCTGTGGTACATGTACCCCCACATTCAGAATCTCTGGTCTGGGCAATATTTGCATGGTGCCAGCACCTTCAGCACATGGTTATACAAACTACTAGATGCCCAGTGTTTCAGTCCGACGGGCAAGGGTTCTTCTCTAGCCTACATATCCACACCGGCTCGCAGATCCATCCAGTGTGCTTTCCAGCTCCTACGCTGTGGTAAATCATTCGCATCTTGAAGCCAAGCACTCATATTTCATTTAGTGCTAAAATAAGAATCAGGGGAGCTATACCTCCGTAGTTTTCAAGCGAATGTGTCAAATTGCGTCATCATTATTAGTATTAAACGTTGTTATTAATTAATTAATCAACTAACTGGATATTCAGTATGTTCTCACCACAAAAGGGAATTTTTCTACTACGCAATATCGCTCCCGAAACACTTTGCCTTTACTGAGCTATAGTATATTCTGGAAATCATATGATCATTTCATATGAAACACATGTTTGAAGTCACCAGTTATACTTGTACATTCCGTCTTACAAAAAAGCCTTACTTTCGTAATTATTAACGTTTTTTTTTTATTAAGATACCCTCGAGGCAAGCAGGTAAGCCGAAGGAATGATATTGCATATTTAACAACTCACTTGTATTTGATAAGTGATAATATGTTACAATTTGCATTAAATTCTTCAACCCTCTCCGCCCTTGTTGACGGCACCTTGTCCGGAGCCGTATACGGAACTGGATTTAATCTGTAACGTTTTGCTTCGGTCAGAAATAATGTACCTTTCTCCTGCATAATAAAGGGGGTTCTTGGCCTTCGTAATAAAGGTTACACCGTTTTTCCGCACACCAATGACTCAGCGTCCCTCAAATTGAATGACTGACGCAGAAAACCTGACAAGAACTTTAGGCTTCCCTTATCGGTTCATGGATAATTCTTTAATTTACAAGAATTCCTATAAAAATCACAGTGAACATTCCTGTAATAAAATATATATTAACAAGTAGTTAATCATAAGTTGTTTTTTGCAATGTACACGATGCAGACTTATACGCAGGACAGGTCCTGTCGGTGTAAAATGATAATCCTGGAGCAAGAATTCTAGAGGTTCGCCTCTTTCTCCTGACGCCCACACCACTATTTTCAGCCACATAAATGACTAAAATAAACGCCGATGGTTGGTATAAAGTTGTCAAATGATTAAACTACCAATCACTCGTCATCGCCTTCAGTTTCTTCTTTATTAGGCGGTATGTTTGTTTCCTCCAGAACGCGACAATGGCCACCTTAACAACACGCATCTCTCTTTAGGACAATTGTCCCTTGCTGTACCTAGAGTGCCATTAGTGATACCGTCTGTCGTGTAGTTTTAAACGTGTTGACTCCGTGCATTTCAATCAATATCTTCGTTTAATGTACAGTACCAACTAAAAGCACTTACAATATATGGTATTACACTCACTTTACTTCGACGTGTTTCGGCACGACAATGAAATCTTCAGGGAGTACATACGAAGCTTAAAACAATTTATATTAAAATGGTTTACGTAAGTGGATTTAAGCATGGTTTGTACTCCCTGAGGATGTCACTGTCATGCCGAAACATGGTGAAGTAAGGTGACTTTAATGTCATATATTGTAAGCGCTTCAAGTTGGTACATTAAATGAAGCTATATACTGGCACTTCTTGTAGTCACCCATTCTCCTATTGCTTGAGTATTGTACTGACGTCTCGGGTTGTAACATGCTCAGCCAGCGCTCTTACATTTCTGTACCAAAGAGACCCAATAAGCTTATTGGCCGATAAGGGTCGTCACGTGACTTTAGTCAGTCTAGCCACAGTTTCGGCTCGATTCGAAAGTTTCACGTCGGATTTGTGGTGGACAAAGCGGCAATGAGACAGGTTTACTAGTATTTCGGTTTTTCTCTGACAACAGACCTGCAATGATACGTATTTATTCACCTAATCATCCGGGGGGTGGAGGTGGGGGTGGGGGTGGAGGAGGGGTGGACAGTGGGTTCACTGAAGGCCTCTGTTCCACAGATAATTAGTCCGCGGAGGGTAACATTACGGGTACAGTCGTTTTGTTATTGTACCTAGATTTTAATTCGCGAAAAATTGGAATAAAACATTGAAAATGCGAGTCTTTTAAACGTGCCAATCCACATTTTACACAACACACCTGGTAAGATTTCTCCTCATCTAAGCAAAGACTGTGCTCTTGTTTTCGTGCGGGAAATTTTCTCGTCATTCTAACAACAGAACTAAAATCGAATACAGTCGATTATTTGATTGTCAGTCTGTTACAAAGATAGTGAGAAAGTAGATGTACCTTGGCAACGGATTTCTTGTATCCATGTAGTAAACGGCATAGGCCTCTTATTGTTTGTCCGATTGTAAACAAAATTGGAAAGTGCTGACATATTTCAGTAAAAATCTCCATTATAAAATTTTACGGAAGTTCGTCCAGTGCGAGGCGAGTTATTCTATATGATGGGCAGACAGGAAGATACTAGTAGTCTTTTTTCGCAGTTGCGAATGTGTTTCAGAACTGTTTAACGCATCAGCACAGAAATGAAGTGCAGAGGGAAGGTGCACCAAGAAATTCCGACTTGTTGTTACAAACAAAATTCAAGATTCTTAATTGCTGACTGCGTGTAAAAGAGACCAGGACGGGCGCAAGTTATTCGACCTACTGTCGTGATTTTTTTTTTCCAGCTGTCTTCTTTCCTTTCTAGAGGTCAAACGAAGTAGGACTGGTTTATGACTCGTCTTGCTAAAGGCGGTTGTTTAACGACGTCGCCGAATAGCGAAATGCTTCCGGATAAGAGAACCAGTGTTTACCCGCTGACCTTGGCGATGTGTCTGTTTGTCCAAGTCTGTAAGATCACGGACACACGGAGGCGGATCCCAGCTGGTGTTTCGAGTATGGAAATTCAAGTCTTTGGCGCAATCTCTCGTGGCCTTCGCATAATCCGATTGTGTCTGTTAATAATGAAGAAAGTTCAAACTCAGTCACCATATCGCTCACCCTGGACAGCAGGGGCAAAAGAAGAACATTAAACGGTGCAGTGGGGCAGCTTGAAATTTCGTACGTGTTTTTAGTGCCATGTACGAGATTCCAGTTTTCCAGCTAAGGACTTAACTCTGTTCAGCGGAAAGGGAAGAAACTATAGATGTGGCCTTGTTACGCGACGCTTCGAACAGTTATGGACGAGGTATTGTTAAACTATGCTAAGACCGAACAAAGACATTCCATTGTTACGTTATGGTAAAATCAACGATGGACGTTACGTTTTTAAACGGTGTTAAGATCAACTAGGTGTGGAGATGTTAGGCTGAGAGCAACTACACACATGTCCTTCCTGCACTGCGTTAAAATCAGCTACAGATCTAGCCTAGCTACACAGTGTTAACAACAACAACAACAACAACAACAACAACATAGATTCACTCCCCACTCGCTCCATAGCCGGGAAATTGCCTCAGTCTAGGCCACGACCGTATTTTTTCAATATTTCCAGTTCATTATTATTCATTAGGCGATACTCTGGACTACTGGTAACATCGTCACATAGATCATAAATAAATAAATAAATACGAAGAAGGTTCAAGAACTAAGGCTCCCCAGGCCTTAAAAATTAAATGGGAAGTCGTTACAACGTGAAATGCAGTCATCTCCCCCTACGGAGGTATAATTATTTTTCACCTTAAACCCCAGGTACATAGACGCATACTTCCTATCTCGCAACGAGTATAAAAAATCAGTTGCGGTAAAATTGGGGTCTTTTATCCGCAACCATTCACGAATAGCCACTTCCATTTCCTCACTATCGTGGAATCGACGACCTCTAAAGAATTGCTTCAGCGACCCACAGTAAGTTTTCCAGGATCATTCTCTCTCTCCACTCGCGTTGCTTTCACATCCGTCGTTGATGTGTTAGGTCGACCGGAACGGTGATAATAATCGATGTCAATTTGAAAAATGTTCTAACTCTGCACAATTTTCCGAAATGCTACCGTCTCATAATGCCATCGCTACGAAGTTCCATCAACTGGCTGTAAATTTCGGCACGGAAAACATGTTTCGCGTATAAAAACAGGAACACTCTAAGAACTTCTTCGCGTCAGGAAGTGTCCAACGTCGTTGACACTTTACGTCTGCTCTTCCCCTAAACAGCACTTGACTGACGTGCGCTACCTGGTGCATGTTGCCCCTCCTACAAGCGGTATCTCCAAAGAAAAAATAAAATGTTTGACTAACACAGCAGTTACAGGATATTAAACCTTACTATTGAACGTCCACACCTTTACATTCCAAACAATGCCGTCTCAAGAGACTTCCCCATCAGCCGTCGTCATGTGGCCCGATGAACTAGCATTACGACGTTAGGTGATGCATACAAAGTAGAAGGAAAATTCATCTTTCGTAAATTCTCCATATTCCCCAATCATTTTTTCTTGTGTTAATATTTTCCCCATGTTAAATGCATAAAATGAAGCTTCTTCCTCGAACAATTAGTATTATTGATATGTTGAAAATTTTCGCTTTTAGGGATCCCGAATATTCAACAGCGGCCTCAGTGGAACCCAACACTGCAAACACTCCTGAATAAAGTTAATCTAATCGGCATATTCATTACATACCCCTCGTAAGATACATATTAATACCGTCCTAATATCTACGTCTAGATCCTCAAAGTGATAATATAAATTCAATCATTCTGTAATTTGACAGACAGTGTGAGACCTCCACAGATCAGAAAATGTAAGTTTTCATTTATTCATGTTTCGTGGCTCGTAAAATACGTTGGTATGCTGAATTGTGCTGTTAATAGGAATGAATGAACCCCCTATTCTGTGTTCCAAGAAGACGTAGTTATGTGGTGGGCTGGTCAGATACAAGATTCTTGCATTCTCACGTCCCACGTCTGTTTCTTAATAACCGGCTCTCAGGTCAGACAGTATGCGAACAAAATATGAAAAATTAGATTCAATCTGCGGACCCCGAATTTAAGAACAAAATGCTGTATTCCGTTGACGATGGAAGGTAGGGTGTTCGTAGATAACAAAATAAGGACTGAAGAGAAAAAAAATTATTTATTCCCGATCCCGGTGGCTGCGCGGTCTAAGGTGTGAGTCTGCAGCCGCTTGCTGGCTGGGATTGCGGGTTCGAATTCTGCCGGGAGCATTTCGATTGTTATGTGTTATGAACGTAAAAGTGTCTGCGATTGGCTGATCTCCCGGCCAGAGGAGTCCTACCGAGAGTGAGTTTATCACTGAGTGCGATCAGGTGCAACAATAACCTTCTACATCTACAATGAGAAGTAGAAAGAGGTTAGAATAAGAAATAAGAAAGAATGACAGACAGAAAGGAATTATTTCTTCAGGTGAGGACCAGGCTAGTCTAAATTGAAGACCGAGATGCGACCTTCAGTCTGACGGTTTATGTGATCATAATTAACTCCCTTATATACTTATTTATAGTACAAAGCAAAATCAATGGCAATGTGGGGGAACCACATACAGAGGGTAAAAATTGTGATAAACGACAATATTATTGAACAAGTAACAGATTTTAAATACTTGGGGTATCGCATATCAGAATACAGTAGTGATTTAGTAGATAAATTGCAAACATATAACAAAATTAACGGAGCTATACGGACACATTTTGGAAAACAAATGAACAAAGAAACAAAGTTAAGAATTCACAACATTACAGCTAAAACAGCACTGAAATTTGGAAGTGAAGTTTGGGTACTGAAGAAAAGAGAGGAACAACGTTTAGAAGCAGCACAGATGAAATTTTTGAGACACTTGGAATAACAAAACTAGATAAAGAAAAGAATCAATGTATTAGGCAAAAAACGGGAGCACAGAACATAGTAAAGGAAATAAAACAATACCAGAAAAAGTGGCTACAACATGTACAGGGGATGGACACAAACAGACTACCAAAACAAGCACTACAATATAAACCAAAAGGACGAAGGAACATAGGACGACCGAGGAAGAGATGAGGGACCAACTTCAGATTGAGGATCAAGGAACGGGAAACACGCCTAGCCCTTCAGGAACATGATGATGATGATGTACTTATCTACTTAGATCTTTTAACGATGCTGAATTGGGATATGACAAGACGTTGTACCAGTCCAACACATTGGGGTGGGGTGGAGGTTGCTTTGGCGCCAATAATCCTTCTGTTTCTTTGTTGAAGGGTGAGTTATAAGACCAGAGACGGCGAAAATGCCAATAACAATCGTAATAATAATAATAATAATAATAATTTCAGTTGGCGCAACAGCTCGTAATGGGCCAGGAACTCCTCATTTTCGAGGCTTCACGATCACACTCAGACACACCACACTCAGTAGGACTCCTCTGGACGAGTGATCAGTCCGATGCAGAGACCTCTACTAGACAAAACACAGCACTCACAAGAGACAGACATCCATGCCTGCAGGGGGATTCGAACCCACAATACCAGCAAGCAAGCGGTCGCAGACCCACGCCTTAGATCGCGCGTCCGCTGGGATCGAACATTAATAATAATAATAATAATAATAA
>Ga0131853_10024053_pt1 | contig 10994 bp, 7 predicted proteins | sample TergutLab28metaG_FD_92764 | JGI IMG/M metagenome (GOLD analysis project Ga0131853, IMG submission 92764) | Labiotermes labralis P1 segment gut microbial communities from Petit-Saut dam, French Guiana - Lab288 P1 (version 2) (version 2) | ecosystem: Host-associated > Arthropoda: Insects >...
AGGGCCAGGCCTACCAGTTCCCGATGGGCCTCGGCCTGGTCGCGCAGTTCTTCGGCCGCTACTTCAGCCCGAACGAGGCGCGCGCGCTGATCGCCGAGCAGTCCGCCGAGATCGACACGAAGGACGCGTCCAACCTCGAGGAGAAGGCGATCTCGCTGATCGGTCGCCCCCTGTACGAGGCGTTCGTCCGCGACTACACCGCCAAGCAGTGGCAGACCGACCCGAAGAACCTGCCCGCCGGCAACATCACCCGCCTGCCGGTGCGGTACACGTTCGACAACCGCTACTTCAACGACACCTACGAGGGCCTGCCCGTCGAGGGCTACACCGCGTGGCTCGAGAACATGGCGAAGGACGACAAGATCGAGGTCCGGGTGAACACGGACTGGTTCGACGTCCGCGACGACATCCGTGCCGCGAGCCCCGATGCCCCCGTCGTGTACACCGGCCCGCTGGACCGCTACTTCGACTACGCCGACGGCGAGCTGGGCTGGCGCACCCTCGACTTCGAGACCGAGGTCCTGCCCACCGGAGATTTCCAGGGCACCCCGGTCATGAACTACAACGACGCCGACGTGCCGTTCACGCGCATCCACGAGTTCCGCCACTTCCATCCGGAGCGGGACTACCCGAAGGACAAGACGGTCATCATGCGCGAGTTCTCCCGGTTCGCGGAGAACGGCGACGAGCCGTACTACCCGATCAACACCCCCGAGGACCGGGCCAAGCTCGAGGCCTACCGGGTCCGCGCCAAGGCCGAGGCAGCCGACGCGAAGGTGCTGTTCGGTGGACGCCTCGGCACCTACCAGTACCTCGACATGCACATGGCGATCGCGAGCGCGCTGTCGATGTTCGACAACACGCTGCGTCCCCACCTCGAGTCCGGTGAGGCGCTCGCCGGGGATCTCGCGTGACCGCGCTCCTGCAGCGGGTCCTGCTCGCCCGCCCCGGCGAGCCGCTCGACGTCCGCAGCCTCTACACCGAGGAATCGCCCACCAATCCCGGCCGCGCGCATGCCACGTCGCGCACGTCGCTGTCGATCGGCGCCGAGTCCGAGGTGTCGTTCGGCAGTTACTTCAACGCGTTCCCGGCCAGCTACTGGCGCCGGTGGACCATCCTCGAATCCGTCGTGCTGCGGCTCGAACTGACCGGCCACTGCCGCGTCGACGTTTACCGCTCCAAGGCCGACGGCTCGCGAATCCATGTGGAGGGCAAGGAGTTCCGCGAGGGTGTCCTCGAATTCGAGGTGGACCTGGGGCCGTTCGAGGACGGCGGCTGGATCTGGTTCGACATCACCACCGACACCGACGTCGAACTGCTGAGCGCCGGCTGGCACGCGCCGATCGACGCCCCCGGTGAGGGGCGCGTCGCCGTGGGCATCCCCACGTTCAACCGCCCCACCGACGCCGTCAAGGCGCTCGCGGCGCTCGCGTCCGACCCGCTCGTGCTCGACGTCATCGACGCGGTCATCATGCCCGACCAGGGCACGCGCAAGGTGCGCGACGAGCCCGGCTTCGACGAGGCCGCCGCGATCCTCGGGGATCGTCTCGCGATCCACGACCAGGGCAACCTCGGTGGGTCCGGCGGCTACAGCCGCATCATGTACGAGGCGCTGAAGACCACCGACAGCCCGTACATCCTGTTCATGGACGACGACATCGAGATCGAGCCGGACTCCGTCCTGCGCGCGCTCGCGATGTCGCGATTCGCCAAGAGCCCCATGCTCGTCGGCGGTCAGATGCTCAACCTGCAGGAGCGCAGCCACCTGCACACGATGGGCGAGGTCATCGACCGCTCCGTCACCATGTGGGCCGGCGCCCCCAACGCCGAGTACGACCACGACTTCTCGCAGTACCCGCTCAGCGACCGCGAGAACTCGAAGAACCTGCATCGGCGCATCGACGTCGACGGCAACGGCTGGTGGATGTGCATGATCCCCCGCGTCTGCGCGGAGGAGATCGGCCTCCCGATGCCGCTGTTCATCAAGTGGGACGACTGGGAGTACGCGCTGCGCGCGCAGCGCGCCGGCTACCCGACCGCCACCGTGCCGGGAATCGCCATCTGGCACATGGCGTGGAGCGACAAGGACGACGCCATCGACTGGCAGGCGTACTTCCACCTCCGCAACCGGCTGGTGGTCGCGGCGCTGCACATGCCGGACAACATCAACGGCCTGGTGCTGCACACCGTCAAGGCCACCGCCAAGCATCTGCTGTGCCTCGAGTACTCCACCGTCGCGATCCAGAACCTCGCGATCCAGGACTTCCTGGCCGGACCCGAGCACGTCGCGGACCTGCTGCCGACCGCGCTCGGCACAGTCCACGCACTCCGCAAGGAGTACCCCGACGCCGTGGTGCTGCCGTCGTCGACCAGTTTGCCCGCGCCTTCCCGCGCCGACGTCGGCGACGTCGGTCTGCCGACGGGCAAGGTGGCCATCGCCAGCCGCCTGGTCAAGGGTTTGGTCCACAACGCCAAGAAGACCAAGCGCGAGCACCTCGACACGCCGCAGCTGAACGTGCCGACGCTCGACGCCCGCTGGTTCCTGCTCTCGCAGGTGGACGGCGTCACCGTCACCACCGCGGACGGCCGTGGCGTCGTCTACCGCAAGCGTGACCCCAGGATCGCCGCGCGCCTGCTCAAGGATGCGCTGCGCCTGCGGCGCGAACTCGTCGAGCGCTTCCCGGAACTGGCACGCGAGTACCAGGCCGCCGCACCGGATCTGACCAGCAAGGAGAGGTGGGAACGTGTCTTCGGCATCTGAGGTCCGGATCCTGCAGACCGTGCAGGGCACGATCGGCGCCAAGCCGGCCGTGGTCCGCGCCGCCCGCGGCATGTCGCACTTCGGTGAACACGCCCTCGGCTGGGTCGCGATCGCCGGTGTCGGTGCGGCACTGGACAAGCCGCGCCGCCGCCGCTGGGCGGGTGTCGCCGTCGGCGCCGTCGGCGCGCACGCGGCGTCGATCGTCATCAAGCGTGTCGTGCGACGCCCCCGCCCGAACGACCCGTCCGTCCAGGTCAACGTGTCGACGCCGAGCAAGCTGAGCTTCCCGTCGTCGCACGCCACGTCCACCACCGCGGCGGCGGTGCTCCTCGGCCGCCTCACCGGGCTACCCTTGCCTGCGGTACTGGTCCCGCCGATGCTGCTTTCGCGCCTCGTGCTGGGCGTGCACTACCCGACCGATGTCCTGGCCGGGTCCGCACTCGGCGCCGTATCCGCGGCTGCCGTCCTGCGGGCCGAACAGAAGTTTGGAGTGAAATGAGCGAGGAGCCGGCGGTCGTCACCGGACCCCCGAAGACCCTGGCCGGTGGCATCGTCAAGGCCCTCCGCCCGCGCCAATGGGTCAAGAACGTGCTCGTTCTCGCGGCACCGCTCGCGGCCGGGTCCGTCACCGAAACCGACGTCCTGTTGCCGGTCGCGCTCGCGTTCGTCGTGTTCTGCATGGCAGCGTCGGGCATCTACCTCGTCAACGACGCAATGGACGTCGAGGCCGACCGGGCGCACCCCACCAAGCGGTTCCGGCCCATCGCGGCCGGTGTGCTGCCGGTCAACATGGCCTACGGCATGGCCGTCGTGTTGCTCGCCGGCTCGATCGCGCTGTCGTTCGTCGCGAACTGGCAGCTGGCAGTCGTCATGGCCGTCTACATCGGTATCCAGCTCGCCTACTGCTTCGGGCTCAAGCACCAGGCCGTGCTCGACATCTGCATCGTCTCGTCGGGCTTCCTGATCCGCGCGATCGCCGGCGGTGTCGCCGCCGAGATCCCGCTGTCGCAGTGGTTCCTGCTGATCATGGCCTTCGGATCGCTGTTCATGGCGGCCGGCAAGCGGTACGCCGAGCTGCAGCTGGCCGAACGTACCGGCGCGAAGATCCGCAAGTCCCTCGAGTACTACACCGGCACCTACCTGCGGTTCGTGTGGACGTTGTCGGCCACCGCCGTCGTGCTCTGCTACGGCCTGTGGGCGTTCGAGCAGGATCGCGCCAACGACACCAACTGGTTCGCGATCTCGATGATTCCTTTCACGATCGCTATCCTGCGTTACGCCGTTGACGTCGATGGGGGCGAGGCGGGGGAGCCGGAAGAGATTGCACTGGGCGACCGGGTGCTCCAGTTCCTCGCGATTGCCTGGATCGGAGTAGTAGGTGTCGCTGTCTACCTCGTCTGAGCCGACACGCACAGCCGACGAGCCCGCGCTGGAGCCGCGCCTTCGGGGCGCCGGGATCTCCCGCGCGGTGTTCGTCGGCGGCGTCGTGCTCACCGCACTCCTGTTCGCGTGGGGTGCGTGGCAACGACGGTGGATCGCCGACGACGGCCTGATCGTCCTCCGCACCGTCCGGAACCTCCTCGCGGGCAACGGTCCCGTGTTCAACGCGGGCGAGCGGGTGGAAGCGAACACCAGCACGCTGTGGACGTACCTCGTCTACGCGTTCGGGTGGATCACCCAGGCCCGCCTCGAGTACGTGGTGCTCGGTCTCGCGCTCGTGCTCTCGGTGTCAGCGGTGGTCCTGTCGATGATCGGGACCGGCAGGCTGTACCGGGCCGGATTCCGCGGCGGCCTCGTCCTGCTGCTCCCGGCCGGCGCGATCGTCTACATCGCCATTCCCCCGGCCCGCGACTTCGCGACGTCCGGGCTCGAGAGTTGCCTGGTCATCTTCTGGATCGCGTTGGTGTGGTACCTGCTGGTCCGCTGGGCGCAGAACCCCGCGCCGTCGTGGCGGGCGGTGCTGCTGCTCGCGTTCGTCGCCGGACTGGGCCCGCTGGTTCGGCCCGAGATGGCGATCGTCGGCGGGCTCGCGCTGCTCCTGGTCTTCCTCTCGCCCATCGGCTGGAAGCTGCGGGCGTGGATCGTCGTCGCCGCGGGAGCGCTTCCGGTCGCGTACCAGATCTGGCGCATGGGGTACTACGGCCTGCCCTACCCGAACACCGCGGTCTCGAAGGACGCCGGCGGTGCCAAGTGGTCGCAGGGATTCGACTACCTGTGGAACCTGATGGGGCCGTACGCGCTGTGGCTGCCGCTGCTGATGCTCGCGGTCGTCGTCGCCATGGTGTGGTGGCGCGAGCCGGGCCGTCCGTCGGACCGGTCGGAAAGTGATGTGGATCACTTTGCGAGCGTGTGGGCGCGATTCTCGCACCGATTGCATTCCCCGGCCGCCGTCGTCGCATTCATTCTCGCCTGCGGATTCATTCTGGCGATCTATTCGATTCGTGTCGGCGGCGACTTCATGCACGGCCGAGTGCTGCTCCCGGCACTCTTCTGCTTTCTCACTCCGATCTCGGTAATTCCGATCAGAGTGCTGCCGCGCGCGGAATGGGGCCGAAACAACGCGACACTCGGATTCGCGGTTTCCGTCGTCGCATGGCTGACGACGATGGTGTGGGCGTCGATCGCGGCGAACACCGTCGGAATGCCCACCGGATCGGTCGTCGGAAAGTCCGGAATCGTCGACGAACGAGCGTTCTACTCGCTCAACACCGGACACAAGCACCCCATCCTCGCCGAGGACTACCTCGACTACCCGCGCATGCGTGCGATGGTCCAGGCCATCGCCGACACCCCGGACGGCGGCCTGCTGCTACCCACGCCGTCGTTCACGAACTGGGACGTCGTGCCGCCGCCCGTACCGATTCCCGAGGGCGGTGCCGGACACACCGTCTACTTCCTCAATCTCGGCATGACGAGCATGAACGTCGGCCTGGACGTGAAAGTCCTGGACCAGATGGGTCTCGCGTACCCGATCGCCGCGCACACCGAGCGGCTCGACGGCGGCCGGATCGGACACGACAAGGTGCTCTACCCGGACTGGGTCGTCGCCGACACCGGCATGGTCCCGGTGCACCCGTGGCTGCCGTGGTACCTCGACGAGGACTGGGTGGCACAGGCCCAGGTGGCGCTCACGTGCCCCGAGACGGTCGAGCTGAAGGAGTCGTACAGCTCGGACCTCACGTGGTCCCTCTTCAAACGGAATCTGCGCAACGCCCTCGATTACGCCGGCTACCGGTTCGACCGCGTCCCGAAGTACGAGATCCAGCGCTGCGACCTCGAGATGCCCGAACCAAGGGGCATTCGCTAGCGCTTTTCCGTGCCCGCCGCCCCCTCGAATGACATCGACGTGAGTCATTTCGAGGGGGTCGGCCGTCCTGCGATTTTTCTCACCCGAGTTCGGCGATTCTCGTCGGCATCACGATGAACCGACTGTTCATCTCGGATCCGTAACACCGAGCGCGCATGAGGCGATGTTCGGATGGGCTGGAATGGACTCCAGGCAACCAGACCGGAATGTTTGTCACAGTTCGATCTGTCGCATACAGTCCACGTCGCGCAGTGTGACCTGGAGCAGTACCTCCGCCGCCGTACGCGTCGGCCGACGAGGTGCTGCCCACCGACGGAGTCCACCGGAACCCGCCCAGCGGACGCCGGAGATGAAGAAAGAGAGCAGTGTTCATGCGTTTAGCTCGACCAAGGCTGTCGCAGCGTCTCAAGCAGCGTCTACTCGGCATCTCCGCCGCAGCGCTCGTCGTGCCACTGGCCGCGGGAATCGCCGGCACCTCCGTCGCGTCGGCCGCGCCGATCGCGCACCGGGCACCGGCGGGTGGCTACGAGGAAGTCTCCGTCGACTCGACCATGGGCCCGATCAAGGTGCAGATCCAGTGGGCCGCCCGTGGAGGCAACGCGGCGCTGTACCTGCTCGACGGACTGCGCGCCCGTGACGACCGCAACGCCTGGTCGTTCGAGACCAACGCCCTCGACCAGTACCGCAACGACAACATCACCCTGGTGATGCCGGTCGGCGGCCAGTCGAGCTTCTACTCGGACTGGTACGCGCCCAGCAACCTGAACGGCCAGAAGATCACCTACAAGTGGGAGACCTTCCTGACGAAGGAGCTGCCCGCGTACCTCGAGACCCGCGGCGTCGCGCCCGACAACAACGGCATCCTCGGCCTGTCCATGGGTGGCTCGGCCGCACTGACCCTCGCCGCGTACCACCGCGACCAGTTCAAGTTCGCCGGTTCGCTCTCCGGCTACCTGAACATCTCCGCGCCCGGCATGCGTGAGGCCATCCGCGTCGCGATGCTCGATGCCGGCCGCTACAACGTCGACTCGATGTGGGGCCCGCCGTGGAGCCCGGCATGGCTGCGCAACGACCCGTTCGTGTTCGCGCCCAAGCTCGAAGGCCTGTCGATGTACATCTCGGCGGCCAGCGGCCTGCCCGGTCAGTACGACCACCCGAAGAAGGGCATCGACTACTACAACACCGCCAACGCGATGGGGCTCGAGGCGCTCTCGCTGATCAACACCCGCGCCTTCCAGGTGCGTCTGGCCACGCTGAAGATCCCCGCCACCTACAGCTTCCCCGCCAACGGCACCCATTCGTGGGCGTACTGGTCGGCCGAGCTGTTCAAGGCCCGCGGTCAGATCCTCGACACCCTCAACGCTTGGTGACGAGACCATGAGCTGAGTCGGTATGCCGCCGCCCGTGCCCTGCGCGGGAGGCGGCATACCGCGTTCGGCGGAATCCGATCCGCCGATTCCGATTTCGCAAATTCAATATCCAACCAGCGTGGCAAACCCACTCCGAAGCTCGTTCCGTGTAGTAAGGAAGCGATCTTCTGGTCGGCCGGGGAGCCCCGCTACTACGAAGGAGTGTTGTCCCGATGCGAGTAGGTCTCGAGCGGTCCCAGCGCCGCGAAAGAGCAGGGGGTGGGTGGCGCAAGCGGGCGCTCGGCTTCGCCGCGGCCGCACTGGTGCTGCCGATCGCCGCGGGCCTGACGTCGGGTGGCACTGCTGTCGCGCAGTCGCTCGGCACGCCGGACTCGCCGTCCATCACGCAGACCTCGGTCGGGACGGTCAACCACGTCGACTGGCTGTCCGATCGCCGCGTCGCGGTGTGGGTCAACTCGCCGTCGATGGGCGTCCCGATCCAGGTTCAGCTGCTGCTGGCCCGGGACTGGAATGCCAAGCCCGACGCCAAGTTCCCGGTCGTCTACATGCTCGACGGCATGCGCGCGCGCGACGACGAGAACGGCTGGACCCTCGAGACCGACGCCGAGTCGTTCTTCGCCGACAAGAACGTAAACGTCGTGCTGCCGATCGGCGGCCAGTCCAGCTTCTACGCGGACTGGATGGACCAGAACAACGGGCAGAACTACAAGTGGGAGACGTTCCTCACCAAGGAACTCCCGCCGATCCTCGAGAACGACTGGCGCAGCACCCAGACGCGTGGCGTCGTCGGCCTGTCCATGGGCGGCACGTCCGCGATGATGCTGTCGGCGCGAAACGAGGGCTTCTTCAAGTTCGCCGGTTCGCTGTCGGGCATCCTGACGACCACCACCCTCGGCATGCCGCAGGCCATCTCGTTCGCCATGCAGGATGCCGGCGGATTCGACGCCGCCGCGATGTGGGGTAACCCCACGAACGACGAGTGGGCAGCACACGATCCGTACCTGCTGGCCGACAAGCTCAAGGGCATGAGCCTCTACATCTCCAGCGGTAGCGGCACCACCGGTCCCTACGATCAGCCGTCGGCGATCCCGGGCATCAGCACCAACTACGCCGGCATGGGGCTCGAGATCCTGGCGCGTCTGACGTCGCAGACGTTCACCACCAAGCTGAGCAAGCTCCACATCCCGGCGACCGTCAACTACCGTCCCTCGGGCACGCATTCGTGGCCGTACTGGGAGTTCGAGCTCCATCAGCTGTGGCCGCAGCTCGCGGGTGCGCTGGGTGTCGAGGTCGACAAGCCGGCCTGCAGCCCGTCCGGCGCCTTTGCTCCGGTGGCCAACGGCAACAACTGGATCGGCGATTGCCTCACCGGCTCGTACTCGGTGCCCGGTGGCACCGCGCAGGACTTCCGCCACGGGCGCATCTTCAGCTCGGGTGACGGCACCCATCCGGTCGCGGGTCGCATCGGCGGCGCCTACCAGGCTGCGGGCGGACCGGCCGGCGTCCTCGGCATGCCGACCACCGACGAGATCGCGCTCAACGACGGCCGTGGCCGCCTGAACCACTTCCAGAAGGGCTCGATCTACTGGACGCCGCAGACCGGTGCACACGCCGTGAGCGGTCCGATCCGTGACGAGTGGGCCAAGCAGGGCTGGGAGCGGGGCCCGCTGGGGTACCCGACCGCAGACCAGATCAAGACCCCGGGCAAGGAGGGTCTGGTCCAGAGCTTCGAAATCGGTGCCATGTACTGGAACCCGCAGACCGGCACCAATGCGGTCCAGGGCCTGATCATGAAGAAGTACGCCGAACTGGGTTACGAGAACGGCTGGCTCGGCTTCCCGTCGACCAGTGAGAACGTGATCAAGGAAGGCGGACGCTTCAACCGCTTCCAGAACGGCAACATCTACTGGAGCCCGGCCACCGGCGCGTGGTCGGTGAAGAACGGTCCGGTCTTCGACGCGTGGGCGTCGGTGGGCTACGAGAACGGCCGCCTCGGCTACCCGATCTCCGACCAGTTCGACATCGCCGGCGGCGTGCAGCAGAACTTCCAGCACGGCGTCATCACGATCAAGGGCGGTAAGGCCACGATCGGCTGACCGTGAGTTGACCACGTGCGGGCGGTGGCCGGATCTCACGATCCGGCCACCGCCCGCACGTCATCTGTAGCCTGTTCCCAGAGTCGGCGCCGGTACGCCCGCCGCCGACACGTCACAGCAAACTCGAGGACTCATATGTCGTACATCTCCCGTACTCGTTCTGTGCCTTCTCTGCTGGCCCGCACCGTGGCCGTGGGCGCACTGAGCCTTGTCGCCGGTGGCATGCTCGTCGCCTGCGGTGACGACTCGTCGGCGGAGGGCAGCCCGACGACGACGTCGGCCGTGTCGTCCGCCACCCCCAAGGCCTCCGCGAAGAGTTCTGCGTCGCAGGCGCCGGAGGCCCAGGACTCCGACGCCAAGAGCGGCGACTCCGACGCGCAGGCAGAGCAGCCGCAGGCGGTCCCGAGTGGCTTCCCCGGCCCCACCGAGGTCCCGGTCTCGCCGCGCGCACAGGCCTACCTCGACGGGCTGAAGAAGGAGGGCATCACGCCCGCCGCCGACGGCGTCATCGCCATCTCCACGGCCGACTACATCTGTGCCGCGAAGGAGCAGGGCAGCTCGGATCAGGAGATCACCACCTTCGTCACCGCCGCCGTCGGCAGCGAGGCCAGCGCGGCCGGTCAAGAGGTGACGTCCGAGCAGGCGGGCAAGAACGCCGAGGTCTACATCCGCGTCGCGCAAGCCGAGTACTGCAAGTAGCGGCGGATGAGTGTGAGCGGCCAGTGAGCAATCTAAGAACGCGGAAGTCCGGAAACACCCGGGGGCGTAGTCGCTTCGGGACCGTCGCCGTCGTGGCGGCGGTCCTGGTGCTGCTCCTCGTCGTCCTGGCGATCTGGTATGTCCTGGCCGGACGAGTGCCGAAGCCGGCGCCCCCGACACCTCCCGGGCCGACACCGCCGAGCGCGCAGCCGGCGGACTGCCCGGACGTCCAGGTCATCTCGGTGCCGGGCACGTGGGAGTCGAGTGCGTCCGACGACCCGCACAACCCGACGGCGAACCCCGCGTCGCTCATGCTCAACGTCACGCGGCCGCTGCAGCAGACTTTCTCGCCGCAGCGTGCCGACGTCTACACAGTCCCGTACGTGGCACAGTTCTCCAATCCGGTCGCGCTGCCGCCGGACGGTCAGGAGTCGTACAACAACTCCCGCGCCGCCGGCACGGCCGCGACGATCGACGTCATCGAGCGCCGGCACGCCGAGTGCCCGCTGACGACGTACCTGCTCACCGGGTTCTCGCAGGGCGCGGTGATTGCAGGTGACGTCGCGGCGCGCATCGGGGCCGGGGACGGCCCGGTATCGCCGGATCTGGTGCTCGGTGTCGGGGTGATCGCCGACGGTCGACGGGATCCGGCGGCCGCGCCGACCATCGGCCCTGCGGTTGGCGGCGTCGGCGCCGAATTGTCGCTCGACGGGCTGAAGCTGCCCGGCATCACCATGACCGGGGCCAGGCCCGGTGGGTTC
>Ga0131853_10024054_pt1 | contig 10994 bp, 6 predicted proteins | sample TergutLab28metaG_FD_92764 | JGI IMG/M metagenome (GOLD analysis project Ga0131853, IMG submission 92764) | Labiotermes labralis P1 segment gut microbial communities from Petit-Saut dam, French Guiana - Lab288 P1 (version 2) (version 2) | ecosystem: Host-associated > Arthropoda: Insects >...
AAATATTTTTAAAACAAACAACAAATAAAAATAAAACAAAACCCATTTAAACACGGTTTTGGTAACAATAAACAGCGCCCCCCCCCCCCCCCTCCCAGTTCCCATTCAAAAAAAAAACTGCTCAATACCCAAACTAGCATATTTGACCTCCTAAGAAATGCTAATCTACTGCCTTGTCCAATTAGCCATGAATGAGTATGAAAGTTACCTACGCTTTGCCACAGAACATAGTCTCAATACTACATGTTTATTTTCAAATCAGGAACACAAATCAGTATTTTTTATTGACTGATACCTTATGTTAAAACATGTAATGAATGAAATACAAAGCTACACATGAACACATACAAGGAAATAATGACTGGCCAGAATAATGATGATAGTTGTACACTTACATCACTTCCAGTTTGTGACTTGTCAGTGTTTAATTGTGGTTAACCTTTTGACACCGGAATTATTTTTTTAATTTTAGCACACCCTGTACATAAAATGTGAATAATACAGGAACCAAATATGTTAGAATTATGAAACAAACTGCATTTTGAAGAGAAAAAAACAGAGAGCATATATCATATTTAAAATATTCAGTACCTATATTTGTTGAATAAATATACAAAATGCAAGTTTAGAGGTTGGCGGTGTGGTACGACCACTATAGTTGACATTAGGCGTCTAAAGGTTAAACAGTGTGCACTTTGAAGGAACCAGCACATTCATCCAATAAAATGCTTCATGCCACACTACATGGCATCACACGAAACACAATTTTAACTTACAACACATCGCTAATCCTAGCTATGCAACCAGTGTCTTGTGATGTCGAACTGATACAGAAAGAAAGTGCCACAAATGTTGTTACAACAGAACTCCCATAACCATGAAAATGCGGCAAAAATTTGGTAATGTGAAAATCAATTAAAATCTTGATGGAATGTTGAATTATCAAACGAGGAACTACATAAATATTCACATAATATGTGCAATGCTGACCAGTACTCACAGAAGCAGACATTAACTGTGTTGATATGCCCTTCAGAATGACATGACGCAAAATAGAACCCGTCCCGTGCGTGGCACCAGTGTTAAGATTATTCCAGCGATTGCCTCCACGAGCCTCGCGCCTCCGCTCTGATGAACTGCGACTCCTGCTGTCCAGACTGCCCAGTGATAAGGTCTCACTCCCTTCAAAAGAACCCTGGAAAAGCAAGATTTTGTCAACAGGTGAGTCTTTGTGTCTGTAGGCCTCTGGAAACAGTGCTGTCAAAGTGAATCCCTTTTCTGTCTGGAGACCAAAACCCAGTTTTACAGTAAAGTTTCGCACAATTACACCAACTTAAGGCATTTATCACACTACTGTACATATCCTACAAAAGGATTTCTAAGGAACTGTTACCAGTGTCAAAGGTTATCACACAAATATTTTATCTATACTGACTTGTCATGTTCATATGTGGAAATAGTATCTATACTAATCTAATTACCACAGATACATTTTAAGATACTGAGGGGACAAAATCAATATTCACAAAATATTCATAAATGTGTTACAACTGCTGATGATGAAGGTTTCTTAGAAAACTGAAACACGGTGATACCAGAGGTACAGAAGAGTGATAAAATGACTTGAGGTCCTTCACGACCATCTTCCAGTCATCTCTTCTGTGTGCAAGTATCCTCCAGTTTGTGACACCCATCCTCCTCAGGTCCTCCCTCACGTCATCCAACCACCTTAACCCTGGTCTTCCTACAGTCCTACTTCCTTCTGTAGTGCTCTGATATAACCTCTTTACCACCCTTTCCTCACTCATCCTCTCCACATGTCCCAGCCATCTCAATCTTCCTTTTTTTTACTTCTGTTACTATGTCCAATTCTCCATATAATTGCCTCACTTCTTCATTTGTTCTGCTCCTCCAATATCCTGCTACACATATTGGAAGTTACAGGCACTACGGTCCCCATTTTCTCACTCCAGTGCACAACACTCTCTCTCTCTCTTTAATTGTGAAAGTCACATAAAACACAGATTCCATACATGGGAAAAACGCAGTTTCTTAACATCACAGCAGTCAGTACACATATTAACCATTGGGCTTTGAAGGGTAATTGAGGATACATTCTGAAGAACACGTCATGTCAGTCTGCACCACATGAACCCATATCACAACAGAATAAAACCAGTGCAGACTTTAATTCACTCGGTCCAACTACCCACTACCATATATAGCAATCTGCTTGTGAATGATGGCTGGTGGGCAGAGTCAAGTATTTGCTCCACCTGGTCCTGTGTTCTGATTGGACAGCACAAGTTGAATGAGTCCTAGGTCAACATCTGCGGTGTAAACACAAGGTGAAAAGACAGTAGCTAAATATATCCAAACACCTAAAATGATCTAGAACTCCAAAAATTCCAAAAGGATAAGGAAATATAATAAAAATCAAAAGTTAACAATTAAAGAAAGGAAAACATACACCCCATGTGTGTTACAAAAAAAATTAAAATTAATAACCCTCCTCAGAATAGCAATATATTGCAACTAGACCTTGCTGCACCAAAATTTTTTTTAACTCTGATTTCAAAAATTTTTATTTAATAATCCATGTTTTAAAAAGGGAACACAACATAACAAAAGTTACTATACTTCCTTTAATAAATGCCAAAAATACTGCAATAAAATTTTAAGCTCACGGTTCCATGCATCGTAATTCAATGTTAATAACAATCCAACCAGATGCAACAGTATGCAGCTGTTTATTTACTGCAAAGTCACTCTACATGTTTCGGGTGTCACAGCACCCATCATCAGGAGTACTAAAAACTGATCAGGCCACGCTGGAGGGAAGTAGCTGTACCAGTATTATGACCTGTACCGGAGGCTGCAGTTACAGTTTTTAGTACTCCTGATGATGGGTGCTGCGACACCTGAAACATGTAGAGTGACTATGCAGTAAATAAATATCTGCATATTGTTGCATCAGGTTGGATTTTTATTAACATTGCAATAAAAGTTTGTGCATGTGACATATCACACATGAGGCATATATTTTGGTAGGAACTTTTCAATTTTATTTTATGAGTTTTTTGAACAAACAGCCTGTTGATGGTCCCAAAAGGAACCTAACAATACAGCTAAAATGCTATATACAATAAGAGTTCTGCTATGAGTGAAAATTGACTATTTGTTTGGTGATACACAGGAACAACAACCATCAAAGTTCAAAGCATTTGCTCATAACAGTGTGACTGGCCACAAACACGTTTTTCATGTGGTGCATTTAGACTTTATGATTTCATTCTGACAGTGCATAGGAAGTACAGTATTTTACATAACTCAGGGCAGTTCTGCCAACATACAAGCAACTAACATTTATTTTTCTATAAATGTCCTCAACGCAGCTCTGTAACAGATTATAAAAATTGGGGAGTACAAGTGTAACAAAATTCATCATTTGATATCTCTTGATGCAATATTTTTCCAGGAATGCTACCCACATTTTACACAAGATTACTGAAATTAACCTTGTAAAGATTTCCTAAAAATGATACCCCACCTACTCTCACAGCTACATTTAAATGGTTGCAAGTCTCTGCTCTTACAGTATTACAGAGTCAAGTCAAGTCCAATCAGACTCACAAATATGCAGGAGAGCCTATGTGGCTTGCTTACAAAGGCCGTGCATGGAAATGTATACACACCGGCAGAGTCAAGTTGATTCAAGTCCCCCAACTTTTGCCAAGTCGAGAATCTTGATGCCACACACTTCATTTTCATCAGTCAGACTCCAGTGATCGGGTATGATGGCTGCCACATTGCAATGGTAAATGAATGCAAAAAGATTGATTCTTTATATCAGGACCACGGGGCAATTTACATTGCTTCTCAGTGTGAACGCAGAAATAGAAACCACGCAACCAGCATTTTGTAAGAACTGACAGAAGATGGGCTAAATATTTCAAATTCCCATCTCTTCATGTTTGTTGGGTGCAACCACATGCTTCATCTCTTCTGATAGCAACTTCTTCCCCACACAGATGTATGTCAAAAAGGCATGTTAAAATTCACCATCACTGCAGATGTCTTTATTTGTGCACTGTTCAAAGTGTACTAAAATCTTACTGGATTCGCATGGTCTTGATTGGACTCGACTCGGTTGGTGTGCAACCTCCCGACCGTGTCTGAATGGACTTAAATCGACTCTGTTGGTGGGTACGCGCCCTTACACTGGCTTCAATTTTGTTTGCGACACGTCAATAGAAAGAAGCACATTTCCGTGGTCGAGGAAAAACACAAAAAGTACATAAGGATGCTATCTACTGCTGACAAAACCAAATACTAGCACAAGTCAGCATGAACTTACAAAAAAAAAAACCTGTGCTTCAAAATATTTTGAAAATGTGGAACAGCCATTTGGACACAGCAGCGATACACAACTCAGAGACAAATTGGTTCGCTGTGAGTTTCAAACCAGGAACTGATGAGATTCACCCACTTACTGAACAGTGTTAAAATACAATAGTTTCAATTCATGTCCCTTTCATGTTGTGTCAAGGTTAAATCCTTCTACATTCATGGCAACTGCAAACTCACTTCTGCTGTAGGAACCACAGAACTGGACATTTCATCATCACTGAGTGATGCACAGTCTTCTGCGTTGTTGAGAATGCTTTCCAGTGTTGGGGTACAGTCAACTGGAGGGATGTCATACTCTTCATCATCCAGCTGAAAATCAGAAACATGAGCCAGCCAACTTATATGGTAAGAAACAAGAAGTTCTGAGAAGAAAATGTAACACCCACTTTCCTTAACATCTTCTGAGGTATATACTGAGGCCAGGAAGATCCTCAAACTGATAATTACACAATTTGTTTTCCCATTTCTATACATGACTGCCACTACTACTGATTCACACTACAAAAAATTTCAAACAATGGTCTGCTTTTGGGTTTCCGCACTATGTGGTGTTTCTGTGTTCTGTGTTTCAAAAGAATGTACTGCCTCCATCTAGTGATTTGCCTGGTTCAAGTCAAGGGCTGAATTGACAGACAGGATGAAATGTTCTTGATTTCAAACTTTTGCCGTGTTCTGAATGTTGTATGCTTTCTTCTGGGCATGTAAAATTCAGACGCCGGGGAACTACCCAGAAGAAAGCACACAATAGGATGAAATGTGTCAGTTATATGCAATGGTGTGAGGGTGTTTGGCTAATCACAGTGACAGGTGGAGGTAAGTGGAAATATGATTGTACTGGGCCAGTGGGAGTTAATTTCCAAGAATGACCCATTTTCCAGGCTTCATCAGTGGGTGTGGTGGAGATCCGAGCTAGTCCGAGCACCTGAAATTTCTTGCAGGTGCATGGACTGGATCACAAGGGAAGCAACAGAGATCAAACTGCATCCAAACATGAACTGGGCAGGAAAGTTTCTCTCTGAGTAAATTGTGGAAAACCCTAATGCATTCCCTCAAGAAAAGAAGGCAGCTTGTGTTATCCAAGAACATTAACGTCTTGCCATCATGGCAGCAAGAGTTCCTTCCTTCAGTAGTGACACCCATAGTGCAATCAAGCTCGTCCAAGTTCTAATTGCACCAAGTGAACAGCAAACAGAGACTGGACCACAGCCACTGCCCACATTATCGCCACATATTCTGCTGGTAAAGCTCTGGAAAAAGAGCTATCTTGGAAGTTCTAAATCACACTGACCTGGGAGAAGCCTATCTCCTCTTCCTGCCTTGGCCAAACACCCTCAAAGTGTCCTACATAACAGACATATATCTTCCTCCCTATCAATTCATCAACCAAGCTAACTAATCAGTCATACAGATGGACATAGCATATTCATCCAAAACATCAGAAATGATGCAGGAACCTAAAAGAACACCATCCTTTTATCAAAAGCTGCAGTCAGAACCTGAAAATTCAAACATTAAATCTGTTGATGTGAAATTCCAGTTTTGAAACATCATTAAGTGAGATCTGACATCCCTGTGGCAGTGTTAATGAGCATTCAGCCATTTGGGTCATGTCATATGGCTTAGTAGGAAATTAGAGATGTTTCAAAGTGGCTTGCTCTGAACCTGAATACAGTATGTTCTTCTGACATGTTGGTACCCACTTACCAAACCATGTGGTATCACAACTCAGAGCAACATAATCTCGTAGCTCTTCCTAGAATTTTTATACATGCTAACTGTACACAAAATAATGTCTACACATACAACTATTTACCCAATTATAAGGCATACCTCCACATGAGACAACCCCCTTTAAAAATCTTCACTTTCCAAGAAAATACCTATACAGAACATGTTTAACTTTGCACACAATTATAGGTCAAACCCCATTTTTTAGATGATGAAACTTCTTGTCTTATATTTGTGTAAATATGGTACACATGGTAACGTATTAACACCACCAATGTTCCTCTTTTGTGTTTGTTACTGAAGATGCTGTCAACATGAGACAGTCGTAAGTCACGTAATTGAACAGTCCTGTTGAGAGAATCTTCTCTCCTTAACCGTTCGGTTTAGATGCACAAATACTGTCTGTTTATTTCTCATACATTCTGTAAATCAATGAAAGTATAAAAAAACCTACTGGATACAGAGTAAAGTCAATATAACAAATCAAAAACACATATATTAATAACAAATAGGTTATGAAGAGATTTTAATGAACATAGTTCTAAGTGTGATTATAATTACAGTGAATTTAAAAATTATGTATAAACATCAAGGCAAATAGATATAAATAAAACTGTAATACAGATACACTTAAAACCAACAAAGCATGTGATGAAGTTTATGAATCATTTCATTAAATTTCATTAAAACCAGTGGCATACCGAGGGGGTGGTTTGGGGGGGTTAAACCCCCCCCTCCCCGAAATTCCGAAGGCCCTCCAAAATCGTGCCAAACTCAACCCGATTGTGAAAACTGTTAAAAATTGCTGAATTTAGGATGCCAACACCCCAAGATGTTTGGGAAAAAGGCAGTAAAATTCTAAAACTACTGCCGGTTCACAATTGTTTTACATTAGCAATGACAAATAAATTGGTTGTCATCACAAAAAGTCTTAAAGTACCAAAAATTAAGAAGGTTTTACTATATGAAATGAAATTTCTTGTACAAAATTACAGCTGCCTCCAGAACCCCTGACTAGGGGGCTACCGCCCCCAGATCCTGGTCCTCTGTCCTCAACTGAATTTGTTGAACCCAACCCGAACAAAATTCCTGGGTACGCCATTGATTAAAACCATTCAGTACACAATGGAATATTATTATAACAATAAATCAAGGAAACAGTTAAGAAAATGAAACAAAGACTGTCATTCTCTATTTACATTTAAGAATTCATCGAGTGAGTAGAAAGAATTAGTATGGGGGAAACCTTTTAATGCTGATTTAAATTGTCTGGTATTATCGGACAAGTTCTTAATCTGGGAAAGTGGACTATTACAGACTTTGATGCCAAAATAATAGATTCCTTTTTTATATATTGCTAAATTTGATGAAGGTTAATAAAAGTTGGAGTTTTGTCTAATATTTATGCTGGGGTTAATCTCTCGAGTTTACTTTGTACATATCTTTATTATTAATCACAAGTAGAAGTGAAAGTATATATTGTGACTGAAGAAGTGAAATTTTTAATCCCTCCTACATGTCAAATGGCAACTACTGCAACCTGAGTGATCATATAAAATCATGTTCTGCAAGTGTTGAATACAAACAGATTCCATCTTTCAGCATGAAGACACCACTACGAATCTTATGGCCTCACACCACTAACATAATTAAATAACTCTAAGTATATATCCTAGGTTACAAACCCTTACTCAGTTACAACAGAATCTTTCTGTGTGATCAGATACCCGTAAGTTGACCAACAACAGTCATGCACAAAAGAGACTGCAATATTTCAACTAAAGTAAGTATGGGTACAGTCTCCATAAGAATGTTAAACTGACAAAACCTAACAAAATAAAACCATACCAGGAGGGAGCACTGATGAAACAAATATTTCCCATGAACATGGCACAAAAGGGGATCCAAGCCATATTCTGCATTTTAACCAGCAATAACATTCAAGCTTTAAATATGAAGCAAGAAATGTATATATAATGCATTAAATGTAAGTTTCCTACACACTAGAGAAGTTACTGAGCAAAAAGTTATTACAAAACGTGTGTACACAAGGTCCACTCCCTCCCTTCTCTCTGATATCATATAAACCCAACCAATGAGATTGTTTTAGGATTCTGATTCGCCCTAGTAACATTCGACATATGTCGTTAGTTTTTGCTTGGGTTATCTAAACTTAACCTAACCTACAACATCACAGTGGTGAAAAGAGCACAAGGATCATCAGCTCAGTATCGGGACGCTTGTCTGGAATCTCTGAACATTCGTAAACATTTAAAGTGACACAAAGCATACATCTTGACAGTACATCTATCAGCTAATAGGCATTTACAGTCACTTGTGTTTTCGTAATGTGTAAAATCATTCATTCAATTCACTTTGCATTCTCAGCAGAGGCACAATGATTATAAAATGACATATACATTAAAGAAACACGTATAACTTTTTGTGAAACACTGCTGTTTTGAATAAGGGTATATTTATTTTTGACTGACACGAGAAACAAGGAATGAATGCAGAACTATAAAACGTATATTTCGGTGTCAATACACGCAATTGGTGTTACGAACTACTAGCATATTGAGAAAGAGAAACACGGGTTCAGCAGTGTCTATGCATGAAAGGCTTCAGTACAGTCATGATTTTGGGGTTGGACAGTCCTTTCATAAACACGTCATGTAACTTCATACTGTTTTAGCATTAACTTACCTCCTCAATATTCAGATTGAGCGACTCTGCAATTAAATTATCTGACTCGTTATTAAATGACACTCTTTCCTTATCTGCCATGTTATGGTGAACTCAAACCACACACACATTAAGAAAACATGTTACGCCTGCCAATGGGTACCACACCGGAGCTTCCAAAAATGCTGCCTTCTTATGGAGAAAGCACTGATGCCTTACTACGTACGGTGCCGTTAAAACTACAACTCAAAGGCTGCTTTCTCCATTCACGGAAGCCTAACACTAAACGTCACACATGAAATAAATATCCTTCCGCCACGAGGTGTTTCATGTGACATCTTAGCAGCATGCCGTTGGGAATGAGCTAAGTGCATTATCATCAATTAAAGTAAATGTGTTATTTACTCCTCAGACTATTGACACAGTTTTCTGTGCTTCTTTTTCTTACACGTTTGCCTGTGTGTTTTTTAATCTCCTTACCCGGTCCGCGATATCACAGCAAGATTTCCAGTGGGCGATCACTGTAGTGACCAGACTACTTCGTCTCGTAGGTGCTTTTATGCACACATTGGAAGGGATTGTAGGTTTCTATAGTTACGAATACATTAATTATTTACTAATATTTAGAAGTACTTAATGTATTAACGTATAAAATTTATTTATAAGAGAGGCTCTTTTTTGTTCCACAGTGCGAGTGTTTCGGCCGGGAACCAATCCTAGTGGTCGGCACCACGTGTATTTGTGTACGATAGATTTTTCGCGGTACAATCAATCCTCAAATTTGGAACGAACAATTTTAATTCCTCATAAATGATGCAGCTTGCAACACAATAACGACACGATACGTCATCACATCTTAAATAGCGTCCACCTCTTTTGCTGTAATCCATTTTACATTTCTGTGTGTGTGTGTGTGGGGGGGGGGGGTAACTGCAGCCTCAAATGTACCTTATTTTACTGGCAAGGGTTACCATCCCCAGCAGAGTACGGAGCATTGATGGACTGTCAATTGGTGGCATAGAAAAATGGGAAATGCGTGGAGAAAAGCCTGCCCCAGTACTACTGTGTATCATAAATCCCATATATAATGCCCGAGCTTCCATACTGAGAAGCCAGCCTCTACATTGCATTACGCATGGTTTGGCTCACAGTCCAGTTCTAAATGTTATCCTGAAGTCACTCCAGCATGTACTTGGACATATTACTGACTCTCTGAAGAGGGAGGCAATGTGTTCCTCCAAAACGTCAGTACAACACGTGAATCTACGTAACACTTCCAGAAATTAAGATTCGGTTGGTTGTAAAGACAAGGTTTAATAGAACTTTTAAATAGTGCCTTTACTACAACATGTTGGTACCTACATTACACTACTTCTCCACACAGTTGCCATGTGAAAGGCACTTAATATATTGTGGGAACAGCTATTGTACGCCTGCGCCTAACAGGCAGCCACACGTCCTTTCAGCCGGCCCTGCGCAACGTCCTGTTTTCTCTTGGTCTCTCCTCGAACTCTGGCTAGCCAAAAATTTGAGACGCAGAAAAAAGTGACAATCACCTGGTGCAAGGTTTGAATTCTAGGGGTGTTCGGAAATTTCCCACTTGAACTGTTCGCAACCCCGCTTCTTTCTTCGTCAGGATAATTTTTAAGCAACCGACACCATTTCCTTACATTCCTTTCTTTCATTGCACCTTCACCGTACACTTCAACAACAAAAGCGTGAATTTTCGCTAGATCAATATTTTTAACGTTTAAGAATCTTATCACCGACCTATTTCACAGGTAGCGAGATTTTCGATTTTCGTATTCATTTTTAACGACTACAGCAAATATGAGTAAAATTATATCGCCGTACTGCGCAATACAAGTGTTCCCTTTGACATAACAGCAGAAGAATGACTTTCACAGGAAGAGAGCGCGTCACCCGCGCGGATGCTATTAGCGATCTGTTCTTATTTCCAGGACGAGCCTTTTATATTATATCAAAACCAGGAAAATTATCTCGTTCTGTAATCCACCTTTCAGTAGATTCTACACCAATTAGATTATTTAACTCTTTAAAGCCTACCGGTCACGTGATGCACCACCAGTTTAACATTCAACAACTGTACGCTCTGCCCACACTGTATTTATGTGTTTTGTATTTATCTGAGAACAAACAGCGACTTGTGC
>Ga0131853_10024055_pt1 | contig 10994 bp, 5 predicted proteins | sample TergutLab28metaG_FD_92764 | JGI IMG/M metagenome (GOLD analysis project Ga0131853, IMG submission 92764) | Labiotermes labralis P1 segment gut microbial communities from Petit-Saut dam, French Guiana - Lab288 P1 (version 2) (version 2) | ecosystem: Host-associated > Arthropoda: Insects >...
TATTATTATTATTATTATTATATGTAAACAAAGTAATTAATAACAGTAATACAATAAGATTTTATTGTGCTGATAAGAAACCAATACTTTTATATAAGTACCTCATCATCTAGCATGACAGGATGCAAACAATAAAGATACATTGGTATGTTAGCAATATATAAGAAGAGTAACTTCTATAAATACTGTATGTAATTTTTACTCTTTTTTCAGTTGCAGTACAATTTCCCTCGCATCCTGATGTTGCAGGAGCCTTTCCTTGTTGTTCTGGCCTTTTACTTGTTATTCCTGTTTGTCATTGTCTATGTACGATTAGACTTCTCCATAACTAAGGCAAGTAAAATTCTTATTTAACAATTTCATTGTTATGGATGGAGCAGGTGCATTGTACAGAGAATCATACAATATATTATGTAGAGAACTGTTTAGCCAAGCTTACAAAGTATTGTAACATGAATTTTTGTTTCAGGAAATTTCATAGTAAAACAAGCAATATAAGGTATTATATCTGGAAAAAATATAGTAAAACCTGTTTATTGACCCTGCATAAGATATTGTACCCTGTAAGATGTTAGAATAATTTAGTACCAGAATTTTCGCATTTGATTAACACAATGGCCTTTTTATAATGTTTCATGCTTAAAGGATTTTCTGGCTACAAAGCTTGACAAGTTAATGATGCAATCTGCTATGGCTGCAAAAGTGATGGGAAGCCAACAAGATGGCACTGTATTATTTTCACTCTATTTGAAAATAATGTTTTGACTCTTGGCAGGATGAAGTAGGAGAGAGTCGTATGAGAGTTGCAGGGTACTGTGAGAAAATACTGACCCATCAGGATAAACGGGCCAGTACATATACATCTTACAATGAGCTACTGGCCAAGCTGAAGACAACCAAGGACATCAATACATTTCTTGTAAGCATATCAAAATTGTATGTAGTGAGACATTTAATTCAGTAAAGTTCTGCTTGCTTTCAGCATTTAAAAAACTTAATTTTAAATGAGTTCTGAGAATTTGCAGCTTAGTAAATCTTTCCCTTCCAGGCTTCAGTGAAGAATGTGAACCTGGAGCACAAGAATGAAACTGGTCAGATTGCAGAACTTTTGGTAAAGCTGAAAGCTGATGCTCCAGATCTTGCTGAAAAGGTCTCAGAGCTGCAGAAAGCTGATAAGTATGTATCCTAATTGTGTATCAGGTCTTTCTTGCATAAGATAAAAAATTTAGAATACCGTATTTATTCACACACCAGACAATTCTATTTCTTACATTTTATTTTTGTTTGTATAATTTATGAATTCCAAAAATGTCAGTGTCATGGACAGAGTGAGTTATGATGTTGATTCATTTAATAAGGTACATTGAAATTTTGGTCCTTGTAGTTAATTTATGGAACACATAAGCTCCTAGACTGTCAGAGGACTGTTTGACTAGCGTGAGGACAAATGTTTTGATGAATGTGTATGTTGTTTGTGTTATGATAGGCATCTGAAGGAACTGTATGTACAACACCAGAGCCTGTATGTTGACAAACTGGTCCCAGGAAAGATTGCTCGGCAATCATTTCTTGACACCGAGAATCAGTTTAACAAGAAGAAAGAGGAATGTGTTGAGAAAATCAACACACTTATGAAGTCACTACAATAAAGGAGACAAATGAGAGTTGATTGCAATATGAGTGAAAGTTGTTTTCTTGTGGTACAGTGTAAGGTATTCATGCTGGACATGTTAAATCCTCACATTCCATCATCAACATAGTTTTGTGTGCTTTTGTTATGGTGAAGTGTTGAGCAGTTTCTTTTTATCATGTCCTTAATAAGAGAAGTGTTCACAGTGATTTTATATGTTAAGATGGGCAGGCTGGGATATATATACTTGTTTAAGAATGCTTGTTTATGTACAAATGAATATTGTTCATGAAACTGAATAAACTCAAATTAAATGACTGCCATATATGTTATAGAAGTTATGAAAAGTATTATAGTTTTCTCTTGGCAGGGTTAAGTCACATATGTGTGCATATTAGTTATGTGAGTGTACTCCTTCCAAGTGAGGTTTTTTCACAAAACATGTCATTGAACATGAAAGTGTTCAATCTGAACAGCCAAGCAGGTTCATCCTGAACCAGCAGAACAACTACAGAAACAAAGAATGCTGACACAGGTATATGCAAGGTTTTAATATTTAATATGTAGGATTTTCATAATATTTACATTTATTATATTGCACTCAAAATTCCAATTAATCTATGTTACAATAATAACTTGCTCATGTAGCTGAAATTTCACAGAAATATGACATCCTTGTGCAAGTACTGAGATAATTTCTGAATGGCTTTTAAGTACATTATTTGCATGTTTCTTTCCATTTTTTTCGCCTGTCCCAGTCATGCAGTTTGCTGGATTACATAAAAAAATACAAGGATATTTCTGTATCAAAGTTTTACTAGAGTAAACATATCTTATTATCTTACAGAAGAAATTGATGTATAAGGTTCCACAGTTCATACAAAATGTACAAAATAGCAATGAGTAAGAAACAAGTTTTGTGCCTTTCTGGCACCTGTACATGTAAGTGAACACTGCATGTTCTTTTTTCCACAGAAATTGTACACTCTTAAATTAAGACAGGAAAAATCAATGAATAATGTATATCCAATTAATACACATTGAGAGACTTCATTAAGATATTGGGGAGAAAGAAAAAGATTTTCAATCAAAACCTCAACAGCATTTCCATCCCAGCAGTCTGCCAAGAAGCACACCAAGAATGGGGCACAACTTTTTCAAAGTTCATATATCTGGACTGATCTATGCTACTGTAAAATGCTGAAAGGAGACAGTTGTTTTTATCGTTTATTCATAACAGGAACAGTTTCGTTTTACCACTGCCATTGCACAGTTGCACTAAACACACTGTCCAAGTTATGCCATATCCCTTTAGGATGAAAACAGCAAACAAAAAGAATAAACAAATAAAACTAAGCAATTCCTATACAACATGCTTTTCTACAATTAACATGGCATTTACAAGTATGGCAATACATGATTTTACTACAGGGGATAAATCCAACAGCCATGATAATTACTGCAAGCTGGCTGCTGAAATTTGATCCTATTCTGAAACCATGTTCCATGGCATAATATTAATACACCTTTCTTACATGTTAGCAAATGTTAAAATTTTCTTCTAACAGTCTTTAAAATTCTTGTGATTTGTATATCCAACATTTAATTACAAATTGATCGAATGGTTTCTGATTTTTGCAGAATTAGAATCAGTGTGTATTAAAACATGGCACTTCCTTTTCTAAGGTGAAATGTAATGCTAAATACAAAACTGACTGGCTCTTGAAGAGTAAATGAGAGTAACTAAACTGTAGTCCTCCTTATCTGTTCTTGGGCTTGATAAACTGTAATGTTTCATGAAAATAAAGGTGAAGTAACTGTAAGAACATAAAATAATGTTTTTTAATTAATCAGGAAAGAACCATTCCAAAGCTGCTAATCAGTAGCACTATGAACAACACTGAATCTGTACTTATACATGGCACATGTCTCCAGTGTTCCAAACCTCCATTTTTTTATCTTTTAATAGTGACAACTGCTGTCGCAGATTAGCTACCTCATCTGTCACACAGTAATATCTGTAGCATCCAACTTCTGTAAGTAATTGAATTAACACCTGTATACAGTGTCAGTGTCACTTGTGAGATATGATGTTTCCACAGCAGTTTTATTGAGTTTTATGTTTGGCCCTTGCTCTCTTTTAGCTATTGAGTAAATACACAATACATATATTTTCACCTTTCAGTATCCCTCACCATCAGCAAGATCTCTTTTTGCACAGAAGAGATTTCCTTTTTCAAAACTTACTGTTCACCAGTGTTCTGTATTATTATTATTATTAGTCTTATGTTACAATCTTGAATGTTTTTTAAAATTTGCTTCCCGTCACTTGTTTCCTACCTTACATGAAATTTGTAATTAATACATGTTTTACGCAGACTATCAAGGATGGTGAGATAGGTGGAACGTGTAGCAGCTGCTGGTAAGGTGTGAAATACATAACCTGATTTTAGTAAGCAAACCTGAAAGGAAGAAATCAGTTCTAAGACCTACCCATAGACGGAGGATAATAGTCAAATTGGTGATTCAGGTTAAGGTCCAATGGTTGCAGAAACTTTAAATGCTCTCAAACCCTGTTTTGAGTGCAACAAATATAATTTGCCTCTCTAATGTGAAGTGATTTAGCAAACCTATGTATAGTACTAATGGCCCTGCAAAAGGTAGGTAATTTCTTGAGGATTTTGGTCTTCTGGGATATTCCAATGTGCAGTGGGCAATTTAACATAACCTGATGTCTCAAGACACCATTGCACCATTGTCTTCAGGGGTGCCAGGTCGTAGGACCTACCAACCCTACCTCCCAGAAGACCAGGATCCTCAATATCATCACTGTGGAAACCTCAAATTGCACAGGTAATTTCTTGACTTGAGTGACTACTATAGTCTTTCATAGTACAAATGAGTGATCAAGCTCATTCATCCAACACCCAGCTAAATACAATACAATGGAACAGTCTGCCAGTCCTTGCCACAGTTAGGAGGGCAGTACTGTATGATATTCTAATTGAATCTGGTATTCACAACTAGTTAAGCTAACTAAAATGCATTTCAGTGATATTTATAATAAGGTCCATGTAGGTAAACATGTCTGATACATTTCCTATTGACAGTGGTCAGAAAGAAGTTATTTTCAACTTAGCTTTAAACATGCCATTAAGGCGATTCAAGAAAACCAGGAGGCACTGAAGCCAAACTGAAGAAATCAGCATCTGGTCTTTATATATGATACAAATTTACTGAATGAAAACATGAACTTCAAAGAAAACAAAGATGCTCTATTAGTTGCTAGTGAGGAGATTGGTCATAAAAGTAAACACAGAGATAACTATGTGTTCGTGTTCCATCAACATAATACAGCATCATGAAAACAAAGCGAACGAATCCAATGAAAATGGGGCAAATTTGAAACAAAACCAGTACTACTGTAATGATTATATTCACAAAGAGATAAGAGTAAGTTAAAATGCAGTAATACTTGCTAGTATTTAGCTCAGCATCTTTTTTCCTGGTCTGCTATCTAAGAACATGTATGCATTAAATGGAACCATAATTTTGCATGTTGTTTTGTATGAGTGTGAAACCTGGTCTTTCACATTAGGGGAGGAACACACAGTAAGGTTTGAGGGTGGTACAGAACAAGAAGCTGGGAAGAATATTTGGCCAAAAATTGATGAAAAACAGGAGCCTTGAGAAAACTGCATAATGAGGAGTTTTGAAATTTGTACTGCATCAATCGGAGGGTTAGATGTGTGGCACATGTCTTGCATGAGATAGATCTTAAGTGCATGCAATGTTGTGGAAAGAAAACTGAAGGAAAGATGCTGCCTAGGACATGTCAGTACAGATGGGAGGATATTATTATAAAGGATCTTAAATATATAGCAATGGAAGGTGGGGACTGGATCATCTGGCCGAGGGCAGGGACAAGTTATGGGCTCATGAACATTGTACTGAATATTTGATATTCCACAAAACAGAGGGAATTTCTTGACTAGCTAACTAACAGGGACTCCGCTTCAAGGAATTATTTACTTAGTTACATATTTTTAACCCTATCCCTTTATAATGATTTCCCACTTCAAAAGTTTATGTTGCTTGGTCCTTTCAGAAACACTGAAATTATGAAAGCCTGCAATATATGCTAAACCTAGAAGAATTTATTTATTTTTTTTAAATTCACACTTGAAATTAGAGTGAAAAATTCATTATTGAGGTCTTGAAGCATCCTCTCTTCTCTTCTGTTTAAAATTCTGGGTTGCCAGGTAATATGAGTTTTGTGCAACCTGGAAAGAAATGAATATAACGCAAAAAGCAAAAGACAGACAGACAACACCATTTGTTTGCGTGCACTTCATGTAAATAATAATACTGTGTGTACTTACTATGGACACTTTCATCCTGTTCAAAATGTACAATCGTATCATGGCGCTGCAAAGTCTATGACAGTGACAAACCCTTTGCTGATGGTTGTTCAATAGGTCATCATAGTGAGTCAAATGAAAATGAAAAAAAGCTATGAAATATTTAAAACTGAAGACTATCAAATTTTTAGTAAACATTAAACTGAAATACAATGTTTTCATATGAAAGGTTTACAGTATTAAATAACACCTCAAATTTTTAATCACTGCACAACCTTCCATCTGCTCAAATACCAGAAATAATGTTACGGTGCAGGATCTGTTAGTGTTACTGTTAGGTACATTGCATTAAGTCTTTCAAGTATGGCAAGTAGAAAGATAGGTTTTCTTCCTTGCATTGATTTCGTTCATGTCAAAGCTCTGTTCTACAGTCACAACATGAATTATTTCACACTGTCATAATTCTATATTTTTTTCTCATAAAGGCAAAAAGAAGGGAAGGCTATAATACCTCACAAAAATCTGCACAGCCAAAAGGCCACACACAGAAAATGAACCACAGCTTGTGTACATCTCCAACACTGTCTTGTATTATGTTGCAAGTATGTTCATGAAAATTACCAGTATAAATGAAGAGGGAGTTACTGCAGAAATGTCAAACAGCCACAGTACATCATTTAACAATATGCCAAATGGTTAGTAACCACATCTACCTTATATAACAAAATTTAGGTGATCACACAAACTTTTTAATTCTGTATATTCCTTCACAGTTTTTTCATTATATTACCACCACCAAAATCAAACAAATCCATTCCCTATCTCCTCCTTCTTGTGTACCCCAAGTCCCAGCATATTAAATTTCACCCATTTCCATGTATCCAAATACTTTTTAGAACAGTCATTTTGTTTTAATACATAGCAGGGATTTCTGCCTACATTACATCTGTTAACTATCACTGACTCACCATAATTATGCAGAAACAATTTAGTGTAGATTTTTCTTGATATATTAAAAGTGATAAAATTACATATTGTATTATCTTTATAAATTCAGCGTAACTACTTCCCTCATCACTTCATTACACTCATACTTACAATTATAACAGTTAAATCTATGGAATATACAGCAGGCACCCACCCATCACATTCCCCAAGCACACATGAAGTCTCCTACCTACCACAAAGCTTGCCATAAGCTTTTGTGCAACATACGTCACAAAATTCAAAGGTGGAAACTCTATGTGTAAGTGAACACTGAAATTATTCAGTACAGTGGAGATGCTATTACACACTTCCTACATTATTCTAAGCTTTCTCAACAGTGTACATAATGGGATTTCCATTGCACATACCATAGATTTGTGGATCATGCAACAGACCAATAAATGAGACAATTTATTCAAATTCAGCAAGATGTCAACCATAAAAATGAAAATCTGCCATTTTATATGACAGTGGTACATGGGTGTCTTCAATGTTCATACAACTCTTGGAAATGTTAATGTAATGTTCAATCAGGAAGACAAATAGCAAAGTATCACTGAATGACTAGTTGCTGGTTTTCTGGTACCTTCATCACACTTTTCATTCTGATAACTCACATATACATATAATCCTTCAAAGTGTTATCCATGTATTGTTAGAAGAGGAAGAGAAATAGTCACATAACAACGAATGACTTATCTGTCAGTCTTGGGCAGTCTTGTACAGCACGTTCTATACTCTTCATACTGATAAAAGTGTTACATACATTTGAAATCTGTTTTGGATCATGATCTACACAGTGCATTCCTGCATCTCTTTGATTTTCAAAGTAAACTTTCAGAAATTATTTGAGCTTTTATAGGAATGGGAAACAACAATCTCCCTTCAAGAACTACTGATCATTTCTGCTGTGAAATGATGCAGCAAGTAGAACTTTACACAATGGCATTGTTCCTATGCAGTGTAGACATGCACATATACTCATATTGTATCCAATGGTTTGCTGAAAGCAAGTGATGACACTATCTACAATTTCCAAGGGGACCTGCATTGCTAGGGTATTAAATTGTCAAAATGAAAATTCTGACTTGACTACAAACATTCTTTCATTTAGATATAATGTAATACCAAATTTATATTATTTCTACACCTAACACAAGGTATTTCTTAACAAAGTTAACTTGGTGTTGGGTTGCCACTGCAGCACATATCAAGGAACAATATAACACCTGCATGAGTATATATCATAAATTAAGTTTGCTGGTAGGAACAATAATTCTGTGAATATATAGGATTATAAAACCACTATAAATTTCATGTTCACATCACAAGAGTGGAACTATTCAGATACAAATTTGAGACCTCAAAGCACAAATAAATGAGAAAGATGAATACATATCATTCATTCTGTTAATCACACTTTTTAACTGCAGTGGTTGTGCATCAAATGAGATGGAAAGATAATCATCAATGGATCAGCAAGTGGTCACAGCCTTATATGAAGGTAGTACCCAGATATTTACCTGGGAAAACTGAGGTAAACCATGAATAACAACAGCAAGGATAAGCTGAATCTTAACCAAACAATGACTTTTGTACATTCTTGAATGCAAGTATAGGACATAAACTGCAAAGGGGTCACAGGATTAATGGCATGGAGGCCTCCATAAAATCATATCTTTGTCATGATGAGAAAGGGCAAAGCATCGAATCCAATTTGTCTAGAAAGTCAAAAAAACAATGAGAGTATTTTTGGTACTCTTTCCAGATGGTGTTAAAAATGTGAAAACAAGCAGTGGAACAAAAGCCTGTCAAATAAGAACTTCTTATTGAAGCACTGTTCATTTAATGGCAGTCATACATCTGCTATGTAGCACTGTTGGACACAACAATTAGTGAATGATAAAGTGGAAAGAATGCATGACACAGTCATGGCATGTACCTGCAGTCACTGAGGAAAACTGTAGGAATTGTCAGGACAGCTGGCCTTCAGGCTAAGATTTGAAATTATGGCCTCCCACATCCATGGATTTCTAACCATACAACTGAAATTTTCATTTACAAGTTGGATACTCAAAATATATTCCTGGAGTGAGTGTGTCCACAGATTTACACTTAATCCACCAACATAAAATTTATGTTCTTATTTTGTGACATTAAAATTCAGGTGTGCCATGAAGTCATGTCATGGCTCCAGGGAGCATTGGTGTGGGAACAAAGCTGGAACAAGCGTGTGATGGAAATTAGATCACAACACAGTTCTGACATATTATTTGCAGGCCACTCTAATGTAAATTTTCTCAGCTCATAAATCACCAGTAACTGCCTCCCCTGTCTTTTATTCACTGTGTAATGTGTGAATGAGGTAATGATGAATGTACAACAAAAAAATGAAACCTAACCATTGGACATATGCTCACAGAAAGAAAAAGAAAAGACACACTTGCATTCAAGACAAAAGCTAACATCCTCTCCGTGCACATTTAACACTTAATGTTAAGAAAGGATGAATATATAGATGTAAGCATGACAGAGAAGTGAACTTTATACCCATTAACCATAAAAAAGCGGGATATCTCTGAGAACCAGGAACAAGGAATTTAACTTGGCAACTGCCTGGGGAAACTATGCAAAACCCCACTCAGTACTGAATTGAGCCTATTAAATAAACTACATAGTAGGCATCTCAATATTGTGCTAAGCTCAACATCAATATGAAACTTTACTGTAAGACAATACTTTCAGCTTCTTTTTTGAACTTTTCTATATTGGAAACTGACTGAATCATATTAACTATCACACTGTTCCAAACAAATCTGAACAATAAATCAGCTTATGATAAAAATAAAACATTTCCAAATGTACTTAAAAACTTTAATAATCATAACGAAGAATAATGTAAAATATAAATTTTGTACAGATACATAAATAAACACAAGAACAAAAAGTACAAGTAGAAATATCGGTCATTAAGTTCACAATTCAACATACTGTATATAAATGTGGGAAATCTAATTTTTTTACACTTTCTACAGCATATATACATTCTTTAACACTTGCACAAATAGGTACGTCACGCACAAAGACCAATTGTAGGGATAAAATTTGTCCTGGCCACACTGAAATGGGTATTTCCTTCATCAATTTGAAGCTTCAGCTTACACACATTCCATAATTCAAATAACTATGCTGTGCATCTGGGCAGATTTGTTCCATTATTCAAATGGTTTTCAGAGAATATTTTTATGATCTGATTAAATTGTTATTAAAATGATGTTCTTGGTTTGACGTGACATATTTTATCTACAAAAAAAACTTTTATTTCTGTGGTCCTACTGTTTTTATCAGCAGATGCATACTAAGTGACTGACTTAACCTATAGAATTGCCTATGCCACTTGAATTCATAAGAAATGCTGTCACAATATGAGTTTTTGTGTATTCAAATATCCACAAATTCTTTTAAGTACGTCACATGACTCCACTTATTTACATATATTCCTATATACTAAATTCCAGTAAAAGAAAATATTTTGGATATGATTTACTATTGTTCAGCTCTACATATTAACTATCACAAGTAATTCATACACTGAAATGTAAACACGACTGGCAAAGGAAATGTAACCGGACTATGAATATCACAGCCTTCTTGCATGTGATGCTGTGCAGTCTGGTAAAAACTAACTTACACCTGCAACACAGTATGTTCCTCCAAATTGTCAGTAAATTTCTAACAGACTATGTAGCATCACATTCCAAAAAATGGTAATCTTTATAGTCCGTTGAAACCTCAGATCTCACATAACTGGAATGACTTCCGTCTGCCATAGTCCCCACTCACAATGAAATTCAAAGTACATGTGCTCTCAAAAACTTCGAAATATAATGGGGGGGGGGGGGGGGGGGGGGAAAAAAGGGGTTGTAAAAAAAAAAAATTTTTATTTTTTTTTTCAAAAAGTTTTTTTTTCTCCTTTTAGAGGGAAAAATCCCCCATATTAAAAAAATCTAAAAGAA
>Ga0131853_10024056_pt1 | contig 10993 bp, 6 predicted proteins | sample TergutLab28metaG_FD_92764 | JGI IMG/M metagenome (GOLD analysis project Ga0131853, IMG submission 92764) | Labiotermes labralis P1 segment gut microbial communities from Petit-Saut dam, French Guiana - Lab288 P1 (version 2) (version 2) | ecosystem: Host-associated > Arthropoda: Insects >...
ACACACACACACACACACACACACACACACAAGCGTGTTCGCGCGCGCTCGCGTCATTTGCATTAGATTAGACCCACTACCGGTTGTTCGGTGCTGATGAAGACAGGAAACATTATGTCGTGCATTATAGCGGAATGAACTGAAGATAGAAAGTTGACGTTACTAACTGTAAAATAATCCCAGTTTCCCCATACATCACAAAATGTATGCACCAATTTTTATTTCTTCCGCGGGAGATTCTTCATGTTCCAGATCTTCGGTAAACACACGGCCACACGCCCAAAAGTGTGTGAAGGAAGTATGGATGTAGAGCCGCCATTCCCAGGTTTAGGAAATGTAGGAACTCTTATAGGCTCTGTATGTTTGATAATGCTATTATTTTTATTAATGACATTCTTATACGTGGACGTTGAGTTAATAGTTCAGCCATATTATGCGAGTAATTTCCACCCGCGTTTCTTCTGGCTAGGTATTAAAAAAATTCATTTGCACAGCGTTTTTGTGGGAGTTGAGATATGGCTCCACTCACACTTCACCTCGGCTCTGGCTACAGGTGTTTGGTCAGCTTCACGCCTAGGTTGCTTGACCCTGAAGGCAAGAGTTCCTTTTACCCACTGTAGAGGAATGGGTGTGTCGTAGAGCCATTCTGGACTTTGCGCAGAAGAGAAAAATTCATTTTCTCTGCCGGCAAACCAACAAGTAATTTTTCGGCCGATGAGCACGTGGCGCAGTCATTATACCGACTACGCCGTCTTTTCCTGGTTTTAACGCGATTAAATGAAGAGTATTTATTGCATAACGCTTACGATATTGTGAAAGGAATTTACTTTGCTCAGAATCAGCCGTACTGAGCAAAGAAAAGACTATCCCAGAATCTGTATTACATTTTGGCATATTAAGTTGTCTGTATGTGTGTATTAAACACATCAGAGAATGGCAGCTGAAATTTTACAAGGAGGCAAGCAAACACTTTCTGATCTTTCAGCACTGTGCCTTTAGGAAAAACTTATGGTTTGTAGTGTTTTGGCTGTGTCCCGCTCTGATACGCGGGTTAAGGATCGTTAGCATCAATGCAGTTTTTTTTAAATTTTCTTCAGCTTCCGCATGAACGTGCTCATCGCTTCTTTGTGTACACTAGACTTCTAAATACTTGCGCTACCAAAAGCCAACTCACCTAGGAAGACACCCCTACAAATTCGTTGAGGCAAAAAGGAAATTTACTTCATTTTCAAGACACGTTGCATAATCTCCTTATTATTTTTCACAAAATAACTCTATTTCATAATTTTATATTTTTCTGTTCAAATAATACGTTTATGATAAACCATACGCTCTAATTTAAATGCCTTCATTTACGATAAAGTCTAATTACGTTTCAGTATGTAGGTATTCTACGTACCGCCTATTATAACGTTCACAAATGAAGAATTTCCTCCCGCAGGGTTCACTTAGGCGTGTCAAATGAATTTCGCAATAAGCAGCGATTATTGTCCTAAACGGCATTTACCGGATTGGTCGTTAAAATAAAGACACAATGTGCAGTAATGACTGAAGTTATAAACGCTTATATTTTGGAAATTAACTTACGGTTTAAAATACTTAACTAAGTTCATATTTCGACATAATCCTGAATTTTCCCCTCCAAATCACAACCACCATCTCCTTAAACTTAATCTTAGTGTTTTTTTTTTACTTTCTTTATAACTTTAGTCCTTTCTGATAAGAGTTTCTCACAAAGGAACGTATTTCTTTAAAATAAATGACACAGACGCACGCAATACAACTTTTGAACAAATACATTTTCTAGACTTTATAGCCCTGCGATTTTCTTTGCTTTTACAGGTCATATTCATGTTCATCTCTATATACCGGAAGCTAAAAATTAAACTATTATACGCCAGTAAAATTATTTACAGCCTATTCGTGAATAGGTATTAATTTTGAGAAACGCCTAATATTACATACTTTGCGTTTATAAATGCGCGTCCATTTTTTTGTACAGTCATGGCTAATCGCATTACAATTAGCTGCCAGACTTAGGCTTATATTCATTCCTCGTCACCCTTCCCATACAGGTCAACAGCGTGCACAATATTCTATATTTCACTACTCCTGACAGTACTAGGTGACCTCTATAAATGAGGAAATTCGTTTATATCTAACATTACTCTCTTGCGACAGTCTTTTTTTTCAGATTCTTGTCGTCATAACCGACTTTTGGTCTTCAAATTGATGTGTCTTATTTTCTCTGCCCCCAAATTAAATTCCAGCTGAGTGTGTGGTTCGAAAAAAATTTATTCAAATGTTATGGACTCGAGGAATTTATGTGGTGTGAGACGGGATATAGAAAAAAAAAATTACTTCCCACACGAGGTTCTGGGTCACCAACGAACAATGCCTAGCGACACATTGTTCGGTGTACCAAACTTTCCCAGGAAGGCGTGGTTGTTCAAATGTCACGGTGCGACTCGTGTCTCGTGATGACTGACAGACATGTTCGAACACAGCTTATGGTATAATGCAAGTAATAAGCAATTCTGCCGAAATTCACGTGATTTAATAAAGGGAAGAACTATGTACATTAAACCCAGATTTTGTAATTCAAAAGAATTATTTTCCTTCGCGATCCCATCAAAGTTTTAGTCGTATTTTTTGCGTCTGTACTGGTGCCTATCTCTGCCCTCGGTGAACGAGAGTCGTCGATTTTTGTGATCCTTCGTAACAAGAGCACGACACTTGATGATGCTTCAGATTTGTACTTTCTAAATCCTACGTGAGTTGCATCACGAGAGGTTCGAAAATTGTGATTGGGGAGTATAAGAAATGAACGGAAATTTTAAAAGAAATTTAACAGTAAGCTGAACGTACCTCGGAGCAAGAAGTTGTAAAACCCAACAAAGGAAAGAACAAAACGAGTAACACAATATTCATAAAAAGAGTGGAAGTGAATGAAAACATTAAAAAAATGAGTTCAGCAATGCAAGAACACCGGATGGACAGAGAAGCATAAGATAGTAGGAATTTAATCTTAATCCATATTCCTTCAGGTCAACGAAAGGTACAGTTGTCCCTGTCCTCACCACTGAGGGCGTATGGGTGGAGAAGAATTATAGGTCCACTCATTTATAACCTCGGTGCTAGATGGAGGCAAGAGGTAAACTTCACGCTACGGCTGCTTTATTTCCGGGAAAGAAACCTGGTAGCTATTTTAAGGGGGGCTGGGTCGACCCCGGAGCCGGTCTGGGGGTTTTGGATATGAAAAAATCTCTTACTTTTGCCGGGATTCGAACACCTTCTCCGTTCTATTTGATATAATTTTAACAAGTAATACAAAACATATTCAGTGAAAATGTCTAATTATTGGATTTGCCTAGAAATCAGAGAAGCCCTTTAAGCTGTTTAACGTGCCGCAGAAACAGGCTGGGTTAAGCACAAAAATTACTGTATGTTTATGGATCTGTGTTAGTGATCGAGCAGAACTTCACTTTATCGCACACTCTTCGTTCAACTTTTCAACAACTTACCTTTCGGACCGACTGATCTGTTGAGGTCGATATGTTGACACAAAAGGAAATATTAAGCAGCATCAGCAGAACACACAATGCCGTCAGATAACGCAGCACCAACACTGGCATCGTCCTCACTGCCTCACCACCCTATTTACTAAACAGTTCTGAAGATGTTACAACGTTTATCTTACATCGATTTGCAGTACGTTCCTGTTCCTCAGTTTTTGGATTCCTGTGACATTCTCACTGTTACTTCCATTCGACAGCACAACAACACCAAAACAATTTCGTTTCACTTCTACACGCTTTAAATTGCAACAAATTCCTTTCCACAGCCACAGACACGTGTACACGTAACAAGTGTCTTGGGATAATTCGTGGAAATGTCAAACCTTTCGCCTTCCATAAAGCAGAATGCAGGCGACTACATAATTAAAGAATGTGTATTAGCTGAAAGGTTTAAGACAATCCACTTTTTTTAGCAAAGTATTTTTCACTAATATATCCGTGGTTATGAAGAAATACCGCCACATTATGCATCCGTCTTAGTGAAGTATCCACGTGCCATGTTGAATCGCTCCGTGTTCCCGTCGCCGCTGTCAGACGCTTAGTTCTAAACACCCGTCCAAACGCCTGTCCCACTGACAACGGCTTTCACCGTCATCTGAAACAACATCTCGCAAGCTACCACTCGCACTGATGAAAGTCGCAGTGCGACGAAGAGGAGAAAGAGAGTATGAAGATCTTGAAAAAGACTCCATGATTTTGGGAGGGAAGTATTTCTACAGCTCTCACTTCAGAGAGCGCGAGTTAAGCGCTGCATAACCATGTCAACTGGAAGCTTATCGGTTCCTTCGTGTTCTCTTTCAGAGTTTCACTTCTGCTACAAAAAGTGGTGTAAATCTAACCCTGACGAAGCACTATGTCGTATCTTTATTTTAACAAACATGCAAATGACTTTGTGGTTTCGAAATTCAAGGAGTTAGAACATATGTAATTCACGGCACTGGATTTTAATATTCACTAACTGACACTGAAAACGTAAGCTGCCTTTTATGTTATCAGGAAATTCTAAGCTTTTCTGAAGCCCAGACTGGCCCATTATAACCCATGCACGTAAAAAGAACATTGAAAAAAGGTCAGACATAACACGTGACGCTACAGTGAAATAGCGAAATAGCAAAGTGTCTTGGTGTTATCAGTACTTGGCGAGATACGCTCGCGATACAAGCAGAAACACTTACAGGTCTCTGTATATACAAAGTGTGTTGTTGCCCGAGTTTAACCCATTCTCGAATTTGTCAACGAACTGTAGTGGAATTGACCTTGTATGTTTAAGTTGTAACATTCGATAATATCAGATTTTATGAAAACCAGACTAGTGCGGCGGTTCTAGAGATGCTACAGGAGCAGAGACTAATACGCAAGCGGATATGAGTAAGAATGGGCATATTTTGGCAACTGCTTGTGCTTGGGTACCTGCAATGGCGACCACATAAATTTCTGAAATTTTACTTCAGAAAGAGTAAACTGCACACAGATATTGGTCGAGTAGAATTGTGATTAATTCTTGCTAACATCATCGTATGTTTGATTCTCTTCACGGCAAGAAACCTTTCTCCTCTTTAACGCCTCCAGACAATCACTGGAGCCCACCCACTTTCTTATTCAAGGGGTCCCATAGGCCCTTTTCCCGCAACATACCTGACCGTCATCCCCATTTAGTCCTGAGGTTAAGAAAGAGTAGACCAATATCCCACTCCCCCTGTTTTGCATGTGTGGCATTCAGAGGTAAAGCTTTAGGCCAACCTTTTGGCCTAACTACAGGCTTTTAGATTTCAACCTATCAACAAATGTAGGCATTATAATAATTTCCGTGAAGTTCTTTTTTAACATTCGGTGCAATTATTACTCTTTTGTGGTGCATGATACAGCTTACATACCTGCATCAAATCAAAAGACATAAATACCGATCTAAAGTCAATATTGAATGATTTAGTATTACCCAAGATAAGGTATTCAAGGAGATCAACAGGATCACATTGTGAGAAACCCACCACCTAATCTAACTTTCGATATAAACAAGAGTGAAATTGATTGTGTTGAACAATGACGGTGATCGGACATGTAACAGGGCATCGAAAGTCTGTAATGGATGCAGCAAATCTTATATGTCATGTGTAACTGGCAATCTGCACCATAGCAGTATGTCGCTCGAGGCGCTCACGTGTTAATAGCCAATGATATGGAGTGTAGTCCTTCTTTTAAAGCATATAGACACAAGCAGACAAACATTTCCACAGTAATTCCGAAGAAGACCATCAGCCACAAGCGAAAATATTTTTTATATGTATAATTTGGTTACGTGTTTCGGCCGGAATAGGCTTCGCCAGGTAATACAGAATACCAAAAATACTTAGAAGAAAACGAAATGAGATCTCATTTTGTAGGTAATGAAGGTACGATTTTAAAGAAGCTATATAGTTATTTAGTCTTAAAGTTAGAGAGAGGTGAGGGGGAGTAATGTCTAGGAATGATGTGTACCTGGATGAGTTAATGAAATATTTTAGTTGCGATTTACTGTCTTTATTCTATCATTGCTTAGTTATCAAGACGGATTAAATTTAAGTATTTCCACACCTTAATAGAGCTTGTGGGTTCAGTACCCTACACACAATGTCCCGAAGCTGAACGATATTCCGAGACTGCTGAATAGATTTCACTATCTTTTAGCCCATTGATTCCCACAGTGTGTTGCACGGATCCTAAAGGAAACTTGATCAGTTGCTGGGGGGGGTTCGTGAATGCTTTTGTCTAATGGCTACTTTGAACGTTACTTGATTTTTAAACTAAAGGAATAATGTTTTGTTAGAAATAATCGCGGTGCATCTTTAATTGGCAATACATTTATTTTATATGATCGTTAGAATACCTAGATAAGAAACACCCTGTACGCACAAAGCGAGCGGCAATCAGTATAATTAAGGTCAAATAATGCAATACTTTATTACGTATTCTATGGTATGTATTCGTAGCTCTCTAAAATCAGTTCTGAAATAAAAATTTTAAATGTTGGATATCTATCATCATGATGTCCTATATTTACGTGCGAAAGGATGTGAGGATCCGTGGTTATTTTTAGGAGCCAAAAGGGGTCCGCGAGCAAAAACTTTTTAGAAACACTGCGTCAGCCTACATTTCACCGTAAAACTCTGTGAGGCGGAAGCAACATTAGCGCCACTAGCGTTAGAATGCTGAAGTGTTGCGTAATAACAGACCTTGGAAAAGTATTGCCCTTTGCTGACGTCGTTACTGTGTAGAATAATGAAGTCGTGGCCTTACAAAAATATTATTATTTTTCGGTGTAATGGCGTGAATTATTTTAGCCAGGCTTGAGATCGTTGTTTCGTAGATGGAATATAAATATACCTACTTAATAATTATTGTTCGTCAGTCAAATGTTAACAACCATGGCGACGTTGTTTGGTTGTAGCTTATCCTACATTTGTAACCTCTGCAGGATCCATAATTGCGCCATAAATTCCTTACAGTAATAATAATAATAATAATAATATGAAGCTAAGCATTTTAATTTGACGTTCAGGTGACCGTGCATAGTGATAAATTCTTATAATAAAACCAACTAGATGCACTAATTTCTCAAATTTATATTTGGAATAAAATGCTACATGTTTCGGACAGTTCCTCTGTCCGTCATCAGGAGTTTTTCACCGTACACACAGCGAGTAGGATCAGATCAGAACGTTCCGTCCTGATCCTGCTCGCAAGCTGTCAGCAAACCTGTATGACATATACCATTGCTGTGTGTACAGTGAAAAACTCCTGATGACAGACAGAGGAACTGTCCGAAACATGTAGAGTTTTATTCTAAAAATAGATTTGAGAAATTAGTGCATGTAGTTGGTTTTATTACGAGAATTTAGGCTTTATAACTTCTGTCGGAAACTTCTTGTTTGTTGCAACGCACGTGAATTTTATGCTGGTTTTAGGACAGTAGACGCATATGAATGGAAAAAGCACAAAACAAAAGCCTTAATGTCATTTGAAGAGATACATATATCCTAAGCTACATTCTAGTATAAGAAAAGTAGCTGGGACTACAGTCAGTGAGTAGTTATAGACTGTCGGCAAGAGGTGCCCCTTCAGAAGGATGTTGGGCTAATGCTGTCACTTCTGAATCGTAATTGGGAACATAGTGGCATGTTACAATATACAGGGAGATTATTTTATCTCACAAAACTTATCACTACTTCACTCAGATTGATTTCGCATGACGGCAGGCCGTTCGCTGTCATATCAGATTGCCAGGTGTCCTATTACAGGCGTTTAATATAAATTTACAGCAGTTTATATATATATAAGTTTTTAATAACTTTATTAGAAGTAGGTGCTAGAAATTTTTTCTCATGCTTGCAGACGCGCTTGACATTAACAGACACTCTATGCTTTACGATACAAGTGGAAGTGTTTTATTAGAACAAATTTATTGTGCAGTGTATGGAGATAATTTAGATAATGTGTCCTACAATAAAGTTGTGTCTAACGGAATGTTTTCATTTATTGTTAGTTCGCAGAACGGTGTGAAATCGATGAAAACTGTCCCTTACACGATTAAGTTTTATAAATTAAGCGTACCGACAGGATGTGAATAATGACAGCTGTCACATAAATTAATATCCCTGTATTACGAAGTCATTGAGACTTGGAAGGGCTAAATAACTGTGGTACCTAAAGACAACACTGACGGGAGGTAAGGGGAATGCACACAAGTATTTATTTGGAAGATCTGAATAGAGGAGACCGCTTTTGGTAGTGATGGGTAGTTGAAAGACCATAAAGGTTATGGTTTGAGGATGCGGTTGTTTCTGGTAGTTTCAGTGTAGCGACCAATGACTGAATTATGAAAACAACAGTGGACTTTCCTGTAGCATAAAAGGCGGTAGATTTCTTGACAGTCTGTTAGATTTTAAAGAATAAGTCTTATTCTTAGACAAGCTGCAGACTGCATGCAAAAAAATTATTTATTCTAAAATAGTAAACTAATGTTGGGTTTAGGTCACTTCAAATGTCATTTTCCATGAACAAAGTATGTGCCAGCTTTAATTTCACATTACCATGCAAATCGCCTTTTTTGTTGCATCCTTAAACAGGCTTTTTGATCTCGCTGCGAGTAGGGCTAATCAAAGTAGATTTAATATTTATGGAAATTTTAAGTTGGATTTGTATCTAGATAAGTAAACCTAAGTGTCGAAATCATACGTTTGGAGCCAGTAATATAATAACTTTCCTGAAGAGAATACAGTGGGCTGGCCACATAGCAATGATGGACTATTGTCGTATTGTCAAAAAGTAATGTGTAGATATTTCGGAAGCCGAAGACCCGTAAGAAAACATAGAGATGGATAGAAGGATGAGAACTGCGCTTTTCTGGGTCATTACGCGGCGAGTGGTGGTACTTTCTTAACGACGTTTCGGGATAACCTATCGGTCCTATTTTCAAGGGTCAAGTTCTCATCTGCTTCGCGGCGGAAGCCTGAAATCTCGCATTAATGGAAGGATGTCAATAGGAAGAATGCCGTACAATTTTTCCAGACGTGGAACTAAATGTCGGCTGTAAACATGAGAGAACGTTGGAGAAAGAAGATTGGAGATGCGGCCCGAAAATGGGCCGTTGCACATGGAAGACGTATTAGCTTTCGCAGTATTTATCTTTCTCTCATTAACCTCATTGGCTCGGTTTCAGATATCGTAAATTCAGTCAAAACATTCAGAGTAAAAACTGCTACACTGCTTCACTTTACGTTCCTTCCCATCCGGCCCTCAAGATGGCAAAACGCAAAATATGCTTTAATTTTTTCTCCATCACTTTCTATACACCTTGAACCGGCCCGTGAAAAGCGACAGTAAGTTTCGGGCTGCTCCCAGTGCATCGTTTGTAGTTTGTCTCCTTACAAGCCATGTTTAGATACTTTACGTTTCCCTTCTACGAGTTTACGTAATGAATAACATGATACTCGCTCGTATAATACTTTTAACTTCTTGTAGACCGAGATATTATTTACAGAGTAGGCCTGCTAGTGAACTTGAGCGAATCTTACGAAACTGCAGTTAACTAATAATCTTTGCACGTACCTGTTACTCTTGAGACATAAACGTTTTTTTCATACAATTTTTCTTGCACTTTTTGATACGGGATTTAGTTTGTCTGTCGGACGGAATAACGAGTATTTTACGCACATTAGAGTCATTATAATTCAGACATCCCTCCGAAATGATGGGATGGGTTTAACCAGTGGCACAACGTCGTATCCCAGACGGACCGAAAACTCAGTTCACAAATTCCGAAATAGAAGCGTGGCGCAATGCAGAGTTCGTAATGTAACCCTGAAGGTTATGTAGCAAGCGTGGGAAGTTTTGTCCGTGTAGTTTCATTTAGGTAGTTCGGCACTATTTTCACCGCGACATAGGCACACTGGCCGAATGTTAAGTAATAGTTCCGAAAGACTACTTTCAAATAGAGAAGTGTAAGTAGCATACGGTTGTTTTTCCCGTCTGGGCTGCTTTTGATTGTCTGACATAGATAAATTCCAACCAACGTGGCACATTTAATAACTCAAAGACGCAGGCATGCCTGGGATTACTGACAGGCACAGCTCCTGGTAAGAATAGTGATGATGTGTACGACGGTGTTAACGAACATTTTGTAGGCAAAGCTTCAACGAAACTGGCATTTCAAGAGCTAATATTATTACACAGTTGCCTGTAAACATGTTTAATAAAGCAGCTGTGTTTTCTGGCAACCTAGGGATTGTCACTGTTCAGAGTTACAGTGTCAGTTCGCGGTAACTGCTGTACGTGGTAACATGACCGAACTTTATTTAATTAACACACCAACAAATGCACATATGTATGTTATTTAATAAATATAAATATAAAATTTACATTAAAACACTTAAAACGCTCCTACATATTTCGATCAAATTTAATGTAAATTTTAGATTTATTAAATAACATGTACATGTGCATTAGTTGGTATGTTAATTAAATAAACCACAGAATGAAAGGTACAACGATAAAAACACGACCGACGTATTTGAAGAGTAATTTTATCCCCATTCTGGTATTCTTGTGCTGCCATGAACGTGGCCTGAATTAATCCAATAAGAAAAGGATATACTAGTCAGTAATATAAAAATGGCTAAGTGATTAACTTGTGCAGTTACATTTGTTCCACTGTGTACTTTAAAGTACCATATCTGCTACAGATTTATTTTAACTTCATGAAACGTGTATGACTTAGAAATTTGCTTGTTGCACTGCACCCTAAAAACACGTAGGCCTGCTATTGTAAATTTATGTATGTGTGCTCATGTTTGTCTGTATGCATATATGTATGTATTATATATATATGTGTGTGTATATGTGTATGTATGTATGTATGTATGTATGTATGTATGTATGTA
>Ga0131853_10024058_pt1 | contig 10993 bp, 12 predicted proteins | sample TergutLab28metaG_FD_92764 | JGI IMG/M metagenome (GOLD analysis project Ga0131853, IMG submission 92764) | Labiotermes labralis P1 segment gut microbial communities from Petit-Saut dam, French Guiana - Lab288 P1 (version 2) (version 2) | ecosystem: Host-associated > Arthropoda: Insects >...
AATCGTATTTATATTATTGCTGTTGATCGGCGGCTTTGCGGCGGCTATAGCGATGAACCTCTTTGGAATCAGAGAAAATCATATTATGCCTTCGTTGAGGCAAATGCCGATTGTGAGCAATCTGCTGCCTGAGCAGGAAATGCCTGGATGGATGGAAGAAGAGCTTGCTGTGGACTATGCCGCTTTGGCAGCAGAGCTACAGGCGACTATAACCCGCCTGCAAAGTCAGCTTGATGTACTGCAAGATAATTTTAACAGAACAGATGCTATGAATAGGGATAATATCGCGGAATTGCATCGCTTGCGCGAGATTGAGGCGCAGCAGCTACAATTCAATGAAAATGCGCGTGAACATGAGCGGATGCTTGCCGAGGGTGACCCGAGAGCATTTGCGGCATTTTTTGAGACGATTAACCCCGATCATGCTGAAACATTGTATGAGCGGATTTTGGGTACAAATATCCGTGATGACAGATGGGCGGCGTATGTTGCGCTTTGGGGGGCCTTGAGGCCTTCGAATGTAGCTGAAATGATTGAAGATATGCATGGGGCGCACATGGAACTGATTATCTCTGTGCTTAGAGAGCTTGATTTAAGCACACAACGGCGGATAATAGATGCGCTGGAAATTGAAACAAGAGGCTTGATTATGAGGCAGCTGTATCCCTCGTAGGGGCGCGCATTGCGCGTCCGGCCCAACGAATGCGCAATGCGCGCCCCTACGGGCGCGAAATACATCTTAAATAGGCAACTTCCGAAAACCTGTTTCGCATGATTTTTTTCCCTGCGGATTTGCCAAAACCGCGCAAATCCATACGCCGATGAACCCGGCTCGGTCGAAAAAATCGGCTCAACAATGGTTTTCGGAAGTTACCAATAAAAGGAGGTGAAAAACATGAATGGAGTATTTATGCCCATGCAGCCACCGGTGCAAGCGGCAAATACAAGGTCAAATACCCGCTCGTCTCAAAGTGATGGCAGTTTTGACCATATTTTGGCGCAATCCGCCAATGAGCAGCAGCGCGAGCCTGTTTCTGCGCAGTCGCAGCAGCGCAGAGGCCGCGAAGTGCCGCAGAATCAGCAACGCCCCAATACGAGCAATGCGAATGAGGTTGTTACTGATGAGGTTGGCTTGGAAGGCGAAGCTGTTGCTAATGATGTGCAAGAGGTTGTTGTGCGGGATGACGAAAGCGATGAAAGCGACGAACTTATCTGCCCGATTGATCAGATGGCGCAGATTATGAATCTGCCCGCAGAGCTGGTAGCTCAGATTTTAGCGGCTATGGACATTGAGCCTGTTGACTTAGCGGATACGCAAATAAAGCTGGAATTTATGATGAAGGCTTTTGGTGCGGAAGATGCGGCTCAACTACTGAATGTGAGCAATATGGCGGTGGTCGCGGAAGCTATTGAGGCTCTTATTGAGGATATTCTGGCTAAGCCTGCGGCTTATGAAGTTATAGCGCAAAGCGTGATGACGGATGGATATGAGGCCATGAAATTTGCGCAGGCCGCAGAAATGGAAGCGCAACTGCTGACCTTCGAAAATCTCTGGAATAACGAGGGTGATATGCAAGTTTTGGCCCAAAGAGCTATTGCGGAACAGGTTGAAGCGGAGCTTGAGCAGGTTGTGGCGGTTGCTGATGATGAAGGCGTTGAGATAATCAGGCAGGAAGCGGCAGATACCGCGATAATGCCCGAGCTGAACGTAATGCAAGCGGTACAGAATACCGGTGATGTGACGGCTGCAACGGCTGCTGAGCAGGCAGCCCCTGTAAGCCCTCAAAACATTATCGACCAAATCGTTGATAACATGCGCTTTGAGGTACGCGGTAATTTACAAGAAATCCGTATATCCCTCAAACCTGAGCATTTGGGCGATTTGTCCCTGCGTATAGCTACACAAAACGGTATTGTAACGGCGCAGTTTATCGCCGAAAGCCAGCGCATCAAAGAGATTATCGAGAGCAACTTTAATCAACTTAGAGACGCCCTTACCGCACAAGGAATCGACATCGCCGAGATTGACGTATCCGTATCAAACTCAGAAACAAACGGCGAGCAACAAGTTTTTGGCGCAAATGTATCTGATGCAAGAATTGATGATTTGATGGAGCAATTCGCCGAGGATGAAGCGGCCGAGACTGATGAGGACGGCATTTTGCGCTCTGCCATGGTTGATATTAGGGCTTAACGGTTCTGCGGCTGGAAAGAAATACTATAAAGGAAAGAAAGGAGTGGAAATATGTCAAATGTAGATTCGCAGGGGAATTTAATATCACCGTTTGTACCCCCGCAGTCTCATGCCGGCACGCCAAACCGTGCGCCGCGCCAGCCTAACAGTGATTTGGATCGCAATGCGTTTTTAAATCTGCTGGTGACGCAGCTAAGACATCAAGACCCATTAAACCCTATGGATGACCGCGAATTCATAGCCCAAATGGCGCAATTCTCGGCATTGGAGCAAATGCAAAATCTTAATACCACAATGAGCAACTCTGCCAGCTTTAACATGATAGGGCAGACTATCGCGGGCGTGAGCATTAACCCTGTCACCGGGGCGCGTACTGAGGTGCTTGGGCGAGTTGAGGGTGTGCGTGTTCAAAACAGCGAGGCTTGGTTGATAGTCGGAATGGGCGAAAACGAGCGCATGATCAGAGCAAGCGAAGTCGAATATATCTTCGAGGACTTCTGGCATCGTGACACGATGAACAGCATTGGCAACAATGTATTGGCCAACCTCAACAACAATCTTGTAGGGCGGACGATTCAAGCCATCACACAAGGCTCTGACGGGCTGGTGTTTGTTGAAGGTGAAGTTGAGTACATTGATTTTACCGGGGGCATTCCTATGCTGGTTGTGGGTAATCACCGCATACCGCCCGGAGATTTGGTAATTGTCTCTGATGAAAATATGATTATAGGGCGCTCCATCGGCTACTACGATAATAGCGTGCGTGCGATGGGCACTATCGCGGAAGTTCGTATTTTGAATGACACGGATGCGTATCTCGTCATAAACGGCGAGCTGCATGCCATTGACAGAATCAATTTCGTGACTGAGGCTTTGAGATTGTATCGCACCGGGGCGGATGTGAATTTTGGGCTTATGCGTGGTACGATATCTGAAGTGTTTATCAGAAATGATGCTGTGTGGATAACGATTGACCGTGGAGCGGATGCATCCGGTAACCGGTTTGAGACAGTCAGCTTTGAGTCGTTTATGCGCAGAAATACGCCGGGCTGGTCGCCTGAAGAGCCGGACGGCCCAACAGACGAGCCGACGGAATAAAGGTGGTGTAGACGTATGCAGGTTATAAACCGAAACATGATGTTGCCGCAGGTGGGCAAAGGGGAAGCTATTAATCGCCCGATACCTGCTACAGCCGGCCAGCCGCAGACCAATTTCAGCCATGCGCTGGAGAAGGCGGCAAGCAAAAATGCCGAGCTGCAATTTTCAAAGCACGCCAACATGCGTCTGAGTGCGAGAAATATCCGCTTGGATGACGCACAGCTTGCCCGTGTGGAAGATGGAGTGCAGGCCGCGAGGGCTAAGGGAATAAGAGATTCGCTGGTGCTTGTGGATGATGTGGCGTTGGTGGTGAATATTAAAAACGGGCTGGTGATTACAGCTTTGAATCAAGGCAATGATCATGTGTTTACTAATATCGACGGTGCTGTGATAGTATAAGCCGGTCCTTCTAAGGGGGTTTACCGTTCTTGAATGATAGATAGAACGGCACAGTATCGTAAATTGAGGAGGATACAATTATGATGCGTTCGATGTTCTCAGGCGTATCCGGTTTGCGGATACACCAGACGAGAATGGATGTAATAGCAAACAATATCGCAAACGTTAATACGGCGGGCTTTAAATCCAGCCGGGTGACATTTTCAGACGCTTTTGCGCAGACATTGCGCGGGGCATCCGCCGCAAATATGGACGTTGGCCGAGGCGGCTTGAACCCTATGCAAATAGGCCTCGGTGCAAACGTTGCGGCAATCAGCACTGTCATGACGCCGGGCGGCGCACAGCGCACTGACGCGCCTTTGGATTTGATGATTGAGGGCGATGGATTTTTCGTGGTCGGAGATGATGTAAGCGGGCTATTTTTCACTCGTGCCGGGCATTTCACTCAGGACGGCTTTGGTAACGTTGTTGCCCCCAACGGAATGATGCTGCAAGGATGGCGGGCCGAGGAAGTTGGCGGAGATTTGATAATCAATCGCGCGCCTGTTCAAGGCATTCGTATTGGCCCTGATCAACAGACTATTCCCGCAAACGCTACCACGCGTATTAACTTTGCCGGAAATCTTGATCCACGTGCGCCAAGAGTGCCAACGACGATGAATTTCCGTGATTCTCTTGGTAACAACTGGCAGATAGATGTGGAGTTTATAGCTACGAATGAACCGGGAGCTTGGGATGTACAGATGGTTGCAACTCCGGGAAGCAACCCGGCCACGACACCTGTGCGCTTGCAGGGCGGCAATCAATCCGTAAATATTAGCGGTCCTGGGCTCAATATAGGCAGAGTGCATTTTGACACCAGCGGCAATATGATTCATATCGGCCCTCATGGAGCTCCGCCAACTGGAACTTGGCCGACGACACCGCGCACTACCTCAACGTATATGGAAATCGATTACACAGTTGCGGGAACCCTGTTTCATAGCATGAATATAGCTTTAGGACGTGAGGATTGGGGTGACCCCGGCAATGACTTCGGTGCAATCAGGCTGGATTTTGGCGCACTCGTGCAAAGAGAAGGCCGCAGCAACGCTGTAGCCCGCGATTATGACGGGCGCGAGGCAGGCGATCTTATCGGCATATCCGTAGGGCCTGACGGCGTAATCACCGGCACGTATTCAAACGGCCAAGAGCGTATGCTCTGGCAAATAGCAATGGCGCGATTCGAGAACCCTGCAGGTTTGGCACGTATGGGTAACAGCCTTTTTGCGCAGACCAGGAACTCGGGTACTCCGTTTGACGGTATAGGCCTTGAGGCGGCCGCAATAGGATCGCAGTTGCTGGGTGGCACGCTGGAAATGAGTAATGTGGACTTGAGCTTTGAGTTTACCGAAATGATTACCACGCAAAGAGGCTTCCAGGCGAACAGCCGCATAATCACGACATCGGATGAGATTTTGCAGGAATTGGTGAATTTGCGTAGATAGCATTAATTACGGCACGCGGGGCAGGTAAACGCCCGCCCCGCGTGCGAAACACAAAAATAATTTGCATTTAACAAAACTTTTTGATATAATTAAGGCTGGCTGTCAATTTTACACCAATAATCGACTTTTTAAAACAATAATACAATGGAGGTAATTCCATGATTACCGTTACAAGACTAAACGACAAAGAAGTAGTAGTAAACTGTGAGACGATTTTATTAGTCGAGGCTAATCCGGATACTACAATCACAACGACCACAGGGTTGAAGCTGATTGTTAAGGAGTCTGTTGAAGATATAGTTGAGCAAACAAAAAAATACAAGAGATATATACATACGAACATTTAGGGAGGGATACTCGCATGGATTTAGGTTCGTTAATTGGATTAGTAGCCGGCATAATCTTTGTTATCCTGACAATTATGTTCGGTGCGGATATGGATTTTATGGCGGTTGGTGAGTTTGCCGATGCGCCGTCTGTGATGATAGTTATCGGAGGCACGCTCGCATCTACACTGATTGCATATCCTCTGAGTACGGTTTTAAAGGCTTTTAAAGCCGCAAAGCTGATTTTTATGCCGCCCAAGTTTGAGCACGCCGAAGCAATCAGCAGAATCATTACTCTGTCAAACCTGGCAAGGCGCGAGGGCGTGCTTGCTCTGGAAGAGACAGCGCAGAATATGGATGACCCATTTTTAAAAAAAGGCGTAATGCTTGTAGTTGACGGGGGAGACCCTGAGCTTGTCCGCTCTGTATTAGAGACGGAAATGACATTTATTGAAAATCGACACAACTCAATCGCAAGTGTTTGGGATATGATATCGGCCTCCGCGCCCGCATGGGGCATGGTAGGGACGATGGTAGGGATGGTGCTTCTGCTTGGGGCTTTGGATGACATGGAAGCTCTTGCGGCAAACATGGCAATCGTTTTGATCACTACATTCTACGGAGGCCTTGTAGCAAACTTTTTGGCGACACCTATCTCAAACAAGCTAAAAGCAATCAACGCAGAAGAAATGCTTCAAAAAGAAGTACTTATAGAGGGCATATTATCAATACAAGCCGGCGAGAACCCTCGTATTATTGAAGAGAAGCTGAAAGCATTCATAGCTCCGGCTCTTAGAAACGCTGAAGGCTCTGAAGGCGGGGAGTGATGATCTATGGCGAAGAAGCCCAAGAAAAAGCCTGAAAAGGCTCAAGCCGCTTGGCTCACCTCTTATGCGGACTTTATAACGGCGATGTTTGGGTTTTTCGTTATCTTGTTTGCGTTATCCGAGGTTGACGAAGCAGCATTTGCTGAATTTGCCGCAGCTGCCGCACGCAGGCCCGTGATAGCTCCCGTGACTGTCGGGGGCGCGGGGCAGGGCATATCAACCATGATGGGCAACGGCCTTATACAGCTGCCCGATTTGAGCATAGCCCTTGTGGACAGCCCGCCGGGCCGGGGCCCGGGCGAAGGCGGCTCAGGTAGTGATCGATATCCCTATGAGCATCCCCCTCCGACTGAATGGGAGCTTACCATCCAGGCCCTGTTGACGTATTTTGGTGAGGAAGGTGCTGTTGCTTCGGGAGAAATCGGTGTGCCGGGCGGCATTATAATTGAATTTATTGAGGAGACCGATACTATCCTCATCACTTTCGGCGATGGGATGCTGTTCCATTCGGGAAGTGCTGCTATTCTGCCGCAGACATTCGAGATGCTGGATTATATAGCCGGGCATATCGCTCTGCACCCCAATTTGGCTGTAAGTGTTATCGGGCATACGGATAATGTACCGATGCGATCGGTGCAATTCCCAAATAACTATGCTCTTTCCTTTGGCAGAGCGATGAATGTTGGGCTGTATCTTATTGAAGAGCATGGAATACCATATTACAGAGTATCCTTTACAGGGCATGGAGAGCGTTTCCCTGTAGGTGACAATAACACAAGCGAGGGGCGCGCTTTAAACAGGCGCGTTGAGATAGAGCTTGTGCCTATGCCATTACCCGCAACAACAGATTTTGATTAACTTTAGGGGTAAATCCCCGCACTAAGGAGTGAGAAAGATTTGGATAAAAACAAATTAATGATGATAATCATAATCGTGCTGCTACTGGTGTTGGTTGGGGCGATTGTCGCAGGGACGCTGTTTATCACAAGCAGAATAAATAACCCCGTAGTTGAGGGGGATGGAGGCATGGTAATACACGCAGCGCCCCCAACTGCGCCTGCGCAGGAAGATATCCGAATTTTCCAGCTCTCTGATGATATCGTTACTAATCTGCTTCAAGCTCCCGGTGGAAGATCGCATATCGTGCGCTTGGTGATGGGCATTGGTGTTGACGGTACTGATGCAGAAGCGGCTGATGCGTTTTTCAGGATATTGCTTGAGCAGGAAATTGTCGTCCAAGACATAGTGACAACTCTGCTACGCAGGACAACGATTGACGAAATCACCAGAATCGACGGCACAGACATTCTGCGGGACGACATCTTGGCAGCTTTGCAAAGTGCATTCGAGAGCAATCTAATCGTTGCGGTATACATCAGTGTTTGGCATTATTAGTGCAAGGGCCGGCTTTAACCGCCTGCCTCGCCCGCAACTCAAAAGAGAGGTGAACCAATGAGTGACATATTAACACAAGCCGAGATAGATGCTTTGCTGCAAGGCATGGCCGCAGGCGAGGTAGATACAAACTCAACGAATACCGTCGAAAAAATCGCGGTGCATTATGATTTTGCCAGGCCGCAGAAAATAAATAAAGAGCAGACCAGGACATTGGAGCTGATGTATGATTCGTATTGCCGAAATTTGGCATCGTTTTTGTCGGGATATTTGCGCACCAACGTAAACATCAATGTCATTTCCGCTGAGCAGGCGACGTTTTCTGAGTTCTCAAATTCCTTGGTAAACCCGTGTATTTTATCAATTTGTGATTTCTCGCCATTTAAAGGCTCGATTATACTTGAATTATCTGCTAATATAGGTTATGCTATAATAGACAGGATTTTGGGCGGCCCGGGGACGGGCATATCCAAGCTGCGGGATTTTACGGAAATTGAGAAAATTCTTCTTGAGCGGGTGGTTACGCACATGTTGAGCCATCTGCCCGAGACTTGGGAAGTAGTCGAAAAAGTGGCTCCCAGGCTTGAGAAAATTGAAACTAATTATCAATTTGCCCAAATAATCGCACCCATGGATATGACGGCACTTGTCACTATATCAATAAAAGTCAGTGCGGTAGAGGGCTTGATGAATTTCTGCCTGCCAATTTCTGTAATTGAGCCTGTGATTGACAGGTTAAATACCAGATATTGGTTCTCGCATAGCGGGGAAGGTGCGGAAGATTATACAGACGAGCTACAAAGCAAAATCGAGAAAACCAATGTCGGAGTATCTGCCGTTGTTGGTAAAACGCGTATCATGGTCTCGGATTTTGTGAATTTGAGTGTGGGGGATGTCATTACACTGGATTCATATGTTAATTCGGATCTGGAAATATATGTAGGCAAGCTACGGAAGTTTCGTGCGAAGCCCGGGATATCACGAGGAAAAAACGCAATACAAATCACATCCTTAGTACAGAGGGAGGAATAGCTAATGGGCGACCTATTGTCGCAAGAAGAAATTGATGCTCTCTTAGGCACAAGCGCAGACGATGTAGATGATGCTGTTTTAGAAGACGAGCAGCCCACAGATATGCCCTCCATAACATTCGAGCAAATGGATGCACTTGGTGAAATTGGAAATATAAGCATGGGTACATCCGCTACAACTTTGCACGCATTGCTCGGGCAAAAAGTAATGATTACGACGCCCAAGGTATCCATAGTGCGTTGGCAAGATATCGCCACCGGCCATGACAAACCTTGCATATGCATTCGAGTGAATTATGTGGTTGGCGTCAGTGGCTCTAATGTGCTGCTTTTGCAGGGGCAGGATGTAAAGATAATCACTAGCTTGATGATGGGTAACGATGGGGCATATGATGAAGATGAAGGCATTACAGATTTGGATCTTTCTGCTATAGGCGAGTGCATGAATCAAATGATTGGCTCTGCCAGCACGTCGCTGTCATCTGTTGTAAAAAGGCCGATTGATATTGACACACCAAAGGCTACCATCATAGATTTAAACAACACCACCGCTTTATCTGATCTTGGGTTTATTGACGAGTATGTTGTCTGCACTTCCTTCAGGATGGAAATAGGCACCCTCATAGATTCCGAAATAATGCAACTACTACCTATTAACCTTGCTTTGGAGATGGTGGATATTATGAAAGATGAACTTACAGCTGCATTGGATGCAGCGCCTACACCTACACCTGCGCCAGCTCCGGCACCTCAGCCGCCGCCCGCGCCAGTATATGACGCGGCACCTCAGCCACCTCCGGCATACGCCGCATCTCCGCCTCCGCAGCCTCAATATGCTCCAACACCTCAATACGCTCCGCCGCCTGTAAATGCTGCGCCTGTGCAGTTTACCAGCTTTAATCCGACGGACATAATGCAGCAAAAGGAAAACATCGAGATAATAATGGATGTGCCGTTGGAGGTGACCGTAGAGCTTGGCAGGACGAGCAAGCGCATTAAGGAAATTTTGGAGTTTGCTCCGGGCTCTATCATAGAGCTTGATAAACTGGCAGGGGAGCCCATTGATATCCTTGTAAACGGGAAGTTTGTTGCTAAAGGTGAAGTTGTTGTCATTGATGAGAATTTTGGCATCAGGATTACAAACATAATCAATGCAGAATATAGGATATAACAAAGACTTGCTCCGAAACAGCTTTGGAAGCAGCCTTTAAGAAAAGGAGAGAATAGTAATGGCAAAGACAATTTTGCTTGTGGACGATGCGGCAATCATGCGCATGATGCTTAAAGACATTTTGACAAAAAGTGGATACGATGTTGTGGGCGAGGCTGAGAATGGCGTTAAGGCCATTGAGAAGTACAAAGAGCTAAAACCCAATCTTGTCATCATGGATATCACTATGCCTGAGATGAACGGCATTCAAGCCACGAAGAGCATCAAAGATTTTGATGGCGATGCTTTGGTTGTAATGTGTTCGGCTATGGGGCAGCAGAGTATGGTAATTGAATCAATCCAAGCGGGCGCAAGAGATTTTATCGTTAAGCCTTTCCAACGTGACCGAGTGCTTGATGCCGTGCAAAAAGTAATCGGATAATGTCGGGGTTGGTCATTCGATACGTGAACTGCTCGCTCATGCATCCGGGCAGTTTTGTTTTTCTGACATATGGAAATGGCTTGCCCGAAGAGGCTGCGCAAACCGTGCAAGCATTTGGCGGCACTGCGGGCATGATATGGCAGTTGTTTGTATTTGTTGTTGCCACGGTATTTGTGTTGTTTTTGGCGTATTACTCCCTGCGCCTGTTGGGCGGAGCCAGAAACTTGCGCAAATCGGGCAATCTCAGCATTATCGAGGCCGCGAATGTCGGTTTTCAAAATAATATAGCACTTGTCCGCGCCGGAGAGCAGTATTTCCTAGTAGGCGTATCCCGCGGGCGTGTGACGCTGATTGGGGAGGTTGATTCGGCATCCATTAAGGAGCCGAGCGGCTTATCCCCTAGTGGCATACCCTTCGAAAATCATTTGAAAAAAATCTTCAAAAGAGATGCGACTGACGGAGATGATCCTAATGCACCATCAAAAGATGAATAAGCGCGCCTTGAAAGTATTGCTGGGTTTTATGCTGGCGATTGCATTAATGGCGGGCGTGAATGTGCAACAGGTTCATGCGGGGCTTGTTTTGCCGGAAGTCAACATCAATATCGCGGGCGCTGAGGGAGATATGCCAACGGCCGGCTCTGT
>Ga0131853_10024059_pt1 | contig 10992 bp, 9 predicted proteins | sample TergutLab28metaG_FD_92764 | JGI IMG/M metagenome (GOLD analysis project Ga0131853, IMG submission 92764) | Labiotermes labralis P1 segment gut microbial communities from Petit-Saut dam, French Guiana - Lab288 P1 (version 2) (version 2) | ecosystem: Host-associated > Arthropoda: Insects >...
AAAGTCACCGATTCGGTTCCCGGTGGTGTCACTGGTATTTTTCATTGATTGAATCCCTCCGGCCGCACTATAGCCCTGAAATCGACTCAACCTCTAAAAGAAATGAGTTCCTGGAATATTTCCGGGGGTGGGGGGTGGGGGCGGGGGGGGGGGGTAGAGGCTGACAACCTCACCACCTTCATGTACCGATTGTCTTGAATTCCGGGAGCCTCATCCTCCTGGAACCCTCAGGGTCTGACCAGGCCTGTAATGAACAGCTTTACGTTTCTCTACCTGTTTCTCGTATCATGCCGTGAATGAAATTTCGATGATTGCTACATCTTAACCACAAATAAAAAAAAACACTTTTGCTTACCCGAAACGATTAAAAAGTTAATACCCCGTGGTGGAACACGTCTTTGAGTACCATTTCCTACTGTATCCTTGTCGTCGGTATAATGACTAGGCTGTGGGATTTACAACTGCGGGACCATGGTTCAATTCCCTACAGGAAAAACAAATTTTCTTCTTTTCTACAGCATCCAGAGCGACGGCTCTGGATCTCACCCAACCTTCTGTTCGATTTGTACTTGGAGCTTTTTCGCCAGGAGTAAAGCGGCCTGTGTGTAAAGCTGACCAATAACCTCAGTCTCATGCTGAAGTAAAGAATTAACGGAGTTTTACCTCCACTCACCATGTATTTTCATGGCGAGCATACAGATAACTTGACCTGTCCTCTATCATTACATTTCTCCACATATGTCAAAGAGTAAATTTAACCAGTAAAATGAGGCACTCTGAAGACGCGGGATTTGGTACAGAGACTAGGCTCGGGCAAAATACTATGTGAGTACTGTACGGGCAAATGATTTCTCTTTTCATCCAAGTGTCCACACCGTCTCCTATTCAGGGGGCACCAGACATTCTTCTTCCGGTTGCAACGTAGTTAAGCTGTGCAGCTGACTATTCACGTCCATCTAGTGCCCGGGTTGAGAATGAGTGGAGGTAAACCTCACAGCCCCGTATCTTCACGGCGTGTGCAAGGTCAGTATGCCTTTGGGAAAGGCAGCAGCAATTTGTTGTTCCTTGTGCCTAATTTAACGGTTCGATGCAGTTGAACGGCGTGAATAGTCGCGGCTACTCTGGTGCAGACGTGGCTGGCGAGTAGAGCCTTTGTTTACCTGTCGAACTGAGCCCCTCTATATGAACATGCTGAATAAAGGAGCAAATGAATTTTAACATTTAGACGCCTAACGTCAACTATAGTTGACGTACCGCACCGCTAACCTCCAAAGTAGCATTTTGTATATTTATTTAACAAATATATGTACCGAATATTTTAAACATGGTTTATACTCTACGTTTTTTTCTCTTCAAAATGCAGTTTGTTTCATAATTCTAACTTGTTTAGTTCCTGTATTATTCACATTTTATATACAGGATGTGCTAAAATTTAAAAACAATTCCGGCGCCAAAAGGTTAAACCGTTCGTCCGAAAAGGCCCTGGGCTTATCAGTCCGGGGGGGGGCTGTTAGTGATATTTCGGTGAAGTTCAGACCCTTCGATCGTGCTGTAGCTCAGCTAGTTAGGTGTTAGTTTCTGTCCGCGGAAGGCAGAATTGAATCCCTGGGAAGAACATAATCGGTCTATGGAGGCCACATTGGCGCTATGGCGGGCTTGTCCGAAAAGGATTTCAGTTTTCCCCTACTTCCACCAGTGGTCCATACTCATCAGCAATGTCAATACGTGCGACATTTCCTAGTTGCTGCCACTCTGTGTAACATCGGTTCTTAGCCCTGGATTCAACTCCTGACTTCATACGTAGCTGGACTCATATCGCAAGTTAATTTAATCGTCTGTATCTCCACCCCCGAGACACGTACCTTGTAGAGGCCCAGGTGGTTCACGACGCAGGTAAAGAAGACGTCGCGACCTTGTGTGACAGTGTGGTTCTCCAGTGGCTGAAGGAACTCCGGCTCTGGTTCGGTCACTGCTATCTGACCTGCAACAAAAATACAGCCCATTAACTGTTGCATCTTTGCTTTCCTTTCTGCTTTTCCATTTCATTGTTTTATAAGCCTTTATCAGTTTTTGTACTATATTTAAACACTGTGTTAAGTATGAATGAGAAATCTGTGATAGTCACTACTTACGTTTGTGTGTGTGTGTGTGTGTCGTTAGCTTATTCATTTAAAGCCAGTAGCATTTAAAGGGAAAGTAGGCAAAATTCGTATCGCCTTTCTTATTAGTCATAATGCGATCTATGTCCCAAGAAGCGTATTTGCAAACCCTTCTTTAGTTTTAATTATTCTTCATATGGTTAACAATTTGAAGACTAATATTGCATGTATTACATGTATTCGCCAACACACTGGGTAAAGAAGTTTCTAAGAAACCTGATCAGTTCATTCACTGACCTACACATGAACCACTAAGTAATATATTCTCTATTGTAGACTCTAACCCACTTCCTCGCCAGCTTGCTCTCTAACTTGGTCATTGATTGAAAGACCCACTTCCTGCTCTACTGGGCCTCTAACAACTCTGCATCCCACATTTTCTAAGCCACTTACGCACTCACTGACGTATATTGTAAGACAAAATTTATGAAGGCATTTTCTTGCTTGAAGTTCTGCTAAGGTGGCATACCAGTACTCGAACACACCGCACGTGTAACAAATGGCACCGAATGAAGTGTTCTTAGAAGCAATACATTATACAAAAATGTATATTCCATGGGGTTAGATTTGGAAATAACAATTCGCAGTTTGTTTATGTGGCTTACTGTTGACCCTTATGTTAGCAGTAATAAATATAATCTTAATTACGGGAAATAATATAAGAATTGTAAACGGCACTTAGTTTATGGGGGGCACGCAGTGGCGCAGTTGGTTGAGGTACTGCGCTACAAGCCGGAAGGTCGCGGGTTCGATTCTCGATGGTGTCATTTTAATTTTTCATTGACATAATCCTTCCGGCCGCACTACGGCCCTAAGGTCGAATCAGCCTCTAACATAAATGAGTACCAGGAATATTTCCTGGAGGTAAAGGCGGCCGGTGCCTAGGGCTGACAACCTTACCACTTTCATGTGCCGATTGTCTTGAAATCTGGAAGCCTCAACCTCCTGGAACCCTCGGGGCTTGTCCAGGCTTGTAGTGGGAATGCTTTACCTTTCACTTAATTGATGTCCTTTTCATTGGTCCAGATCGGCTGTTCTGTGCCATGTTGCTGTTTAACCACACCGCTCAGACTCGAAACAAATACTACAAATAACTTGATATGTGCTCCTCTGTGATGTAATTGATTGTTGAGAAACAAAAGACACATACAGAATACTGGTAAGGGAATTTCTTGTAAAATTAGCATTTAAGTGATGGAAAAGGGGATGTAAAAGTGAAGCTAAACGGATTTTTGTATAAATTGGTTTGCGTTTTATAAGGAGGAGGGGGGGGGGTGGTGTCTGGACCTATTTCAATATTCTGTTCAGAGGTGGTGTTTGATATTAGCGGCGTTCAGTTTTTGGAATTAAATTAATTAGGTTTTAGTGAGGTTCTAATCACAGATATGCAGTATTGCCGTTAAAGCAATTTTGTGTTTTTTTCTTTTTTTTTTTTTGGCGCTGCGGCCCAACGCGGGCCATGGTCTCCTCATTCTTGAGCTTTCTAGATCACTCACAACGGCGCATCACAGTCGGTAGGAATCCTCTGGACGCGTGATCAGCGCGTCGCGGAGACCTCTACCTGACAACACACAACACTCACAACAGACAGACATCCGGCCCCCCCCTCCCCCCCAGAGCATCGTTCGTAGTGAAGCAAATATTCTTTCGACATGTCTTATATTACTGGAACTACAGTTATCAGGGAAATATGTTTTTCATTTGTAATATTTCTTCCCTAGTATTACGGTGTATACACGCGGAATAATACAAATTTAAGACGGAAGAATTTAAAGTATGTATCACGTTTGTTTTCCAGCACTCGACTGAAATATGCAGCAATTACAAGCCCGTAGCAATAGGCAGCACAAGCTTTCAGAATGTGGTAGGAATTGCGTTTATGATAGACGTTTCCAATTTGCTATATTTTACAATAGGAAGACTCCGTCGTTGAGTAGAGGGGGCGGAGGTGGGGGGGGGGGGGGGGGGGGTGAAAAAAAGGAAAACGGAACATCGAAAATCTACTTTTTGCTGTCGAGCATCGTGGGATAGAAGGAATGAACGAGCGACACAGAGCTGTCGGCTAGACTTCACGTTTGTTGTCCTATTTCAGCAGTTAAGATGCACAGCGCTATATACGTTGAACTGTATGGACCATAATGTAGATAATGTGAATTTTAGTATGTGCATTCACTTGTTTGTTATGGTGGCAACTGAATGTTAGTAACTGAATCATCTGAAGAAAAAGGGTAACTTAAGCATGTGCTGTTGCGGGGACAGGAGGGAAAGAGATATAAGCAAGAAATGACTAAAAGAAATCAAGTGAAGGATGGAAATAAAAATATAATTATTTCCAATCTGAATTTCAACATGACTTTCTTTCACCAGTAAACATTTTGATTAAGCAGTTTTAGAATGTGGTAATGACAGGCTACAGAGAAAGGAACAGAGGAGAAGGCATGGACGACACACAACATTATTTTGATCCTAAGACACGTTTTTAATCTTTCCCTGCTATTATTTTATCCCTGACACAGCTTAATGAATTTTGATTAAATATGCTTACTTACTCCATGGTGCAGAGTCCTTGAGCAGCTAACTGGTTTGCAGCTAGTCAAGAAATTCCCCGCATTTCACGGAACCCGAAGGTTCACCACTGCACTCACAAGCGTTCGCCGCCTGTCTCTATCCTGGGCCACCCCAATCCAGTCCACATACTCACATCCCACCTCCTGGAGATCCATCCTAATATTATCCATCCATCTAAACCTAGGTCTCCCCAGTGGTCTCTTTCCCTCCGGTTTCCCCACCAAGACCCTATACACCCCCTCTCCTCACCCATACGCGCCACATGCCCAGCCCATCTCTCTTATTAAATAGCATATGTGTGTTTCTTAATCCTTGAAGACAAGACAACTTTCAAATTATCAGTTCCGCAAATTAATCACATAACAAATATATATATATATATATTTGTTATGTGTTAGCCCATATATGTATATATATATATACAACATCAGAATTTGTGATATTTGAAGTAGTTGCCCTTCAACATTGTACTAACCCAGAATCATTCTATTTAGAATAAGGTAATGAACCTTCAGGATCTATAAATAGTGAGGGAGTTTTTGAGTACTTTCGTATAAATAACGAATCTTCTCGATGAAATTTAAATAATCAAGTAAAAACATCCTAATTACTTGGGCTACGAAGTACCCAATGTGTAGGGGATGTAATTAGTAAATTGGCCCAACGTAACTAACTTACCTACTTACTCCGTGGAACAGAGTCCTTCTTTGGAAGCTAACCGGTTCTCAGTTAGTCAAGAAATTCCCCACATTTTATGGAACCCGAAGGTTCATTACCGCATTCACAAGTGCCAGCCATCTATCCCTATCCTGAACCAAATCGATCCAGTCCTTGCTCCCACGTCCAACTTCCTGAAGATCCATCTTTATATTATCCCACCATCTACGTCTCGGTCTTCCGAGTGGTCCGTTTCCCTCTGGTTTCCCCGCCAAAACACTACAAAATTCTCCTGTCCTCTATTCGTGCTACATGACCCAACGTAACATTGCGGATATATCAGTGTCGCTTTAAGAGAGTAATCTAGGCGAGGAGTTCAATTAAAACTTTCTAGAGTTGTTAACTTTTGGGTGAAAGCTGCCCTTTAAATGCAGGCCTAATTAAAGATAAAGTAAACTGTGAAACACAGGAATAAGAAACGTTGGTGTACACAAACCTTATAATCATGTACGTATCATTACTTTACGCAATGATCTGGAATAAAGACTGTGAGAACAGAAGGATAACTTACGTGCATATCTGCTAATGGAACCACAACAGATACCGAAAAGTATCTTAAAACACAAACCGCTAGGTCGCAGAAAAGTAATGTGTAATATAAAATGGGAAGATTCCTTCAGACTCAGAACGCTGAGGCGTACCTTTCATGTGATGGTGAATTCGGGAGAGTGTGTGCAGTTTAGACACAAAACCCGCTTTCTTTTAACCGATTCTCCTTGAAGGCTGCTGAATTCTTCTGTGGCCATTTCGTCAGATGAAAGAATTCATTTAATCTCCAACAAAGTTCCACTGTGGCGAAATTCACACTTTCAATGCCTATTATACAATGAAAGTATAATTTGTAAGTATGATTCACTAATTGCAACAATTACATTGTTGCATAGACTTCCCCAGCACCTAACATAACTATAATTTTAGTATTCTCTAATCTTAAATGTATAATAAAAGATTTGTTCTCTAGAATTTCTCTGCACTAAAAGCTAATGTCCAGGCATAAGAGTCGATTCCTTCCAGATCGAGGTCTTTATATGAGTCTGAGTCATATACCAGAGTTGAGTCCTTCTAGATCGAGGTCTTTATTTTGAGTCAAGTCATATACCAGAGTTGAGTCCTTCCAGATCGAGGTCTTTATTTTGAGTCTCAGTCGTATACCAGAGTTGAGTCCTTCCAGATCGAGGTCTTTATTTTGAGTCTCAGTCATATACCAGAGTTGAGTCGTTCCAGATCGAGGTCTTTATTTTGAGTCTCAGTCGTATACCAGAGTTGAGTCCTTCCAGATCGAGGTTTTTGAGTCTCAGTCTTATACCAGAGGTGAATCCTTCTAGATCGAGGTCTTTATTTTGAGTCTCATTCATATACCACCTGGTAATACCATATGTTAGACTGTGTTATGCAGAAAATTCATACAAGGAAAATCCATTAGATCTTTGCATTACGACGTCCTGCATCTCTTTGATTTCAGATCTGGTGTTGAGCCTTAAGTGTCAGCCTGCATAGCCTGTTCTTATAAGTTTGAAGGCAGCGGTTTTAGAATACTTGCTTCTAATTTTGAATGTAATTTCAATGTATTTGTGGTTTATGAGGTAAACACTAATGAGCGAACACTTGAGATCTGTTTTTCTTTCAGTATAGAGCTACTGAAATATTGTACATAATTACATAGTTCTTCAGGCAAGAACAGATATTGAGGCTGCTTGAAGAGACATGCCGGAGAGGAAATAAGATACTCGGGGTCGTTTAACGGCAGGAGATTGGAAAATTTCGTATAGAGATAAATTTTATTTGCAGTTTTTATCTGTTGTTATGAAGACATACCTGCCAGTTTTAATGTAAAATCATGATGAGAAGAGATCACTTGTGGAACCTAGGCACACATGTGCCGATAATAATAAAATGGGTCTCAAAGTAGTGCAAAAAAAGTTTTAATTTCATGGACCTCTGGGTACTCTAATGAAATCTGGGATTCCTTACAAGGCAGCATTTTCTTGACCAGCTGATCAACCATCATATACACAATAAGGCTTCTGATCGATGGGATTAGATTAAAGAAACATGGAGAATTGGGAATAACATGCGGCAGCCATATGTAACACATGGAAGTATTTGCGAGGTTTTTTTTGTCATTGCCTGGGGCGGATTACGTGGTAGATCTAGAGAGCAGGCTGTATAATTATAAGCCTGCCTTACTCGAAATCGTGTTTTTTCTTTTATTCGGTAAACGAAATATCCTCCTAGTCGTTTAGGGGCAAAACCGACTAAAGAGAGACCAAGCAAGAAGAAGAAGAAGGTGGAGGTGGAGGAAGAGAAGAAGAAGAAGAAGAAGAAGAACTAGTAGTGGAAGAAGAAGAAGCAGCAGCAGCAGCAGAAGAAGAAGAAGAAGAAAAAGAAGAAAAAGAAGAAGAAGAAGTGGTAACTGAAAGGTGGTGTCCATGAACATAAGCAGGACTCTGTTCTTTTATTTTGACTGAAATCGTTATCGAGTGGTGACTGTTTAAAATCTCAGTGGATATATACAGTATAAAATTAGAATTTGAAATATACAAATTGTGTCATGTGAGTGCATAGTATTAAGACATAATTTGGGGTATTCGTATGATGGCCGATCCCAGTGACCGCGCGGTCTAACAGGTGGGACTGCGCCGCTTGCTTGCTGGGTTTGCGAGTTCGAATACCTTCGGTGACATGGATGTATGCCTCTGGTGAGTTTAGTGTTTTGTCAGGTAGAGGTCTGTACGACGAGCTTATCACTCGTTCAGAGGAGTCCTACCGAGTGTGGTCGTGTATGAATGAGATCTCGAAACTTCAGTGATGAGTAGGCTTAGGCCCACGAGGGCTGTCGTGAATGGGGGAAAAAAAAGAATTGCGTATGGTGAGAATATAAGGTGATTAGTATAGCATTATCACTCAAGCGGACACAAGATAATCGGAAGACCGCTTGAAAGGAAGCGGAACAAACTAGTCGGGCATAAGCTTCGAAGTTCCTAAAGATTATAAACATTTAATTACGGCAACTCTCAAAGTTCATTCATCCAAGTCTACGTTTTTATTAACCTTCTGACAGATTATTGATTATTGAATTGCAGTGCTTGTTTCACTATATTCCAGTGCAACTGTACATGTGTGTGCGTGTGTGTGTGTGTGTGTCTGCGTGATGGATAAGCGTGTCCAGAACAGGCGCTGTATTGTTGGAGAAGATTTCACAGGGGAGTAGACCATTTACTGCGTTCTGTAAGCGGCAGTCCACGATGCGCAAGTAGCATAGAGACAGACAGACAGACAGACAGACAGACGTGTCACAGCGACTTATACTAATTGGTTCATATATACAGACCAGACCAGACCTTTGGCTTGAGGCCAGACATGACTGTACCTGTAACGCTGTCTGATAGCGTTTATGTACCTTGCACTCGTCTGCAGGCCTGCTGTTATGCCGGATGTCTTGCGCATTACCAGAGAAGTAATCATCACTGACTCCACTGAACCAGTGTTCATTATTAGGCGCAGAACTGAGTAATTAGTTACTTTGCTTCAATTTTTATTAAAAGAGTGGCGCATCTGTCATGGGAGAGAGGAAAATTGTTTGCAGTGTCCTGGGAGTGAAGCCTGAAGGGAAGGGGGCACTTTGGAGATCTTGACGTAAATACGAGGATAATATTAAAATGGATGTCAAAGAAATTAAGTGGCATCGTTTGGATTGGATTCGCTTGGCTCAAGATATTGATCAATAGCAGTTCGTTGTGAATACAACAGTGATCTTTCGGGTCACAAAAAGGCGGAGAGCTTCTTGACTGATCGACAGACGGTTAGTTTTAGAAACGAACTGTACCCCGTCTACATAGTGTAGTGGGGAACCGGAATAGCTCACTCAGTACAGTGATTAGACTACGAGCGGGACAATCGTGAAATCAGTAGTACGACTTCCGAGTAGGAGAGAGATTTTTCTTTTCTTTGCATTGTTCAGACCCACTCTGAGGTCCATTCTAACTGCTGTATGTTGCTCTTTCTCCGGGGTTTAAGTGGCAACAGCGTGGAAACCTCCTCATACTTCAGCTAGAGCCCAAATTAAGAAGAATGCGAGGAGCTGTACCGCTGCTTCCGCACACTTAGTACATGGCGTCGCGACCAACCAGATATATGAAATTAACCTTTCTCTGATATTTGAATAAAGGTTGACCAACTAGATGACACTTGCTTTATTATCTACTGCTCAACATGTTTCAGACGTTAATACGTCCATCTTCAGAGGCTTGCGGCTACTTGTTGCGTTGTGTAGGCTGACTTGAGGCGTGCTGGTGTTATGTAGCGGGATTGTCTGTTGGTGATGTGGTATCCTAGTGCTGGCTGAATCAGCCTGCACTCGGATACCACATCACCAACAGACAATCCCGCTACATAACACCAAGACGCCTCAAGTCAGCACATTACACCTACACAATAACGTACCAAGCAGTCGCAAGCTCTTGAAGATGGACGTATTAACGTCTGAAACATGTTGAGCAGTAGACAATAAACCAAGTGTCATCTAGTTGGTCAACATTTATTCAAATATCAAGATGAAGCACGGTCCAATACGCATAAGATTAACCTTTCTCTGGGTTACCGGTATGTTTGTCACTTATGGGACGCCTTACCAGATCTGTGAGACCAGCCTGTCTCACATCTTCGCCAGAGATGTTGCCGCATTCTGGGCGTTACCTGTCAATCCCGGATATGCTCCAAGTTGGCTACAGCAGATGAAAATGAATGCGTCTCGTACAACGGGATTATAGGAACGAGAATTTTAGCATAGGGGATCGCGCTAAACTTGAATTTGGGAGGAACCAGGTTCGAATCTCCGTGATACCGTCGGGACACCACGTACTACTGTCCAGGCGAAGCCGGATTGGAGGAATGAAAGGAATCAGTACAGACATCTGGCGCAGAAGTTAATTCGTGAGTGGCTTCTTTGAATACAGAGAAGTGGATTAGATAATATTAAAATGGACTTTATAAAAATGACTGAGGTTTTTGTCGGTTTATTGGTTTTAATGTATATTATCAGCAAGTCCTGCGAGGAGGATTTTTTAGTCATGCATTTAGTTGTTTGTCCACACGACGGTACATTAATTGGTTAAAATTTTTTAAGAAGTGCTAACAGTCTAACCGTCATACAAAAATCCTCCCATAAGCCTGGCTTTCATTAGATATGATAATAAATTGGCTAAACATTTTACATATTTTTCAGTATTTTAGAGTTGGGTATGAAAATAAAGTGAAAATAACATTAATAATGGTAAACACTAGGGTAGATTTTCTAATTTTGGCCTCATTGAGACAAATTACCAGCCTTCAATACAATAGAGGACGGGACTAAGTAAATTCTGACGGTACACCCATTCTTCGTGTTCAATAAACCACACTTAAAGTACATAGCCTATGCAGCTTCCAGGATTTAGGAACTGCTAACCGAATATCGTGCATTGTGTTCGTAAATGGAATATGATACTAACTAATCCCTCGTTTTCTCTTACGCTATCTCATTTCCAAGTGCAAGAGAGAGAGAGAGAGA
>Ga0131853_10024060_pt1 | contig 10992 bp, 15 predicted proteins | sample TergutLab28metaG_FD_92764 | JGI IMG/M metagenome (GOLD analysis project Ga0131853, IMG submission 92764) | Labiotermes labralis P1 segment gut microbial communities from Petit-Saut dam, French Guiana - Lab288 P1 (version 2) (version 2) | ecosystem: Host-associated > Arthropoda: Insects >...
CCCACCTGCAGCAAGAAATTTCCGCGTGACATTGGCAAAAGTCGCCCCTGCTTGCAGTATTTCATCAAGCGCTGTGCTGCGCCATGTGCCCGCAAAATTTCGCATACTGACTATGTGCAAAGCGTGCGTGATGCAGAGAAATATCTGAGCCAGGGTAGCGCACAGGCCGAGCGCGACCTGCGCCGCGCGATGGAACTTGCTGCCGAGGATTTGCAGTTTGAACGAGCCGCACAATTGCGCGACAAACTGCATGCAATGGAAAAACTCAAAGATAAGCAGCATGTGGTTAGCGTGAATGTGGATGACCAAGACGTATTTGCCCTGGCCGGCGATGCCAAGCAGGCGTGCTTCACGGTGCTGCGGTTTTGTGCGGGCAAGCTGTGTGATAGCGAGCACTTTATTGTGGATTGTAGGAGATGCGCCCCAGCGCATCCCGTTAACGATATCAAAAGTCCGGACAGCGCAGGGGCGCTGTCCCTACAAGAGCTGCGCCAACGCCTGCTGGAGCAATATTACAACATGCGCGACCCCGGCAAGCTGCGCCGTGTGGTGCTGGATGGCGACACACAATCGCCCGAGTTGCTGGCACAGTGGCTTGCGGATAAAACCAGGCACAAGGTGGAGATTCTTGTGGCGCAAAAAGGCGAACCCGCAAGGCTGGTTGATCTTGCCCGCCAAAACGCGGTGGAGCAGCTGGCTAACAAAACTGGGCGGCAAGGCGGCAAAGGCTTTGCTGCACTGGAAGAATTGGCGCGCATGCTTGGGTTGCCTGCCCCGCCCGAAACAATTGAAGCCTATGATATTTCGCACACCGGTGGTGCTGACACCGTGGGTGTGATGGTGGTATTCAAGAACGGCGTGCCGCACAAGGCAGGCTATCGTCGCTATGCGATACAGGGGCAGGGCAACGATGATTATGCTAGTATGGCTGAAGTATTAGATAGGCGTTTGTCGCGCCTTGCAGAGGCTGGCCAAGAACACAGCGAAGCGACTTCTGTGCCGGAACTCATTCTGCTGGATGGCGGAGTGGGACAGGTGCATGCCGTGCAGAGCGTGATGCAAAAGCATGGGGTGGTGATTCCCATTTTTGGCATGGTGAAGGACAGTAAACACAAAACCCGCGCGATTGCCGCGGGCGGTGGAGGCGAGATTTCATTCAATGCAACCAAACAAGCCTTTGCGCTGGTGACGAAAATTCAAGATGAAGTGCACCGCTTTGCTGTGGCGTATCACCACACCAAGCATAAGAAGACTATGCTGGATTCCGAACTGATGGGTATCCCCGGCATTGGTCCGGCACGGGTGAAGGCGCTGCTGACGCAATTTAAAACGCTCAAAGCGATTAAAGCGGCAAGCGAAGAAGAACTTGCCGCCACGCCGGGTATGACGAAGGCAACGGCGCGGTGGGTGTGGGAGCATTTCCATAGGGGGCAGGTTTCGTGAAAAAACCCGGGCGGCTTGCAAGCCGCCCCTACATGTTAATTATAGTTTAAAGGAGAATTGCCGTGATTACGACAATTGCGCTGGACTACGGCCGCGTGCTGGCACGCCCCAAATCGTTTGACTGGTTTTTTCCGCGGCATACAATGAAAATTCTCGGCGCGGGTAACACGCTGCGGCTAATGCGCGGGCGCAGAGCTGCACAACATACCGCACACCAATACCTCAACGACAACCACCTGCTCACAACCGAGCAAGAGGAGTTTGAACAGTTCTGTGAGTTTTATCGCAGGTTACTGAGCGGCTGTGGTATGACGAAAAATCTTGAGCACGCATGCCAGACCCTGGCGCAATTCGCGGTGTATGACCCGAACAAAGTGAAAGTTTACCACGATGTGCTGTCCGGCATTGCGGCGCTGAAAGAGCACTATCGCGTAGTGATAATTTCTGATACGTGGCCTTCTCTGCGCAGCATGTTGGAAAAGTACGGCATAATCGTTGACGATCTCGTCATGTCATGCGACTACGGACACTGGAAGAGTGATGAAGGCAAGCTGTTTCACTCGGCGATGGAGCACCATGGCGTTGTGCCCGAAGAAACGCTGTTTGCAGATGACGGCGTGGATAATCTTGACTGTGCCAAGGCACTGGGCTTTCACACGGCGTTGATGGTGCGCGCGGGGTGGATGAACAACGGCGGCCATCCCGTTGTGCGAAGCATGGGGGATGTGGAACGGTTGGCGAATGCGCTCAACTCAATCTGTGGTTAACAAAACACAACCTGCGCACTATGGCAATACACGGTGAAATATGTTATCATGAACATATTATCATCGCAGGAGGATTTTATGTTGGACAACAGAAAAATCGGCAACCAAATCGCCGCACTGCGCCGTCAAAGGGGCTACACACAAGAGCAACTAGCCGAGCAACTGGACATATCTCCGCAGGCCATCAGCAAATGGGAAAATGGACACACGCTGCCCGAAACTGCGCAGTTGCCTGCCCTAGCCAAGCTGCTGCATAGCTCAATTGATGCGATACTTACCCCAGTTGATGTGGTGGTGGGCGACGTGATTTCGTTGGGTGGGTTTCAGTGGCGCGTGCTGGAAATCAAAGGCGGACAAGCACTGGTGCTGAGCGAGCGTGTGCTGGAAGAGCGCGCGATTCACCACGTGAACAAGCTAATGACCTGGGAAAACTGCGACATGCGAAAGTATCTCAATGGCGAGTTTTATGACAAATTTTCACCGCAAGAGCAAAAAAAAATTGTGTTAACAACCGTAACTGACCGACCCAACCCTTGGTATGGCAACCCATGCGGCAACGACACGCAGGACAAAATTTTCCTGCTAAGCTACGACGAAGTGGTGCGCTACTTCGGCGACAGCGGGCATTTGAAAAACTGCATTGGTGTCGACCACGGCTATGACTTGAAACACGGCGACGCCATCAGCGATGATTATAATTCTGTGCGCATTGCGCTGAACCTCAACGGTTTTCCTGCGTGGTGGTGGTTGCGCTCGCCCGGCGGAATGCGCGGGCATGCCACCAATGGCAGCACCGACGGCGTGATTTGGATGTGCGGCGATGGCGTGCACCGCAAAGACGGTGGTGTGCGGCCTGCCATGTGGATAACGCTATAAACCATCAAAATAAATATTAAGGAGAACAACACATGCACATCAGAATTATGGCTTTTACGATGAGTCTTATCAGCGTGCTTAGCTTCATTGCTCCGGCCTCCCTGCAACCGCGCTTGATGCAAGCGCATTTTGCCATGCTTGCCAATCCCGTGGCGGGCTTTGAAACGAACTCGCTGCTGGTTTGGCGCGACGGCGAGATTGTGCAAGAAGCATATTTCAACGGCTTTGATGAAAACACCCTGCACCCGGTTTACTCGATTACTAGAACGGTGCTGAAAGCATTGGTTGGCATCGCCATTGAACAGGGCTACATACAGGGCATTGACCAACCTGTGGTTGACTTTTTCCCCGAGGTGGACATTGCACCGGGGCAAGAAAGCAAGCTGAACATGACCGTGGAGCACTTGCTGACCAAGTCAAGCGGCGTGTGGGCCCCGTGGGATGACCCGGTTTGGTATACCACAGACGATTTGGGCGCGGCACTTTTCGCCCTGCCGCTGGTGAGTGAGCCCGGTGTGTTCCAGTTCCAAAGCGGCTTTCGCAGTGCTACCACGGAGTTGCTAAGCGCTTTGCTCAGCCGCGCAATCGGCGGCAGAACTGCACTGGAATTTGCTGCTGAGCATCTGTTCGCACCACTTGGCATCACGCAAGTGCAATGGGAAGAAAACGCAGACGGCACCAGCCGCGGCACGGTTGGTTTAAGCTTAACGCCGCGCGATATGCTGCGTTTTGGCCTGCTGTATCTCAACGAAGGATATTTTGAAGGCCAGCAAGTTCTCACGGCGGCATGGGTTGCGCAAAGCCGCCCCGGCCCCGCCGAAAACAGGCGAAACTACTGGGACCGTGACGACTACGGCTACGATTTCTTCACGCACGAGGGCACAAGTTTTGTTACGCGCGCCGGGGGCGGGCAGTTCATCGTCATCGACCCCGACAACAACACAGTGATTGTGCGCACAGGCACTTTTGCCTATGAACTTGGCTTCTTTCAATTTTTCATTCCCTTGCTGCCCATTTACCTGCCGTTTATTTTGCTGTTTGCCGCCGTTGTGGTTGCCATAGTGATACTACTGCGCCGCTGCGTGCGCAAACGCCGCAAGCGCGTGTTTGATGAGGCGGATATTCCCGATGATATGATGGAGAAATAAGCATGATTGCGACATTCCAACCTATTGAACAATCTCTGCGCGCACAGGGTTACACCACCATTTGCGGCGTGGATGAAGCCGGGCGTGGCCCCCTTGCCGGTGATGTGTTTGCCGCAGCGGTGATATTGCCGGAGAAATATGATTTGCCGGGACTTGCGGACAGTAAAAAACTCACGCACAAGCAGTGTGAGGTGTTGTTTGAACAAATTCAGCAGCAGGCTGTGGCATGGGCAATTGCCAGCGCAAGCCTGGAAGAGATCGCGCAATTGAATATTCTGCACGCGGCAATGTTGGCCATGCAGCGCGCGGTGAATGCACTCGCCATGCCCGCCGACTACGCGCTGATTGACGGCAACCGGCTGCCCGCGCTGGAAATTCCCGCTGCGTATATCATTAAGGGGGATGGCCTGTGCGCAAGTATTGCGGCGGCTTCTGTGTTAGCGAAAGTGGCGCGTGACAGGCACATGGTAGCCCTTGATAAGCTATATCCCGGGTATGGCTTGGCCAAACACAAGGGCTACCCCACGGCGGCGCACTATGCTGCGCTGGCTGAACTTGGGCCCTGCGCGGTGCATCGGCAATCGTTTCGACTGAGATAAGGACTCAAATCATACTATTAGGGGTATTACAATGAAGATGGAAAGCATTTTAACCCATTTTGGAATTGAAAACACTCGTGACATCACGCAAATTCACGAACACGCCTGGGATATCGACAATACCTACGTATTAAAATCAAATAAAAGCCGCAAAGAACTCGATAAAAGCATAAAGGTGAATGGCTTACTTTTGTCTGAAGGTGTTCCTGTGATTGCGTATCTGCGTACAACGAAAAACAAAGCCTACGTGCGCTCAGTGGGTAATTTTTGGTGTCTGATGAAGAAAATAAACGGCACGGTTTTTGATCCCTTTATTGGCGAAACTACGCAAAACGGTATTCTATTAGGCAAAGCGGTCGCACAAATCCATGTCGCACTAAAGAGCATCGAAGATAGAATGGACGTCAACGAAAAAACGGTGCTGGAAGAATTGTTGTCGTGGATTTTGCCGGTGCTAAAGAAACACGATTTCTCGTTTCATGAGGATGTGATCGAGAGCATTCATCGCATCGACTTTGATGCCCTGCCTCGTCAACTCATTCATCGCGACATACACACCAGCAACCTGCTTTTTGAAAACAATAAACTAACCGGCTACATTGATTTTGACATGATCCAGAGAAATATCCGTATATTCGACATCGCTTACTTGAGTTGTTCGCAATTGGTGGACAATTATAAAAATCCTGTACGATTACAACAGTGGTACGAAATATTTTCGGGTATTCTGCAAGGTTATGAGGAAGTATCATCATTAAGTCAAGCCGAAATAGAATCCATTCCCGCATTGTTCGTTTTCATTGAGGTTCTTTTCACGGCCTTTTACCTGCAAGATGGCGCAACGGAGACCGCGAAAAATTGTGCAGCTATGGCAAACTGGTTGCATGAAAACCACACCATGTTTGCAGCGTTACGCCCATAATGCAGCACTGGTCGAGCATGATCCCTGCGCGATTCATCGCACAGGATTTAGACTAACACGATAATTTTTTTTAAAGGAGTTTCCCCATGACAATCGCAATCATCATTCTGCTGGCAACCGGCGCACTTATCACCATTCTCGGCTGCATTTTGCTCGCAGGGCGCGGCGCAAACCTGGTGGCAGGCTACAACACCATGCCCAAGGAGAAAAAAGCGCGCTACAATGCCCCAGCTATGTGCAAGTTTGCAGGAAAAATCACATTGCCCATCGGTCTGCTGACGATGGTCGCTGCCTTTTTTGTGCTGAATATGTGGTTTTGGGCGGCCTATGGTGTGGTTGTGACCGGGCTTTGCGTGTTTGCTGTGGTGTATTTTAACACGGGTAATCGGTTTAAGCATTAATGAATCTTCCGTGCTTTATGCACCTGCCGTGCACGCGCAATGACAAGCGCCCCCGGCGGCACATCCTCGGTAATCGTTGACCCTGCGGCCGTGTAGGCGTTTTCGCCAATGGTCACGGGTGCCACAATGGCGTTGTTGCAGCCGATGAACGCACCGTCCTCAATCACCGTGCGGTGCTTGACGCCCTTTTGTCCAGCGTAATTCGCCACGGCCAGGCCGCAGCCCACATTCACGCGCTCGCCCACGGTGGCATCGCCCAAGTAGCTCAAGTGTGAAATTTTTGTGCCCGCGCCCACCTGGGTGTTTTTGATTTCCACGAAATTGCCCACATGCACGTTCTCGCCCAACACGGTGCCGGGACGCAAATGAACCCAAGGTCCCAACGTGCAGCCATCGCCGATGGTGCAGTCCTGCGCCTGCACGTGGTTGAGCGTGACCCCACTGCCTATCGTGCAATTACGCAAGATGGTGCCGGGATATATAATGCTGCCTGCGCCGATGGTCGTGTGCTCGTCGAGAATAATGCCGTCCTCGCAGGGGATTTCCACCCCGGCGGCAATGTGGCGCGCAATAATGGCAAGGCGTTCTTGATTGGTCATGAAAAATCCCCCTTCGTGTGTCATTAGTGTATGACGAAACGAGGGGGGAAATACGTATTTGATTGCGTTGCTGTGAGGCGTGATTATCAAAAACCGAAAAAAATGATGCTTAGGAATTCAAGCACCCAAAAACCAACTGTAATTAATGATAATACCACACCTATCGACCCTAGCACACCGGCAAACCATCCAAAAATCGGCATAAATGTCTACCTTTCTACCATCAAGTCAAGATTTCTAACAGAATGAATATGGCGCGTAAAAATGCCACCGATGTGGATGCCACTGCCAGCACGGCAAAAATTAAGTTAAAATTCATACAACCTTCTCCTTTGATTATGATTTCCTAATCATTATACCGTTGTATCTCCAATTTGTCAAGCTTTTTCGGCAAGTTTTTTTGGTTTTGTGCAGGGTGACAGAAAAGCAAAACGAAAAGAATGGACGAGCATCGTTCTCCCCTTGCGCCCATGCATGTTTTATGCTATAATAGAGCCATGAAATTATTGTGGCAACTGTTCGTGAGCTTCTTCAAGGTTGGGCTGATGACCTTTGGGGGCGGCCTTGCCATGTTCCCCATGCTCGAGCGCGAAATTATTGAGCGCCGCAACTGGTGCACCCGCGATGAAATCGTAGACTACTACGCCATTGGACAGTGCACACCCGGCATCATCGCGGTGACGGTTTCGGCATTCATTGGCTGGCAGCAAAAGAAGGTGCTGGGTGCGATTGTGGGCCCCATTGCGGTTGCACTGCCGGGGTTCGTCATCGTGCTGATATTATCGCTTGGGCTGAATTTCGTGATTGACCACCCCATTGCACAGGCTGCCCTCGCTGGCATGCGCGTGGCCGTTGCCGCACTGGTCACCGTCGCTGTGGTGAATATCTTCCGCAGCCAGGTTAAACATTGGTGGCAGCTGCTGATTGCTGTGGCGGCATTTATTCCCGTGGCGCTGTTTGGGGCACACCCTGCGTGGGTGGTGGCGAGTGCGGCGCTGATTGGGCTGTTTGGTGCGTGGAGAAGTGCGAAGAAAGATTGAGGCTGGATGTTAATAGCGGGCAAAAGTGCAAAGCACAAGCCTGCAATCGCTCCGCGAACCTTCCTCAGTCCGCGCGGCGCGGCCAGCTCCTTCCCAAGGAAGGAGCCGAAGATTAAGAATATCACGACAGCGAAAACTGAAAGGAGCTATTTTCATGAAAAAATTGCTTGCGTTGTTGTTTGTGTTGGTGTTTCTTGTAGGTTGTGTGAGCACAACAGAACCTGTAGGGACGGATGCAAATCCGCCCGAAGTTAATGCAACAATCGAAACCACAACGGAGCAAGCTTCCACAACCCTGCCTGCCCCGCGTGAGTGGCCGGGTGTGCCGCAGGCTTATTGGGCGGTGCTGGATGACAATTATGGTCGCAACAGAGTGGGTTATGCTTTAGTAGATATTAACCGTGACGGCATAGATGAATTGTTGATACTACAGGATTGGCATGATGGATTTATCGAAATCATTGCAATTTATACATATAAAGATGGTGAAGCTGTTAATTTAGTTCTTTACAACCCCACCAGCAGCGGAAGTGGACGCCTTGCAGAAGATGGTACATTATTTATGTATATTGAGTGGAGGGATAACTTTGGTTTTACATCTCATCAATTGGAACCGGGCGCAACAACATTAACCGAATTAACGAGCTGGAGAAGTAATATCGTAGGTATTGATGATGACAATGAACTAATAATAAATTACTACAGAGGTTCCCTGTCAATCACTGCGGAAGAATATTATGCGGCGTATCAACGTTATGTGCAGCAATACCGCAACCCGCCCAACCCCATGCAGTTTGAGTTTGTGCCGCTGGGGCAGTAAAATCATAGCAACGACTTGACATTTGCTAGCATTTCGGATATAATAGATAGCAAGGAGGTGTAGTTATGGCACAAGTTAACATTCGCATGGACGATGAACTAAAGCAGCAGGCCGATGCATTTTTTGGTGCGTTAGGGCTTTCGCTATCTACCGCAATCCACGCATTTATCCTGCAATCGATGCGCGAGGGACGCATTCCATTTGAGCTTTCACTCAAAACTGACCCATTCTATAGCGAAAACAACATGGCGCATTTACGCCGTGTGATTGGCGAAATCGAAAGCGGAAAAGCGAAGTTTATAGAGAAAACGATGGAAGAATTAGAAGCGATGGCGGGGTAGCAAACATGCACAAGATTTTTTTCGACCAAGCGTGGGAAGATTTTTTGTATTGGCAAACGCAAGATAAAAAAACAGCTAAACGCATCATCGCCCTGCTAAAAGATATTGACCGTAACGGTTGCTTCGGCATCGGAAAACCTGAGAAGCTAGGCGGCGATTTGTCCGGCTGGTGGAGTGTGCGCATTGACGATTGCAACCGAATGATTTTTAGAATAGTCAATGATAGGCTGGAAATCGCCGCCTGCAAAGGCCACTACGGTGACAAATGATGCAATATCTGCCATTTCTGTTTTACGAATTCTTCTTTACCGGGCTGTTCGCCATTGGCGGCGGCTTGGCTACTGTGCCATTTCTGCAGCGCATGACCAGCCGCCGGGGTTGGCTTTCGCCGCAAGAGCTAGCCAACATGATAGCCATTGCTGAAACCGCACCCGGTCCGCATGGCACCAACATGGCCACGTTCATCGGCAAGCATGTGGCGGGTTTCCCCGGCGCGGCGCTGGCAGCACTTGCGCTGATGCTGCCCACGATGATCATCGATATGGCCATCGCCACTGTGTTTGATCGCTTTCGCCAAAGCCGCGTGAAAGACGCTCTCATGCGAGTGCTGCGCCCGACTAGTGCGGGCTTGATTGCCGCTGCGGTGGTGGTGTTTTTGCAAATTGCGCTTGCCTCGCCTTATGCCGATTGGTCGTTAGGCGAAATGGCCGCATGGCCGGGCTATTTTGACTGGCGGGCGGTGGTGCTGTTTGTGGTGCTGCTTGGCTTGCTATTCACGCCGAAGGTAAAAAAAATCCACCCCGCGGCATTCATTGCCGTTGGGGCGGGGGTTGGTATGTTATGGAGATTGTAGATGCAAAAATTGCTAAAAATCAAAAAAATTTTGTGCAGTATGGCAAATTCGCAAAACCCCTTGACAAACACTCGGCAATCGTGTATAATATCAAGGTAAAGTTGGTATTTATGGCTGTGAGGGTCCACCCGTTCCCATCCCGAACACGGCAGTTAAGCTCACTTGCGCCGAAAATACTTGGCTAGAGACGGCCCGGGAAGATAGGTCGATGCCAACACCCTGCTTAGGCAGGGACGTATTCCTCCTTAGCTCAGTTGGTAGAGCATGCGGCTGTTAACCGCAGGGTCGTTGGTTCGAGTCCAACAGGGGGAGCCACCGGCGAGTCGCCGGCCACAATTCGCGTGCTCGCTTTTGCGGGTGCGTGATTTTTTATTCCCGCGAGAAGCCCCATCAAATCTCCACGCATAGCCAAGCCGCCCTCCCGCATATTTAAAAAGCAGGAGGTGTGCACATGATTATTCGTCTAACCAAAGCCACACGATTTTTGTGCATCTGCGTGCTGCTGCTGGCGACAGCGCTCATTGGCATCGGCACACGCAGCGTAACGGTCAGTGCGCCATATACATCGCGGGCGCAGGCCTTGCCGGTGATTGTTTACCGCACGGTGGGGGGCGACTCCCCCGCGGCCGTCTCATTGCGGCAGCTGAAAGATGACCTGGATTTTCTGTTGCATGGCGGCTTTGCCGTGCTGGGCGAGCCCGATTTAGTGGCTGCGCTGCGCCGCCAAGCCAGTCTGCCCGGGCATGCGGTGTTGCTGTTGGTTGACAACACTTGCGAACACTTTGCCCATGACATTTTGCCATTGCTGGAGGAGCGCGAGCTGCCATGGATTCCGCTTGAGAAGTCGGCACTGCTCACGCGCGAGTTGCGTGCAGCGGGGCACTCGGTTGCACGATATGAACGCACGCCAACGCTTGCGTTGGAAGAACAACTACAACGATGACCTGTAGGGGCGGCGATTGCGCCGCCCAACTACAATGCTTCGGAAAGGACAAGCCTTTTGCGCTGCTGTTGGCGCTGGCGTTGCTAGGCGCGTGAATTGACTACGTTAACTAGCAGACATAGTCCGGTATATTAGAATCTCCTCATCTGCGTTTTTACCGTGGTTCTTATCCGAATCCCATGCAGCTTAATTATATCCCATTTGACCAATAAAGGAGCACACCATGCTAGTTTCCCCACG
>Ga0131853_10024062_pt1 | contig 10992 bp, 2 predicted proteins | sample TergutLab28metaG_FD_92764 | JGI IMG/M metagenome (GOLD analysis project Ga0131853, IMG submission 92764) | Labiotermes labralis P1 segment gut microbial communities from Petit-Saut dam, French Guiana - Lab288 P1 (version 2) (version 2) | ecosystem: Host-associated > Arthropoda: Insects >...
CACCACGTGCAGTAACACACGTCTTGGTCTCCTGAAGATGGGCATAATGATGCCCGAAACATGTTGAGAAATTGTTAAAAATAAACATCTAACTGTTGCATCTTGTTGGTTTTCTCTCTCACTTCATATACATAATTTAGGAACTAGAACGAACGTTTATCAAAATTACATTCGTGAAGGAAATAAAAACACACTGGCCTGGAAAAATGCTTGTTAACATTAAGTTCAAAATCCGTCCTAGTACCATATTTTGTATAAAAATATAAAATACTAAATACGTTTTCTATGTTTGGGATGGACGTGAAACTTTGTCTGCCGCATTCAGGAAGGGACCTAGATTTATGCCCTGTTGGAACTGACAGAGGGGAATAAAAAGAGGATTGAATAAACTACATTTGAGGAGCTTCATTAGATGTAATTCTCACCAAATATTGTACTGAAAACGAGAAATATGGGATGGGTTTGATAGGCGACACACATGAAACGGGGGAGAAATGCATACGGAATTTTTGTCGGAAAACCTGAAGCGAAGAAACAAAGGCGTGGATGACCGGTGCTATTAAAATGAATAGTAAAAAAACCGGATGGGGAAGTGTCGAGTGGCTTGGTCGGTGTCAGGATAGGGACCATTCGCGTGCTGTTGCGAGCATAAGAATGAGCACCGAGGTTGTATAGCATGTGCCGTCTATGTTCACTTGCCGACCAATTGTTAATTAGTATTCGGCTTCATGAAGGAAATCAATTATGAAAATTTCCTCTGGTCGAAACACAGTACCAAGAAAGCTTACATGGGGATTTGATGTGTATTGGACCGTGCATCATCTTGATAACTGAAGAATAAAATCCAACTAGATGCCACTTATTACTTTATTATGACTATGTTAGGCTCAACATGTTTCGGGCACCATTTTGCCCATCATCAGGAGCTCACGACGATAGCGCTGGTTACCACATAGACCGTCTGGGTCTCGAGTTGATGCTGGTTGGAAGTTAAGTGCAGGCAGGATGGATGAGTGTCCGGACCGAAGGCTGCAACTCGAGAACCAGACGGCCTATGTGGTAACCAACGTTATCGTCGTGAGCTCCTGATGATGGGCATAATGGTGCCCGAAACATGTTGAGCCTAACACAAGCATAATAAAATAATAAGTGGTATCTAGTTGGGTTTTATTCTTCACTTACATGGGGACTTCGTGCGTAATAAATCGACCCTAAATGGAAGCGAGTAGTCAGCTTTTTCTTCAGCCATTTTGCTGCGGATGAGAGAGTTTTCTACGTCCGTACAAGAGTCTAATTAAGTTATTCCTTGTGAAGTAACAGTACTAACTGCCAAAAAAACTTACTTTAATATTAGAATACCCTGTGTTTTCTCCAAACAGCATATTTATTGGTTTCGTATACTTCTCAGAATGAACAGCATTATTTCCCTGACCCGCAGTAACCGAAAGGCATTTGTGGCTCGTCCTAAGAGGCTGGATCCGAACTTTGTATATTATGTATATTAAGTTCATACATGACTACAATAAGATCGTTTGTGTTGTATCTACCTTTCGCTAGTGTCTAGGTGTGATGGTTGCCTCATAGTCCTATTTTAATCACCCCTGTGCCATGATAATTTATAATGTATGCCAATAAATTTCTGAGTCAATTACTTATAACTAGAAGTGGGTTGCACGACCCACCAATCTGAGATTCTTGTCCGGCCACAGCACGGTGCCGCCATGATACGGAATTTCCCTGCCATTAATGGGATTGCTTTAGTCTGCTCCTTCTTATCCTCTTATTGACACTGAAAAAAATATGCTTATTTTTTAATCCTGTTTTTCTCTTATTTTCATTTTATCATTCTTTATACGCTTAATTCTACATTTCTTACCTCTTCGCTCTGTGCTTTCCATTTATCTCATACCTGTCTTGTCTTTTCTCTGTGCTGCTATTCTTCAGGTGTTTTTTATTTCCTTATCCTTATTTATGTCAATATTGACATCTATCTTCTACATTTCTTCCTTTTTCTATTTTTCTCTCGTCCTTCCTATTTCTTCTTTCCTTAATCATTTTACCATCTTAACCCTGGAAGACTTGTTTCCTTTCTCTCTCTCTCTTCATGTGTCCACTGTAACTGTAAGGTTCTTTTCAAAATCATTACATTTTTATCTCCCTGTATGATCTTTGACAGCCAGTAATATCCTCACTTAAACGCAATGTGGAATCACGTCAATACTCTTGCTGAAAAGACTAGATTACGAGCTGCAGAGTTTATAGGCCGTGCTAGAGAGGTTTGTTCTAATTAGTGTTCGCTTCTTGAGACTGTAGATCATAAAGTAACAGTTACAGTTTCGTGAGAGTATTTTGAAAGGTGAATCATCATCTTGCCCCGTTTCTACGCCGCAAAAACGGAGCGGTTGCAGATGGATAAGCGTTTCTTTTATACTGGCTCGTTCTGAACTCACTATAAGGAAATTAAGACAAATTCTCAAGTAAAAATGAAATTGTCAATTTGTATCTTCTTTACATCTTACTGTAATTGCAATGAGATTCATCTCGCCTTTCAGCATAAAAAAAATCTTTTGATATATACAGGGGTGCTGATAAGTCCTTAGCCCGACCAGGAAGGAAACAAGCTAATGTTTCTGTCAGAATGGCGCGAATTTCCTTCGGCGCCTTGCCTTATAGGAAAAAAAACCTTGATGACAGCTCGATGTTGTTAATATGGTGCGCGTCCCTGACATGCTTCCGAGCTTGTTCCTTCCTTGTCGGGCAAAGGACTTATCAGCACCCCGGTAGAAAGAGAGGTCTACTGGATTGGGTCAGAAAATAAATTTACATGGCGTACAATTTCGTAACAAAGAAACCTACACTGGCAGCGATAATATCAGGGGAATGCGGCGCCGAGAGATTAACACGTGTTTTCAGCGTTGGAAGAGAATTTTAGGGGCCTAAGTTTAAAGATGATCGCTAGGGGGAATCAGTTTTGGTAGATGAATAACAATATAGGATACGGACTTACATGTTAATAAGGAATAGGAAGGCTTGTCACACGATATGATAAATGTCTGAATTGTGGTGGGGTTATGTGGAAAGAAGTGGGATTTTTTTTTCTGTGGCGCTGCAACCCAACACTGACCATGGCCTCCTCATCCTTGAGGTTTCTAGATCACATTCATTGAAGGCACCACAGTCGGTAGGACTCCTCTGGACAAGTGATCAGCCCGACGCCGAGACCTCTGCCTGACAACAAACAACACTCACAACAAACTAACATCCATTTCTCTGGGATTCGAACTCACAAACTCAGCAGGCGAGCGGCCGTAGACCTACGTCTTAGACCGCGCAGCCACTGGGACCGGTAAAGAAGTAGGTAGTAGTACAAATAAATCTGGACTGCTGTTGTTAGAGATGAAAGTATCGAACCCACATTATATGCGCTGAAATCTTACTTTATGGTCAGCCTTACACGAAGAGAAGACCATAAATTCACACCAAATGTGCCAGTCCTATACCTAGCCATCTTGTCTCGCATTCAGGAGGTCCTGGATTCAAATTCGAAGAACTGTTGCCCTGATCTAGAATTTTTCTAATTTTCCTCTAATCCTTCCAAACAATGTCCTTGTTAATACTTCCAATTAGATGCTTCCTACCACACGCACTCAAGTTCATTATTCACTAAATACGTCATCATCCAGACCAGTTCTGGAGCTCAGTCAGTGTCCATGCTGTTTCTGCTGGGATAATGCAGTCGGAAGGTAGAGGAAACCAGTCACTGCAATCAAATCTACGTATATCTTTACTTCCATGATCCTTTCATAGGCATGTTTAGGCACCTGAAGAAAACATGCAGTTGGCTAAAATGCACGAATCAACAAATCAGTCAGTCAGCCAGCCAACCAGACAGTCATTAGGCCAACCAGCTGTCCAGCCAGTCAGCCAGCCAGTCCATTCATTCATTCATTCATTCAGTCAGTCAGTCAGTCAGCCAACCAGACAGTCATTCAGACAACCAGCTGTCCAGCCAGCCAGCCAGTCAGTCAGTTAGCCAGCCAGCCAGCCAGCCAGCCAGTCAGTCAGTCAGCCAACAAGGCAGTAAGTCATTCGGTCAGTCATTCAGCCAGCCATACAGTCTGCCATTCGTCGTACATCATCCCTTATTTTGATAGGGTAATTTCACGCCTACTAGTTGGACTTGCATAACTAAAAGGCGTTGTCTCGGTTCGAGTCCGTCCATATTCTTTGTAGTGTTCTGAAGTAGGCTAATATACCCTCCGCTCATACACCTCCTCTTTTATCATCCTTATTGATTACACCAGATCAATTCACAGCGGGAAAATTTGGCGTGGCAGCATATCTCTACTGTTGTAGAGTTACCATTCTGAGTTATTTTAGAATATTCTGTCTCGGGTTTTAAGTGGTTTTTCCTAAAGCTCTCCAACGTAATGCTACAGTAGCAGTAAAGGCTGTTTCCTTCGAATTCTGACTTCCTGGTCTTCTTCCCATATAGTTCAGCCACGTGTAACAAGAGCAACTACCTCAAACTCCCAGCTAACCCGTAAAAGTGTCTAGGAGTCATCGGTAATTGTCTCAGACGCACTCCCACTTCCCACTTGCACGACACTCTAAACACTGAACCCATCCCAGTTATCATCCAGCAACTTACAGCCAAACTTTTTGCTCACTGCCTCTCACACCCCAACCCCACTGTTCCAACAAATCGCGAATTATATTCGAGCCGACCTGACTGCTATGTACAAGAAATATAGACATAAAGACCGAAGCATATGCTGCTGTAATTAGCTCATCTCTAGTCACAATTTTTAGGGGGTTTCACTGCCGTTATTTATATTCACTTTTATTTTACTTTTGCCATTATATAAATATTTATTCAAATTGTTTAAAGGAACACTTTTTTAATTGTCATCGAACATACTGTACTTACTTTCTTTTAAATAAGATCTTAAAAAAAATTAGCAGTTGAAACAGCGTTGTTAAATAAACTGAATGTCATCTTAATAAATTTTAATAAATTATTTCCGCCTAAATCTCACGTAGGAGCTGCGAGTGTTTTTAAAGTTAATGGGATGAAACTTTAAGCTGGCACATCTCAGTTCTTGATTAAATACGTACAAACCTACTCGTATATTGCTAAACAGTAGCCTAAATTCTTCCTGAATGTAACCTTGTGTTGACTGATTGTAATATTAATTTGAATGGAAAAAAATTAGCCTAGCTCCTTCGGATACTTTTTTTTTTCTGGGCATTGTTCGTAGTTGCTTTGTCAATCGAATTACAACAAATGACTTTTGGTAACCCCTGAGTTAATCACAAGATGAACCATAGTCGCGTGTCGAAATAAGGCGGAAGTGATGGGAGCCATGTCTCCGTCTCTTTCCCTCGCTGGCCCCGCAGACCCTCGACACCAGGAAGATCTGGTACACTTGGTGTTCTCCCCACCCCCCACCCCCCCTCATAATGGTCGATCATCGACGAAACTTCGCAAGAAAGTTTGCTCTTTATACGGTGTGACGAAACATTATGACATGATGTTACAGGCCAGTTTGTTGGTTTTCTGAAGGTTGCTGACCCTGGCCATATTTATAAATGGTGTTCGAAGAATGAAAACCTCCTTGAAATTTCTGAGACCTGGTTCACCTGTTCGCTACAGCCGTATTGACGGACATTGATGAAGAGTACGTGTTGACCGTACTGTAAGGGCCTTTAGGCATGCGGTAACCATGCTGCAGCGCGTTGTACAGAAATCTTGAATTGAATACATGTGTTGGGTTACATATATAACGGACGGAATCTGTGTCAGGACATCAGGCGGGTGTCGGAGCACATCAAATCCTTTTGCAGTGAAGAGATGTTTAAGGTATAAAATTCTTAGGAAGAATCCAGCATCAAAATGTACAAAAATTCATGCACGAATTTCACATTTCTATTCAGATCGAACAGAATTAAGAGTAAGTATATGTGAGGTTTGAAGTATACGTCTTGTACGATTTTCTGGTTTATAGCACTATACAATACGGTAGGCTTATAGATAACCACGTTAAAAAAGGGGGGGGGGTGGCGAAATTAGTAATCTCTGGCGTGAAATCATTTGCGACAGTACCTTAGCGTAACTTACGGTGGATAATCTGGCAACGTATGTAATAATGTGCGTTTTCTGCAGATTTATTTTTATGCACCTCCGCCCTTTAACGTAATGTCTTATATGATGGATAGTGTCTTCATCTGTCCCCATCTTCCCTACTAACAGTGTATCTTCCTCATATTGTACCATAGTGCATCGATGGTCCGGGTTCAGTACAGGGGAGGTAAAGTACGGGGTTCATCAAATGTCAATTTACACTTTCCGAAAAACCAGCAATTGTTTTGTTAGGAAAGTGAGAATAAACATTTGGTTGATAGAAAAACAACGGGGCGATAGAACCTGAGATACGGGATTTAAGCTAGGCCAGGTGGCATTGGGCGAAACTTTCTCGCCCAGTGTTTCCAATTACACTGTATGAACCATTCCACCAGTGCTAAAATCCATACATCTATCATGCGGGCCAAGTGCAATGAGCCAATTAGCGACCGCTGTACCAAAGGACTTAGCCGCGCCCAACCCCAAGAACAGATAAGTAAATGGGATAGGCTTTGTACTATCATCACAGTTGTGTCTGAATATTCTCGGTCATAACTACTAAACAGTTGCACACATTTTCACAAATGTGTGCAACTGACAAATTACATGCTTGTAATTATTATTTAAGCCTATTTCAGTTGCCGCGCGGTCTACGGCTTAGGTCTGCAGCCGTTTGCTTACTGGGGTCGCGAGTTCGAATCCCGCCGGAGAAACCCGTCTCTTGTGAGTACTGTGTTGAGGTCTCTGCTACGGGCCGATCACTCGTCCAGAGGAATCCAACCGAATATGATTGCGGAACCTCAATAATGAGGAGGACTAGGCACACTAGGGCTGTCGAGCCGTAAAAAAATATTAATTAAAAATATTAATTAAATACGAACAGTAACACGACGGTGGCTGTGCATGTTTATGACAATGTGTTTTTCTCAGGTTGTTCAACTACTATTTCCAGCTGCATAGGTTACGAATATATACGGCAATCAATCAAACAGATCTTGTTCTTGATATACATAACCATATAACAGCTAAATATTCCGGCTTTTAATTGAGCCATCATCAGGCTGTTCATACGTTCTCGATAATAAATCTGAATTGCTTTTGACGGATATTTATTGTTTCTTTTATGACTCAATTTAATTAATAGCATAAGGTAAAATGAAAAGAAGACCCTTAATGGCGAATGAATATTTTCAGTTTAATTAAAGATATTTTCAAAAGCTGAGTGACGTCGAAGTGATTGGATGATTCGTAAATGACGAATGTTGGAAAGGTTCTAGAAGTGAGAGATATCGGCATGCCTAAAAGTATGGAAAGATGATACGAGAGCAGTCACGTGGGACGAGATTTTAACCCGAATATGAGAGAGGAATGTGAACTGCTTGACGGTGTATTTTATGTATAATGATTCTATGCTGGGGCTACGGAAAGAAAGCCCATAGATCAACCCACTCTACCCCTCCTTCCGGATTATGCGTCTTTATCCAGCGAATTTGGCTACATTCCTCTGCAGTCGTCTAGCTATGCTGTTCACGCCACACTGGGCAGTCATAATCACAGATCATCGGTCATAACAATGTTAGATCGACGCAGTACAGTTTAGTGGCGACAAACGCTGTGGACTTCTTGACATGCGCCAGCTGTGGGAGGCAGAGAGAAGTCTTCGAGCGCCTTCGTCCCAGTCATCTATTGGACATCTTTTCGTTTTTTCAGTGTGCAGAGGAATCAAACGCGTGAAAGGAACTGACGTTGCCCCTGTCAAACCCTATTTCGGCATTCGTCTGGAGACGACGCACATAATACACCGATTCTTTACTCGCTTTTGACAGAATGCATTACTTGAAAGAACAATGGAAATAATCTTTTCGGCCGTTCTCACGTCTTTTTTCTCAGCAAGTATCCCTCAGTGATAACTGATGCAGGATGGTTGCATTGAAAGATGAGCGAATTTAATTGTGGTTCCTATGGTTACAATATGAGCCCCGTTTGAAATGCATGCCATATGGTACTGTTCGTATGATAAAATTGCTTATTGTGCAAAAAATAGATAGGCGTATGTTGTATTTATAAAATCCACTTGTTTGAAGATCTGTCTCTTAGTTGTGTTTGAAAATAAATATCAGTACGATAGTAAACTATGTGAAATCAAAGCAGTTCTACTCAGAATACACTTAATGTATTCTAGTTCGTATTTTTTTGTTTTATCTTCAATAACTGATTGGCATTTACAGTAAAAACACCTGTGTCAGTGTGAATTTTCAATCTTGTTAACCTTCTGCTCAGCGGCAATATTTATGACGCTTGTCACTGAAGGTCTGCGGCCTGCAGTTTCAGAAACACAAGTATTACATGCTGTATCCACCGGCCTATCAGGGCGCCAATTTGCAAAGTAGAAACTTCGGACAGTGCAAGTTAGTAATTAGTAATTAGATGGACGGTGTTCCCGCCCATGTGAGGCGAAAGGCAAGTTGATTACAGAGTGCGGCAGTCAAACGTTGGGACTGACCCGGGGAGGTCCGTAACCCGGATTATTTCAGCACCTAAATATGATGACGTCAAAGAACTTGGTATTACGGTGGACTGTGTTCCCAAGACCTCGATTCCTTGAAACCGGTAATTGGTAAATTGCCTCCCGGCCAAAAATTTTCCGTTTATTGCTAACATCGCCAATACAAAGTTTCTACTAATAAAAGTCTCTTTCTTTCTTTCTTTCTGTCTGTCTGTCTTTATTTCTTTCCCTCTTTCTTCGCTCTCCTTTTCTTCTACAATCATTTTCTCTGTCTTATCTATTTGCTTTCGTGTGTAAAATAATTCTAAATACTTTATAATCATTTCTCTTGCCAGTGTCCACGTGACTGCCTTCCAGTCAGATTTCTCACCAAAATTCCGTGACATATTAGCCCAATGAAATGAAATAATTTGGCAGGCGATCGATTTCGCTCTCAGCGTACGGAAGACAAATTTTGATTTCTGGCAATGTCATTCCGTGCCTAGTGGAAAAAATAAAATGACATTTCCGAAGAAATTAAGCTAAATATAATCAAATTACATCACAACAACCAACCTCTATTTTAAATTGGATTTTTCTTCGTTACTTCTGTTAAGTTCCTGTTTAAGACAAACAGCACAATAAGAGAAGAAAATGAAACTTGGGTAATGATGCACGAGAGCAGAATTTTTCTAATTATCGAAGCTTTTTCGAAAGATTTTAGATCTGTTGGTCTAATTTGGAACCTTCTCGAAACTGTAAAATGACAGTAGGATAACATTAGATCTGTATTCCTGAATCATGATATTTCTCATTACGTAATGCAGTCAAATTAACCTTCTCATCTTTCTTCCCACAGACGATCATTCATTGAGTACTGGAGGTTCTTTTCCCTGATGAAGCAGCCGTGGCGTGAAGCTCTCTGTTTATATGAAAAACTGATTGCGTTTCCCCACGGTAATGTCGAAGTTAAGAATGAGAGTGGAGATAAACCTGCACTCTGTATACGATTTAAAGGCATCTTGTTGAACAACGTGAGATTTACCGTTTTACTTCTTTCCAGGTACGAATAGCTGCAATGCAGACGAGAAATTTCCCTCGGATAAGAGCCCAACTTTTACGTAAATAAGTCGATCAAAAGCCATTACCTAACAATTTTTAACGTATTATTCCGTATAATCAGGGCACATGTGTCTCCTCAGTGAGAATTGCTCTTTTCACTAACAACATTCTTCACACTTCGACAAATGAAACTTATATCGCTCTCACTCGCAACAAACCTGCCTATTTGTCATGTTTTATTTCTCTTCCGCGAACTTCTTTAAATTCACAACTACTCGTTCCTCAACTTCAAGCTCTAGAGGCACCTGTCTTCATCCGTCGTGCTGGGAATCGGAACTCAAGTTCTAGGAAAACCGCGGGTCATTCTCCGAAAACCTCTTTTTCAATCTGCCCTGAACCTCATGTGGATCAACACGCAAACTCTGGCTCATGGTGGTGTCTATAGTGCTTCGACTCTGCAGTCCGAGGCTCCTCTCCTAATGTAAAAGGAGTAGAAGATATTTGTAATTGGGAGTAAGAAAATTCTTGGGCAAGAATAAATAATGACTTAGGGACATATGTGCATGTCAGTAAGTTATATTAAGGACAGTAACACAGTCAAACTGGACATAAAGTAAACATCAATTTACTGTAATTAATTTTCTGCATTCAGCAAAACATTTATTTCCAAAATAATCAAAAGGCTACAGGTTTAGGCTAAGCTAGTTACCAATCATCGGGTCTAATTACAACAATATTAGTAAAAATTACAACTGTACTTTAGTTGTGAGGCCCATACCTGAAACACAGATGTGAATTCATTTGTATTAATAACACAATGCGGATAAACTACCTTAAATTAATTTAATTTCTTCCTGCATGGTACTGGATATTACTTGAGCAGCTGGCATATATTGAGTCCACCAAAATTTTCCCCGTTTAAGGAATCGTAAAGTTTAGTACCGTGTTCACAAAAGCCAGTCATTTTGGCTCTAATGTGGGCCATTTGAGTCCTGTCGTTATTTTCAGTCTTAGGCTTAGAAGCTAATCTTCATATTACCCTGCTATCGACGTCTAGTCTTCAATAAACACTGCGGAACAGTACAAAAATATAATACTACAGTTGAAGCCGCAGAGTTTGAATAACAATTAAGAATGTTATAACTGATCCAGATTATTTTCTTCTTGCTCGGCCCGGTTTCTTTAGGTTTTGCTCTTTACTTTAACCTTTTGACGCCTAATGTCAACTATAGTGGTCGTACCGCACCGCTAACCTCTAAAGTTTCATTTTATATATTTATTCAACAAATATAGGTACTGAATATTTTAAACATGGTATATA
>Ga0131853_10024063_pt1 | contig 10992 bp, 7 predicted proteins | sample TergutLab28metaG_FD_92764 | JGI IMG/M metagenome (GOLD analysis project Ga0131853, IMG submission 92764) | Labiotermes labralis P1 segment gut microbial communities from Petit-Saut dam, French Guiana - Lab288 P1 (version 2) (version 2) | ecosystem: Host-associated > Arthropoda: Insects >...
ACAGACAATCCCGCTACATAACACCAGCACGCCTCAAGTCAGCCTACACAACACAACAAGTACTCGCTAGCTCCTGAAGATGGACGTATTAACGTCTGAAACATGTTGAGCAAAATATAATAATGCAAGTGTCAACTAGTTGGTCAACTTTTATTCAAATATTCTAATATCAAGATGATGCACGGTCCAATACGCATAACATTTATCTTTGTTGATTCCATTTGCGAATTGCATTACGCGATAAGAAGTATGAAGAATGGATAGAACTGAACTTAAACGCCAAACATCAACTGCTTGTTATATATTGACGGTGTTAATTCTTGGAGACTAAAAAGTACAGACCATGAGAACACAGAAACTTTATTATACGCTACTAAGAAGGCTGGCTTAGCGTAGCTGGTGTAGCGCCGAATTGTGTTTGCGCACCAGATTGTGCGTCTGTGTCGTAACATAAAATCAGCTCACAAGTAGACATTTCTGGCTTCCACAGCCGCGCAATGGAGTTTTACGATCTTCGAGAATGTTGCGCAATATCCCAGCGCAGCGTAGAACTCAGTTCGTAAATTCTTTGGAAATGCGGCAAATTTCAAATATTTAGAAGCAACAGTGGGGAATAAAAATTGCATTCCTGCATAAATTGAATATAAATCCTAAATTCGTTCAATGAATCATCCCGTCCATTTCAGGATCTTGTTTAGCCCGGCTTGTTTTCTAGACAACAAAGTATAAAATGGTATGAAATAGAAAAGTGATGTTTAGAAAAACTGTCATCATTCATGCACCAAAATATATTGACAAATGTACATAAAAGTCGGGAATTTTTCTGTGTGTATCAGCCAATTTCAGGAAAAATAATATATGTGAGACGGAAATTGTCAGCTAGGTACATAGCGTACATGCCTCAAGAGAAACGGATGTTGTAAGACAATTATTAGCAAAAACGTGATAATGGTTGTAACAATATCTTAAAGAAAACCTGTGATTTAGTTAATAAAATTCCATAATACAGTTCCTGAAAGGCCTTTGCGTGTCATGAGAGTAAAACCAGAGCCCTTGATATCTAGATGTTATAAATGAACACCGTTTTTTACATTCCTATATATTTGTTATTTTTTTTCGAATCTTCATCTAGAGTGGGTATTTGTTTATGGAGAGATATTTGCAGCCGAACTCATTTATAACGTCATGAAATATTTTCTGTCATTTTAGACAACTGTTGTTATAACCGAGGAGTAAAATGTTATGGTTAACAATGAGGAATTAATTGGTATCACAGAATATCGGACGTTATATATGAGGTGTCGTATAAACCGGTGTCGTTATAAACGGTTCGACTGTATTTATATTTGGGTTTGTTCAAGTCAGAAGCTTTGTTTGTTGGCTCTACACTACTACGGTAAACTGCCTACAGAATCTACAAATGATAAACATATATTTTTTCTTTAAGTGAAAGACATATACTGTTGGTGGGTGAAAAGACGTTGCACAACAGAATTCTTGGGGTTGAAAGGAACGAAACATCGACGTGTTGAACATGCTGTATAATCTGAAGCCTTACGAGTTGCACTCCTCACCCAACGGCATTGGAGCCAGGATAAAGTAACGTGTATAGAGACGTGCTACGCTCTGGACGGTCTGGGTTTGGAATACCGGCAGATACGAGGTACTTTATCTTCACTAAAACCGTTCAGACCGATTCCGGGGCCCACAAACCCTCCTACTGAGTGAAGGTAAAGCGGCCAGGCCGTACAGTTGACCACTCACATCTTCCTAGTGTCGAGGCTAAGAAAGACTGGAGCTATAGGCCTAAATCTGTGCCACCGGTATTCATGGTGTGGAAGGGGCATAACTCTGCCTCTACATTTTTTTTACCAAATATTATTAAAATGATCAAAGCAGGAACTCTACAACGAATGACAGTGAAGCAAAACACGCTGAAAGTTGGAAAAATATCTCGAAAATAAAATTCTTCACAGAGTCCAGACCAGGTCTGGGGCCTACCTAGCCTATGCCCAATCGGTATCGGGGGCTCTCTGTCCGACAGTACGAAGGCCAGTGTGTGAAGCTGGCCATTCCCCTTCCTGTAGTGCCGAGAATGAGAGTGCACGGAACTCTCCATCTACCGGTACGCCTTCGTGGCGTAAGAAGAGACAATTTTGCCTTACTTGTCACTCTGTAATCTTCCAAGTTCTGGGTCGCAGAAGAAACCGCCATCTTAAGCACCGAGAGAATGATGTGCTGGCTATCCCCCAGTACCTTAGGGGCGGGGATGAGTGGAGAAATGGCGCGTTGATAAGTGACAGAGAGAAACTGAAGAAACTCACAGGAAAGCTCACTCCATTGACAAACCGTCCACCACAAATCCTCCATAAAATCGCCCAGTCCTTAAACAGAGGTTTGGTGAGAAACCAATATCGAACCATTTTAAAGTTGTCCATTCCGTGCAAAATTTATGTCAAAGTACCCCGTTTATGACACCAAATAAATGCAAAATTCTCAATTAATACGATATTAACGAAGCATCATCAGCAGGTTTCGGTACAAGTGTGCCTTCTTCAGGGAGAAAATAATGCCAGTTTATAAAATCCAGTTGTCTCTGGAAAGCTGTTATTTTTAAGGTTCTTCACTCAGTAGCAGCTGGCATTTTGTTCTTCCTGAAGATGGTAAACTTGTACATAAACATGTTGGAGATGCTGCTTTAAACTATACATTATTGTAGACAGTGCAGTGAACTGGTGTAACAAACGGTGTACTCTGACAGGATACAACCGCCTGAACTATGGCACGGCCCCTCAGGTAGATCTGTTCTTAGGTGTAAACTAAGATTTTGGGACAAATGTGCAGTGTAGATGAAGTAAGGTAGTTTTGTAACCTCCATTTATCAACCCTTGTGTCCACCGTAGGGGGTTGTAGGAATCAAGCTGCTGCCTTGAAACTGACCACCCGGTAACAGCCTTCTAACCGCCTGAAGGTCGCCCACCCAGGGGTCTTATAATACAAAAACTTAACGGTGTTGTCAACAAACATGAAGTGAAGCCGGCATTGCAAAGAAATTCGATTTGTGAAAGAAATAAAATCAGCATATGCAAGTGGTGGCAGTTATTAGAATAGGCCTATAAACAAATATTTCTTTAGTGAGTCTTTTTTGGTTGCCTGTACAGAAAAAATTTTTTAAGCCAATTTATTTGATCGAATCAGAACCATTTTAAGGCTGTTAGTACTTTCTTGAACGAAGCCCGCAAAGTGATAATGCGCAAGCTGTGAGAAGGTTTGATTTCATGAACCAATGCAGGGATTTATGTAACAATTGTTCTTGGAGGAGGGGGGGGGGCGGGGGGTACAATTTAAGTATTTTTGGAGGAATTTGATTTTGATCAGAGAAGATTTCGCCATGGGCTTAAGTTTACTAAATAACGATTTCTAATTTAGGTTCCACTGAGCCCTAAATAACGACACTCTCTTGGACTTCTGACCAACAAAGGGATTCACTTCCGAAAACTCTTAACGAGGACTGTGCGTGCAGGGCCTTGGAGCAGTTTCATATTCAAACCTAAATCGTTTTGCAAAACCGTCGTCAATAAACGATACATTTAAATAACTGTCTTGTATCTAGGCCTATAATTTGCGTGTATGTGACGTACATTTTGTCACTGATGGATGTGGTGTTGCAATGTGATCTGTTCTGGTGGAGGGGCAAATAGCTGTTTGCTTTTGGTAACAAACGTCTTGAGATCGTTAGAAACTGTAGTTATTGACGATCTTAAACCCCGTGACTGGGTTGTGAAGCATCAATGGAATCACGTCTGTTTACCCTCTTACAACATCTGAGGTACATTCACTGCAAGACATCGCATTGTTCAATCTCCTGGAAGGTCTATTGCCCACTATTTTAGAGAATTTTTCGGTTAGTTGCGAAGGTGATTTGACAGTTTTGTGGTTTGCCTTTGAAGTGTGAAGTTACTTCCAGGTAATGTACTGTCCAGCAGTTCATATTAGAGAAGATTTACTGCTACATGCTTTCTCAAACTATTATCTACTTGTCTTATTTTCAGTATATAGTTAAGCTTAATCTCCTCCAAGTGCCTAGTATAGTAAATCAAATTGTAATCACTTCGCATTGGGCTCTGTAAGAGGCGGTTGAATAGTCCCAATAATGCAGACACCCAGCAGCTTGGGTGAGCTGAAGGATGAGCCGAACAGGTAAAGGAAGTGCAGTACAACAAAAGTGGCATACAGCTCTACTTAAAATTGGCATACGGGTTGAATACTGCGCAAGCCTTTCATTCAGCATTTTGTACTGGGGCATGAGAAAAATCAAATCGTTTAAAACAAAATATTATATATATGAAGTTTGTATTCGATGCGTTGATTCATCGGAGGCCCGTGTTCAATTCCAGGAAATTTCGTAGGGGGTTTTGGAGGACCAATTTTAATTGGAATAGTTTTCTCTTCGTTTACTTTAGATTTTTTTTCTGTCAGTATCAATACACTAGAGCAGACATTCATTTATCACTGACGCTGTAAAATTTCAACGCTTGAAAGCGTAATTAAATAACACACTTAAAAAAAGACACGTGAATTTTATACCAAATTTCATAAGTTTGAATACTCTCTGACAATCGTTTCCAAGAAAAGTATTAGTAATAGCTATTCAGCAGGTTCTTTGTCAGAATCAGAGAATTTCTTATGGAGTTTTATGACTACCATAAGATATATTAAGCTGACGACATCAGTTTTTGGAATGCTGGGTGCCAATTCCTCTCCAACCATCCTCAGACGATCCCGTAAGACACTGGCCCAGGTAGAACTGTGGGTGATGAAACTGAGGTATTATGGAAAATTAATATTGTGCAATTTTTAATAAAAAAAAAGGCAAAGCGCGTTTCAAAATAATTTACACTAAAATTTTATAGAAAATTAACATTCTGAATTTTCTTGAAAAATAAACACGGAAAGCGTAATTTAAAATACGTTAGACGTGGTCTAGTAAATAAATATTTAATTTTTCCATAATTTTCTCTCAACTTCCACTTTCCTTCCGCTGACCTAGTAGAGAATATGTAAAGATGTTATAAAGTTTATTGCATACTTTTACATGCGTGTAAAGTGGCTACAGTTGTTACAGCAATACGCAAGTCTGGCGGTGCAATTTCTGGAAGCAGCTCCTGTCACAATATCAGTACTTCTACTTGATTATATCTACACGATACAGTTGTTAAATTTTGAAATCTCATTACTTTTTACCCTTTAAAAACTTCTATTTAGAGTCTGTGACTTTTAAAAGGAAACAATTATATCCCGACCGAATAAAAAGGATTGCGAATATCGTGGGAGGCAAAAAAAATATTTTTAAATATTTTTTAGATGGTGAAGTAAAGGTAAAGTTCACCCTAGAACAGACCACGAAGGCCCAGAGGGGGAGTAGAGATATAGCTCTACTCTTTCTTTAATCTCGGCTGTAGCTGGGAGTGGGTGGCCAATGCCATACCCCAGCCGCTTTACCCCTGGGAAAGTCTCGGTACCCATTGTATAGGAGGCTGGGTGCGCCACAGGTCAGGCCTGGAAATGTGCGGAAAATCTCGCCTCCCACCGAGATTCGATCCCCGGACCTTCTAGCCTTTAGCGAGTAGCTATAACGTCTGCGCTATCCCGGCCCACATTTTTGAGATGGGCAAAGTCTTATGTTTAAAATCTACTCATGTCTAATAATGTGAAAGCCTTTGTAACATAACGTGAAGAAAATCACTGTTACTTTTGTTTGTAAGGGTCATGTTTCTTTTGCTGCCACGCTCGATTTCTTACACACTACATTGTGACCTATTTGGGGCCTGTACCCTGACCGTTCCGTGCTGTAACAAACAAGCGAGCAATTTTATGGGGCATCTATTTATTCATTTCCGCTTTTCTTTTACGAATGACACAGACGAAATTTCAAAATAGGCATAACTTTCAGAAAAAAAAATTATAATAACTTAATTTTAACTACGGGATTAATTGCTAATTTTGGGTTAAATAATGTTCTATCATTTAAAATTCCTTTCCTCTGCGATGTATTGACGAAGACTCACAATACTTATCAAACATCTTTGATGCAATATTTCGAATATCAATTTATTTCACAAAAGGTCGGGTACAGCTAGGGCCTGTCTGCACTGTACAAAGGGTATAAAACGCTCTTTGTACTCCGTAGCCTAATGCCAGTTTTGCATGACGATCTGTACAGTGATCTAAACGTCTTGTGTCAGTGATGTGTTGCGGTCAACAGTTCGAAGTTTCCCTTCTGTATTGTCTGCGGTGTGGGTTCCACCAATAGCAGACTCTGTTTAGTAACAATACTCGCTACATTCTTTACAAGTCAGTACATACAGGACAACTATACAGTGCTTCCAGTAAGTCTGAATACCACAGGGTTTACAGATGTAGCTGCTAGCTACTTAGTATTTACTTACTAACTTACTTACTTACTTATTTACTCCATGGTGCAGAGTCCTTCTTGAGAAGCTAATTGGTTTGCAGCTAGTCAAGAAATTCCCCGCATTTCACGGAACCCAAAAGTTCATTACCGCACTCACAAGTGTCCGCCAACTGTCTCTATCCTGGGCCAGCCCAATCCAGTCCATATACACACATCCTACCTCCTGGAGATCCATCCTAATATTATCCACCCATCTACGTCTAGGTCTCCCCAGTGGTCTCCTTCCCTCCGGTTACCCCACCAAGACCCTATACACCCCCCTCTCCTCACCCATTCACGCAACATGCCCAGCCCGTCTCATTCTTCTCGATTTTATCACCCGCACAATATTGGGTGAGGAGTACAAATCATTTGGCTCCTCCTTATGCAGTCTCCTCCATTCCCCTGTTACCTCCTCCCTCCTAGGTCCAAATATTCTCCTCAACGCCTTGAGCAGCAACAAATTTTTATGACCAAGTCTAGAGAACAATGGTAGAGAAGTAGCTTTCTAACTGTCGTCTTCAAGTTGTGAGTAAATTCGTGGGTTAGACTTTCTCATAAAGGCGTGTCGCTCCGTGTTACTCATGTAACACAAATTAGAGTGAATTCGTTCAAAGTATAAAATTGTTTTAATAAGGGGAATGAACGTCTTCCTCTGTCGTGCAAGCGGACCGCTGTGTCTAATTGTACTCGAATCTGTTGTCTAAGTGAAACAAACGTCACTTTTTCTTCTTTTGTGTGTGTGTGTGTGTGTGTGTGTGTGTGTGTGTGTAGGCTTCTTGTTGTCAAGTCCGCATGTGCATCCTCTTTTCTACGCAGTGCAAGCCAGAATTCACGAAGAATCGTAACACACATAACCAGGCATCACGGTTTTCTTACTAAAGTCCTAATTTATATTCGTGAGGTCCCGGTTTCGGTTCTTAGTATTGTCACTCCGGTAAATTATGGACTACATGTAGTATACTAAAGTTCACTAAGAAGAGTTCATACCATTTCTGCTGATTCCACGGAGCAGCGACTTCTTTCACGTGTAAATCAAGAAATTCCCCGCATTGTTCAGAAATCGATTATTCATTACCGCATTACTTAGGATCCGCCAATGATCCCTATCCTAAATCTGATAAATCAAGTTACATTTGAAAGCCCTATTTCTTTAAGATCCATTTTAATATCATTCTCAACTTTCAAGCTTTCTCTGTCCTACAGACTTATCACGTAAAAATATTTCCAGGTACAATATTATCCTCCAAGCCTCATAAGGGACGCAGTTTATTTGAAAAATGGAAGCAGGTGAAGGTATCTTCAAAAGATCGTTTTCTTTTACGTCGGAAGGAGTGAAAGAACAGGCAGTAGCCATGCGTGAGTTGAGTATCTGTCACTTAGAGAAAAGACGTGATTTGCCAGGTTCAGGCTTTATACAACACAAGCATGACTTTTATTTTATTTTTTTTACCAAAAAACCAGAAAATTACAGCCATTAGTATGGGAAGGCATCACAGTCCTTAAGAGTCAGTAACAGGATACAGGACTTTCTGGCCAAGCAAGCCAATTAATGCAACATGCCAAAAGGTTAGAGTTCCAGATTCTAAAAGAAGCTAAATTAAAAGACATGTGACAAAAAATTTTCGGACTTTATATGAAATACGATGGCTGTCACAGCACCAGAGGAACTGCTAGGTTTAGTGTAGGGGCGATGTTATTTCGGGGTGAAAGGTCAAAACTGAAAGCACACGTGTTGCCACTGAGAGGCATAAGTTAGTGGTTGTTTGATGAGTGGTGTTCACCAGACAACAGACAAAGTGGCACTGGGAAATGTGGGGTGTGGGAATATGAACAGAACCTTGGTGTAAAATGACTCAGATAATATGCTACCAGTAGTCCTTTTTCTCTGTCCTTTTCACGCTGGTGAAATATTTTATTAGGAAATTTTAGATGGGTATACAGAGGCAAATATCGGAATAGGAGAATGACGCTCCCTCCGTGTTTGTCGGTCCCGTATCAAGTATCAACAAAGGGGAAGAAGAGGAAACCGTCAGTCGGTTAATAGCAATATTCAGTGGTGATATAAATTGAATATATTTTTTTAAGTTTATGGTATATCGTACTCCGTCAGAAGAATTCAGCTAGGTCTGCGTAAAATATACTGTTTAAGAAATCCACATTCCAGTGGAATGTATAAATTTATAAAATAAATAAATGTATAAATTTAAGAATTATCGCTCTGGCTTCATATTCGGAATATCCAGAGTTCGATTACCGAATTCAGCTCTCCGGACTGAGTTTTAAATTTTCGAATTGATTATTTTATATTCAGGGGCTGTTATGCAGAAACAGATGTATTTGGAGTGACGAAAAATTTCAGGGAGTTATTACATACAGATGAATAGAAACTGTAAGGACATACGTCAATTTTTAGATAACAAATTATTTGAAAAAAAAGGGACATTTAATAAGTAGATATAACTTAGTATCTTCCTACCAAACAATTTATGATTTATCATATCCGGTGATCGTAACATTTGAAGCTGTATTTTCTGAGCCATCGATAACAAGTTTCAATGAATTATAAACAAACAAATAGGCAAATAAACTGATAAGATCTTTGTTTTTGTGGGATTTTACGCAGCGTAGACTTGTAGTTTTTTCCGGACGTTTCGGAACAAACTATCGGCCCCATCTCATTTGACCGATGTTTCCCCGAAATGTCCGTAACAAACTACAAATTTACGCTGTGTAAAGTTGCAGAAGAGTGAGGAAGCCTGAAACCACTTATCTTACATTAACAAATTAAACCAAAGCTTTGTACTTTTTTCTTCAATAGTATTTGTGCATCTTAATTTAATTTGAGACAACGAAAGCTGCACATTTAAATACATTTCAAATAAAAGCATGGGAGACCGCGGTGGCACAGTGGTTAAGGTGCTGTGTTACAAATCGGAAGGTCGCTGGTTCGATCCCAGCTGGTGTCAATGAATTCTTCATTGACATAAAATTCTTCCGATCGCACTATGGCGCTGGGGTCGATTCAGTGTCTAACAGAAATGAGTACCAGGAGTATTTCCTGGGGATAAAGGCGGCCGGTGCTTAAGGCTGACAACCTTAACTTCCTGGAACCCTCTGGGCCACTCCAGGCCTGTAATGGGACTGCTTTACATTTCAAATAAAAGTATAAAATTAGCATGAAAAAAAGGGCGCCATCGCATAAAGGGTGTCACCCTCAAACACCTTATAATCGTAATAACTTTTTAAAGTAACGAGGGTGCAGAGGCAAGTTGACTCTGCTGTTCAAATGTCAGACCTTTAGAGAAATACGTCCTTTCATCTCCTAAGACCCTTCCGCTGTCTGGGAAGCGTCTCAACATCGCCTCTCTCGATGCAAATTGTACGGCACTAAAAAGCTGGAGCAAGTGCCGTAATACTGGCTGGGTTGACCAGACGGTCGTGTACAGAGAAGCCTCCCTGGAGGAAGCACTTGTCACTATTTATGTTTGCTTGTGTCACTGCTTTACACCTGTGTTGCTTGTGGTAATGAGTGAAGATTTGCAATGCAAAGCTTGATGAAGCTTGGATATACGAAACCGGTTGTCTGGCTGCCCGTCGACTTCCGGTTTCGTGTCTCGTGAACATTACGCGTTGGTGCACAAACAATAGACATTGTCACTGGAAGATTATATATTTTTTTCTACATAAGAAGGTAGATAGATTAGCTTGTAACTGTATGCAATAAAACAAGTCAGTTTTTTTTTCGTGTGCCTGTTGTGTTGTATTAAAAAGGTACACCTTCCGTTTAGCAATGACATACATTGTGCAGGGGTTCGGATTGCACAACAATAGAAAACAGATATTGAAGATGCACCAGTTTTAATTTGCATTTGGTTTGTAAATTATGTTAAATAATTACATTTGTGAGACAATACAAAGAAAGAAGACGCATTAAGCTAGTTTATTATCAGATAGGTCTGTGTGAGGACTCTTGTAAGGAGACTATATTTTTTAAATAATGAAATAAACGTGAGCTTAATAAATGTGGGAATGTTTGATCCACACTTTTAGGATACGACGACTTTGAGCTTAGTAAGTAGGTGCCACTGTCTTAGCGAAAACTTTTGGCGTCATATTCAGGATAGAAATAGCCTGAGGAAGTAAGTTATATAATCCCCATAAACGTCAGCTTCTATCTACCATTCTACACGGCGTCACGTAATGTGAATGGTCTAGCTTACAGCCATAACAACGGAAAAAACCTCACACTGAACAAATATTGGCCTATTACAGTTGTTTTCCTTGTGACTTAGCTTACGTCATTGATTTCGACGCTCGTTGATTTGTTAACTGTGTTTGCAGACGGGTGCCCAAAACGTTTATGACAAAGGACCACAACCGCTGGGATAGGTCGCAGGCCGCAAGTGTAATATTAATCTTTTGGCGCCGGAATTATTTTTTTAATTTTAGCACACCCTGTATATAAAATGTGAATAATACAGGAACCAAATACGTTAGAATTATGAAACAAACTGCATTTTGAAGAGAAAAAACGG